>Ga0102593_1000558_pt1 | contig 61253 bp, 63 predicted proteins | sample AraplaCol_mMS_r2_2_FD_76862 | JGI IMG/M metagenome (GOLD analysis project Ga0102593, IMG submission 76862) | Arabidopsis root microbial communities from North Carolina, USA - plate scrape MF_Col_mMS_r2 (SPADES assembly) (version 2) | ecosystem: Host-associated > Plants > Roots > Endosphere... | reverse complement strand
AAAAAAAAAAAAAAAAAAAAAAAAAAAAAAAAAAAAAAAAAAAAAAAAAAAAAAAAAAAGAAAAAAAAAAAAAAAAAAAAAAAAAAGAGCATGCACCCGCAAACCCATCAAGTATTAGACAAGTGAAAAGGAAAGAAGTTCTCTTAGTTGTTAAGAGAAGAGCATTAGGAAGAGAAGAGTGAAGGGGGTCGGGGAGGGAGAGAAAATACAGCTGGGAAAGTTGAGGAGAAGAAAGAATAAAAGCCATCGCAAAGCAGAACACACTGGAGTAGCCAGAAGAAACTCAGACGCCGACTTTGACGCGCCTTTCAAAGCCTTAAAATGAAATCCATCCGTTCCACGCATCATTGGAACCGGCCCATCCATTTTTGAGTCGTGTGGATCATAAACACCTGTCCATGCCAAAGGGGTTCGGCAAGTTTATAGCCGAAAAGGGAATATCGTAAAACAAGAGGTTAAGATGGCCTCACAAAGGGTTGCATCAGCCGCAGCTTAGCAGACGCTGGGAGAATAATTTAACGACGCATGCCCTGAGCAGGGATTGGGGCACCAGATTGCATGCCCATGTTATTAGGCATGTTATAACCATGAGGGTCATAGCCGGCTCCCATGCCACTCATCATCATTGGACCAAGACCTTGGGCTTGAGAGACTGGGCAGTCTTTGTGAGCTAACAGAAGCGTCTTCAAGTTAACGATCTCTTCCCTCAATTGGGTGACAGTGGCAGTTAGAGCATCATTTTCAGTGGTGAACAGCTCCACCTTGGCTTGAAGGTTAGCCAACCACTGCTTCTTACGTTGACGACACTTCAGGGCAGCAACACTATAATTTAGTCGCGTTAGAAATCAATCAACAATTTTCAAAAAGAAAAAAAAAATTAAACAAAACTAGACTTACCGATTCCGCTCCAAGAAGTTTCGACGCTTTTCTTCATCTGTCATCTTCTTCGGGTCCATTTGCAATTTTGAATCCTCGTCCTCGGAATCCATATCAGAGGGAGAATCTGTCTTGATCTTCTTGTTGGGCCCCTTAGAAAGATCGTCTGCTTTTCGTCGGTTGTTTGCCGAGGCAGCCTTGGGAGCGTTCTTCTTTCCCTTACCCTTTCCGGCTGGCTTAGCGAGTTCTTGATCCGATCCATCACCACTCATCTCACGAACGCCAGCGCCGTTAGCATTTTGCGATGCGCGTCGGGCAGCAGCCGAGCGGGTCTCATTTTGCAGGGCAGTTTGGTTCATCGGCATATTGTTAGCCTGGCCACCCTTAGCTAGCATGAACAGGCCGTTGGCAGCATCAGCGGCATCATGCTGAGTAAATTGATCATTCGCGGGTTGAGCACCTTTGGTGTCCATGTTGGGCTTTTGGTCTGGTTCGGGGGCGTTTGATGTAGGCCCACTGGAGTTCTTTTTAGCGGCCAAAGCGGTCCGATGGAATTCCATTGTCGACGGGGTAGCCCCGCCACTCTGAAGTTGTTGGAGGAGAGCTTGCGAGTTGGGACTAGGAGCAGGGAACATCGAACCTCCTCCTCCAGGGGTCAGTCCCGTCCGAAGAGAGGACTCGTTCGGGGTAGGGAAGCCGCGACCGATATTGTCGAAATAGTCATTGGGACCGGTCGGCCCGGGGAGCATCGCCGGGCTAAGAGGACCCGAGCGAAGAGAATTAGACCAGTTGTAGCCCCCGGACGAAGTTGCGCCAGGCAGGGCAGGCGAAGTCAAAGAAGCAACGGGCGGCAAAAGGGATTTGCCAGGTGTCTCGTTAGGGTTCCCGCCGAAAGACTGCTCGAAGGGATTTGGCTCCAGCGAGAAAGGGTTGTGAACGGAGTTGAAGTAATCGGGAGTATCACTAGCAGTCGTCCCAGCAGCAGCTGGACGTGGCGGCGGTGCCAATGATGTTTGGGGCTCGGCCCCAGCTTTTTGATCTTTGGTTTCCGAAGACGCGACCTGCGAGTCTGTTGGTGAAAACTGAAGTTAGCGATGCTTGCGACCAGCGTAAAAGTATACAAGCGCGCAAACAAAAAGGTACCAGTATGATTCCGAGGACGAGATGGGGCGTTCATGGTGGAGGGTTGTTTAGAAGATCGATGACGCCAGTTGTGAGATCATCTCAACGGCAGAAGGGCAGGTGGCGTATTCCCAATCCAGATGGAGAGGGAAAAGCCAAAAAGAAAACTTAAGTATAGATCACACTTCCACTGGCAGCTCCTTTTTTTTCCCCAACGAAAAAAAGCCCTTGACTGAGAAAAAAACAGGGAAAAATAAGAATTATATTAAAAAATAATGAAGGGTGGGGGGGAAATTGTTTTGGGAAAAGACAGGAGTTGTGTATTTGGGGGGGGGGGGTGCGTTGATAAGGGAGGATGAGAGAGCGAAGTGAAAAAACGGCAAAAGGCAGAAGGCGAGAGAAAAAATAAAATCGAGAATTCCAAAGAGCAAGAACGAGAAAAGAGAGCAAGCACGAACGAACCTTGGGAACTCTTTTTCGAATCCATCGCGATTGAAGATGGAGCAGCAGCAACAGCAGCAGACATCTCGAAGCAGCAACTACGCGCTTGTCGTGGCTTGCAAAGTTGTGATGGCCCGAGAAGGTGCGAAGACGTCAGAGGAGAGGCCCAGAGGGGGGGAATGACGCACATTTAGGGGGCAGGCGCGACCGACCCTTAGTAACACGGACAATGGACTCTCCCGGGTATCGTACCCGTAATTTCACCCTCCACGCGAGTGTGTCCCTCTGTGAAAGTACCGGACCGTACTGTAACCGATGTAACGCGTGCCGAAGGCGGTTCGAATCAAGGAAAATCTCAGTCGAAGGGGGGGCTGGACTAGATTGGACTCTGGTTACGCGATCTGTGCCGGTCCGGACAGAACACATTTCTGTGATTACAGGATTTTAGTACCCTTGAAAAATCTATTCTATATTTGATATTTGTTGTATACTGTATATTCTTTGCTATAACTATGTCCCTCGAGTCTAATCTGATCTTTTCCGTTGGTTCCCACCCTCGTGAAACTATAAACTAGCACACTTATGTATGTAGGTGTCCAAGACACTCCTCGAGCGCAGGGCAGAGAGTGACCCTCCCATGGTGGGTCCCGTAATAGCGGAGCCTTTCACTCATCCGGCTAGATTGGCCACTCGTCATCGCCGCAATTGCGCGGGGAGGATTTTTCCCTTTCCTTTTCTTTTTCTCTTCTCTTCAAAACTAGGGTGGTGTGGCAAATTCTGAATACTCCGTCTGACCATTCCCATTCTGCTATGTCTGTTTTTCCATTCTTTGTCTCTTTTTTTCTACTCATTTTCCCTGGCAATATCGATCTAGATAGCCAGACGAGGGACTCGCGTGCACGTTGGAGACAGTCGTGCTTGAATGATTTCACGATGACGACGACAGCATTCCAAGTGGCTGTCGTAGCGGCTGGTGGATCCCGCTCACCTGACTCAGCCAATCATCGTAGTCTTTGTTTTGGCGGTGAACCCAGCTGATTAAAGCGATGACGCAATTTCAGGATCAAAAATACACTACTGTACTGTGTAAATTACATGTTTGGGGCGGTTATGTCGGATCGGGAATGGCTTCGGAATAACCATTGTTCCTCATCTATACGACGACTACAGCAATATACACATAGTGTATAATACTGCCTGCTTGAAAAGGTCCAGTAAAATGAATAACAAAATGGCCATTTTGCATTGATGGAACTAAGCGAAAGATATGGCAGATGTCCAGGGATAAGGATCAGTCTACCTCAAAAGAAATGAAGAAACACAATGAAAAACTGTATAGTTGGACACAACAGAGTCATAGTAACCCATGTCTAAATCAGCTCAGCATCGCTGAGAGATCAAAGCAAATTTGTTGATGGTGATTCATTGATCACTGAATGCAGGTGCAGACGCTGAAAATTATTTAGCTTTGTAATACCAAAACAAACTAGATGGCATAAACTCACTTGTCGTCGGCGCAGTATCCGCCGGCTTTGCCCTCGCCAACGCACTGTTTCATGTTAGTCAAGATTATTTTTCATTTTCTGGCTAATAAAAAACCCAGGTACATACCTTGACCTGGCAGGCCTTGTCACCGCCAAAGGCACAGGTCCAGCCAGCGCGAGCGGCAAGCTTCTCAGTGCGGGCTTCGAGGTCATTCATGCGAGCCTCAAGGGGGTTGGGGTTGGGAGCAGCAATGGCCATGGTGGACAGAGCGAAGAAAGCAGCAGAGGTGATGATCTTGGAGAACTGCATGATGGTGATGGTATTCTTGTCTTTGAAGAAGAGAAGAGTGAGCTGGTTTATCTTGTATATGGGATGTTTTGAAGTAGTGAATTGAGCTGATGATGGGGGTTATAGCGAGGACTCAGAGGCAATATTTATACCTCTTCCTCCTTCCTCATTATCGTGTCTTCTTGAATCTATCTATAGTAACTCGTGTTCTCAGTATGAGGGTTTTTCTGGCCTTCCTTGATCGCTCTTCGTATCAACCATTCTTATGCTGGGGAGATACTACCTCGTATCCTATCCTGCGTCGATCTACATCCGTTGAAGCCATTAGAACCTCCTCTAACGACCCATAGAGGAGAAATTGCCTCGATAGTGCCACTGGTATTCAGTGAGACTCATCTTGGCCATGCGGGAATTAGGTAAATACGAGGTGATGTTGGGACAGGAATGCATAGATTTGTGCTTGGCATTTTCCCGTACCTGAGCCTCTGCAGATCATACTAAGATCTCTTATAGAGCTGACAGAATACGATGATATGCTGGGTCTTATGGGGTCTTGGATTATTGATCGTCAAAACTATGTTTGTTTTGGGGGGTTATTCTGCGAGATCTTCTCCATAATGCCAATACCGGAGTGGTTGCAATTCTCACCAAGTACAGCCTCTCTGCTTTCTCACTACCTTTTAAAGGGCATAGTCATTTCTCCTCTGGGCTGTCTCTAGGAATGATTGTACTTACATACATAGTAGTAGTATGGAGACCACGCCAAGCCCAATATGGCGTTGCTTAGCATCGGGAGGCGTATGAACAATTGCATTGAGACAAAGTTTGAAGAACTGTAGGTGCCAAGAAGAAAAACGAACCTGGGTTGACGATCTTCGTATTCTGATATAAGGGGGCGGCTCAAAGAAGTATAGTAACGGAGACTAACTAATCGTGGATGAGGAGATGTGGGGAGTGCCTTCAATGCCGACCGCGTCGATCGTATCTTCGATCGATGTTTGCTCTACACATATGGACCAACCAGGGCCGCAGCTGATACACGCTAATTTTAGATATCACACGGGTTTCTATATCAAGATACGACGCATTCCTTGAAAGTCACTGCATGACTGAGTCCCTGCAGCTTTGACTGCGGGGAACCTTGGTATTCTGCAAGTCGTGGGGAACTTATCTGTGTTGGCTTCGACTCACGGTTTGAATATATATTCGGAGTCGGGAGGTGCGTCCCGGAACATAATCCACCGGAGAGTGGAAAGCTCAAATCGAAATTCTTGCAGTGCATATACCATGAAAACAATGAAATAGCATCCATAGACTCTTCTGATTTGGCCCTTGCCATCTCATTATTGTCATTCATCGACATCACCATAGAGTATAATCCGATACAAATATCCAGTTTCTCGAAGTACACAGTTATTTGAAATTGTTTTTTTTCCCCCTCCAAATACCTGCATGCTGACCGTATTACCATCTTCTGCAAATCGCACATTCCAAAGGTCTGGCCTTGGAGGGTTGAGGGTTGGCTCATAATTAGCTCGATTTTATTCCTCGTCATGCTTAGGAAGGCGTGTATGGCGCCCGAGCAAGTTGCTGATGTAAATCTGATTCATTGAGTATTTTGCATAGTAAAGAGAACGGGTTTAAAATATCAAATTGCCATTATGGGGTGATTACAATATTTAAGTATTACGCTCTATTGTTGAGCTGGATTAGACAACATAGTTGTAACTAATCTACTCAGCCATGGAAAAGACGGTCGGAGAGACCACTCTTTCATATATGCTTAAATGGAGCGATATTTCATCCAATTGGCAAGATGGCCGAGCGGTCTAAGGCGCACGGTTCAGGTTTACCTGATCCTCAGAGATCTACTATAGATTTCCGTGTCTCGAAAGGGGCGTGGGTTCGAATCCCACTCTTGTCACTTCTTTTTGTTCTTTTTGTTCATTTTGAGCTTTTCAGTTATTTTTTACTTCAAGTCAAAAGGTTTCTTCTAGTGAGGTTTCTAGTAGCTCATGAGTGTATTCGGAATCTCGTCAGATATCTACGGTCGTGGCTTATGATCCATGGATGCATAACGTAGTTTAAATACTATATCTCTGGGATGTGTTTTTGTGTACCAGTACGGAGTACTCTCATAATAACTAATACTCTTATAGTACTGGTGCTCCCTAGGAGTGTAGTATTACTGATAGGAACACCAATCGTACCCACGAAACGTGATGGTGGTATTCATCTCCCATCCAGGGCTGATTCGGATGGAACAGTGAACAGTGAACAGGGCTGGCCAGCCCCAAGGTCCCAAGGCTTTTTTATATCAACTCACATACCTAATATACATTCCAAAGTTACCGATAGTTACAAGAACATCCATGTTTCGGAGCTATATCGGTTCATGAAAAGCCACAAGCAAGAAAACTTGAAATAGTTAATATGATTCAAATTTGCCATATTGATCCATCAATTTGGATCCATGGATGGAGCAGAGCATACTTTTTTAAAAAATTTCTCGAGATAGTTGGAGCAGCATAGCCAGATAGCATCACGATGTTTTTGCCCCGATAGATTTACAATCTTATTGGAATGCGTGGATTACGTATAAGCCATGTCCTGGGAATCTATCAATCCGTTATTAATCCAAATCTCAGTATTGTGAACAGAGACTATGGTACCCAAGAGCTACCTCAAATCGTGACTTTAATCTTATCACATTTATCGCTGTTCCGCGGCATGTACTTTGTACATAGGAGGCCGCCCTGTCATCCCACGGTGGCAGCCCCGCCGTGGCAGCCCGGGGGGCTGGGCACCTATAGGATCCCACCGGGATGCCAGTATCGGGTACTTATCATGCTCCACCCAGGACTCATCTGATGGTCGAGTAGAATACCGTACAACCCATAGGATACCTTACTATATCATAGTAATAGTGCAATCAATGGGCTTTTCTCTACATTAGGCAACTTCTTATCTATCTGCTACTAGCCCCAAAGCATAACCTAAGGTAGTGGAGAAACAGTAGATGCTATACCACCCCGCGTCTTGAAGCACTGATATGGTTGGCTTCTTATCTTCATCTAGTAGATTCACAATTCCACGTAATAGACAAACCGATAATTAGTGTTATATCGCGGATATATGAGGTAGTACGATAAGATTACAAATTCCTTAAGAATGGCATAAATCGTTGACATGGATTAAATTGTCTCTAAGGTTGAACCCCAAGTCTGACCAAGCATTTCCACAATGGTATCAATAAAGAGCTTCCTCGTAACGTTGACCACTCTTGCTTGTCAGAGTTCGGCATCGCCCTTGCTCTATGGCCGTGGAGTCAATGGCACAGGGTTTGTTTTCACCAATGCGAATGGGTTGAATTTCACTCAGATGAATCATACCCTTCCTAATATAACCATTTTTGCTACAGGTTAGTTCGGCCCCCTATATCCCATTCCGTTTTCAAATGCTAATATTTCCCTAACACCTCTTAGGAGGAACAATTGCAGGCTCAGATTCAAGCTCCACGGCAACAACAGGCTACACTTCTGGAGCGGTTGGCGTTCATGCTCTTATCGATGCTGTTCCATCCATGCTCGACATTGCAAATGTAGCGGGTGTCCAGACAGCAAATGTTGGAAGTGAAGATATCACCTCCGACATTCTAATTTCACTGTCAAAGCAGATCAACAAGCTTGTCTGCGACGATCCAACCATGGCCGGAGCCGTTGTCACTCATGGCACTGATACTCTGGAGGAAACTGCTTTTTTCCTCGACGCTACGATCAATTGTGGTAAACCCGTCATCATCGTTGGCGCCATGCGCCCTTCGACCGCCATCTCAGCCGATGGGCCCTTCAATCTCCTTGAGTCTGTTACAGTCGCAGCATCCCCGAAGGCCAAGAACCGCGGTGCCATGATTGTCATGAATGATCGCATCGCATCCGCCTACTACACGACTAAGACCAACGCAAACACCATGGATACGTTTAAAGCAATGGAAATGGGATTCCTAGGAGAGATGATCTCTAATACTCCATTCTTTTTCTACCCTCCCGTACAGCCGACGGGAAAGAAGGACTTCGATATTGCCAACGTCACGGAAATTCCGAGAGTTGATATTCTCTTCTCTTACGAGGATATGCACAATGACACCTTGTACAATGCCATCGATAGTGGCGCAAAGGGCATCGTGGTAAGTTACACTTTCACAATTGACATAAGCACATATTCTGTGAATTTTGTTCAATAACTGACTAGTCGTAGATTGCAGGAGCTGGAGCAGGAGGTGTCACAACATCATTCAACTATGCCATTGAAGACGCTATCAATCGCCTTGGAATTCCAATCATTCAAAGTATGCGCACGGTCAATGGTGAAGTGCCTTTGTCAGACGTCGACAGCAGCAGTGCCACTCATATTGCCAGTGGATACTTGAACCCTCAAAAATCTCGTATATTACTGGGACTATTGCTAGCGAAGTCAAGCAACATCACTGAGATTGCGTCGACATTTGCTCTAAACACAAATGCGTAGTTTAACTTTTGGCAGAGAATGTTGCAAGAAGAACAAATGACATATAGGCCGATTTTTGATTTGACCCCTACATACCCAGGTAGGTAGTTACAAAAACATCGATATTCCCTGTAAATAATATACAAACTCGCTGAGCATTATTATTTTCTAATTTATTTCCTCCCTTGCCTAATTTGATGACAGTAAGACATACTAGTATGATATGAGAGAAACTGGGAGATTGCAGAAGTGGTATTCTCCAAGTTGAATGGCATAAAGGCCTTGCATCAGTGTAATCTTGCTACACATAGCGGATACCATCAGACAATCCCAATCTATTTCTTCTCCCAGCCGCCTTCGACATTCCCTTCGTCCGCGATATGATTGTATGGCTTATCGTATCGATTGTCCATTTCTTTATTGTGCTCCTTTACATCTTCAGGTAGATCTTTACGGAGATGTCCTTCGTGATCGGCAATAGGCGACTGTCGGCCATCGCGAAGCGTTGGTTCCGCGTTGTTGGAAGGGATTGGGTAGTTTGTCGACTGATCGTTCTCTGAGCCCTTGTCCTTCTGGGCCTTGCCCTTGCCATTGGCATAGGCACGCCGACCGTAAATGGCGAAAGAAGGCCGGCCGAGAGTTGACAAGGAGACCGAGGACTGTAGCCTTGGTTGAAGCCTCATCGAAGATATCATTATGTGTGTAGAGGGAAAATGTCTTGAGTATATTGTTGAAGAAGTGACTTGAAGTAGTTAGGAGGTGGACCCGAGAACTATTAAAGGCGACCTGAGCCGATCATCATTCCTACACTAACGTCATTAACCGGTTTGTGGAGAAGATGCCACAGCTTGCTCATCAAAGGGATTCGTGGCTGTGAAAGGGTGGCACCGTGGATGGTCTATCAAAAGGCATTTCTTATCACCTTGTGATGTCATATTGATCCTCCCCGAAGTGATTGGATGGAATCACCAACAAACTTGAACACATGTACAGTACAATGGAAATGTACATTTAGCAGTTTGAAATTGTCTACGGGGATTGACTTGCATTTTTTGAAAACGTCAGTACTGATAAGAATGGTAAATGGATGGATATGATGTTCTTCGGGCGCCCATGCCTTAGAAGAGAAAGAACTAACTATCTATACTAACTACTAGTTAGTTAGTACCTACCATAGTAGGGTACTAATAGTAGCATAGTAGTTGTGCTAGTACGAATTAAATCCTTCACCTCACAGGTACGAGAAAAGGAGAATCCCTACAGAAAAATAAAATAAAACAAAGTTGTGAAGAAACTCCTTGATTATTTGTCCAAAACACCAACAACCCGTGACATGTAATGATATTCATGTAGACATATACGGTGTTGTTTCTTCACTTGTAATTATAAGTATGACTTTCAGCCTTACATAGACCCGAAGAATATTCAATTCTCTTGCAAAGTGGAAGATACATTGTAGCATAGACTTGACTACCTGCTATACTTTTAGCTGGAGACCACTCGGACTGCCAAGTGTTCCGTCGGGATAAATGGTCCATAAAAGGGCGTTCTCTAACCCCACTAGGGCTGAAGCATCTCGACGAAGAAGATAAGAAATATTTAGATGATATTTGCGTTCGCATTGTATGAATGTGCTGCTAGACAGAGAAGGACGTAAAAGCACTGTTACTGCAATGACTGTCACATATAAGCATCCCGGGTCGATTGTTGATTGTTGTGCTTTGCTGCATGCGACACTTCTTCCAGCCTTCTGACGTGATCAGCACGTGATCTAATAACAGCCGCGGGCCGCAACCGAAAGGCGAACTCTCCACCTTCTACAGCGGAGCTGTTTCTTTCAAGGATCATGTTCTTTCTGCTTCATCTTTGTATTTGATGGCTACTTACGGAAGATGCTGAATCATATTCACTTCTGAGCGAGGCCTCGAAAAAACGTTTCTAAAATCTACTCCATCTTCTTCAGTCACATTACTACTATCTTCTCCACCATGGCTTCCCTCCCCGGATTCTCCGCCACTGGGAGGCCGAGAGCGCCTGACGGCACCACAACTGCGAACCCCGACTCAGATTCAAGTTTTGAATGTGTGGATACCCAACCAGAGCAGACAGATGATTCGGGAACCGTATTCCTCAACAAAGACGCCTCTACCTCAGAAACCGCAACCGAAGTGACAGACAAAGGCGCCGGCCGATCACATCCCGCCGAAACCACCCAGGAAGAACCGCGCAAGTGCTGGATATGCTATACTGATGAAACGGAAGACTCGCCCTTGAACTCGGAATGGAGATCACCCTGTCCTTGTGCCTTAACGGCTCATGAGGCATGCTTGCTCGACTGGCTTGCGGATCTAGAGAATCCTCGATCGCGAAGGCGAAATGGGACCAGCGCCAAAATGGTCTGCCCGCAATGCAAGACAGATATCATCGTTACGCGACCGCGCAGCTACATCGTGGATATATTGCGTCTGGTTGAGAGGGTGGTGGGACGAATGGTACTCCCAGGCATGGTTTTCACAGTCGCCGGAACTGTATGGGCTGGGTGCTGCGCCCATGGAGCCTATTCAATGTATCTTGTGTTTGGTTCCGATGAAGCCAGAAAGATACTTGAAGATAGCGTGGATGGTCCCTGGAATCCTGGAATGAATCTTGGTCTACCCCTCATCCCATTGGTATTGATCTTCTCACGTACTCGTTATGCCGAAGGTCTTCTACCGGCGATTCCCGTTCTTTTCTTCGCTTCACACAACCCGGGCCAGGAGCCCGATTTCGACCTTTGGCCTCCAACTCCCGCAATGACATTTGCGGCGCTTCCCTACGTGAAAAGCTTTTATGGCGCTCTTTATGATCGTCTCTTTGGTGGCCTTGAGAAGAAATGGATTGCAGAGGTGCAGCCTCGCGCGGCGGAGGAGATCATGGATGAAGTTCAACAACAGGACCAGGCGGAGGGGCTGGGTCGGTTCGGCGACAACGCTAATGGTCAAATACTCATGGAGATCGATCTTGAATTGCAGGTAGGAATGGGCGACGACGACGACCCGCTTGAAGCTCCAGCTCTTCCTGCCGCCGATAATCAAGATGGCGCTGACGAAGCTGCCCAGGATGGACAGGCGCAAGGCCAGAACGGAGGGCAGAACGGTCAAGGTCTCGGCCTCGGGCGACGCCAAAACGATATCATTCACGATACAAGTAGTCTTGCTGATATTGTTCTCGGCGCTCTTGTATTCCCGGCTATTTCGGCATCAATGGGCGGTCTTTTGAAATATGCTCTGCCCAAGTCATGGACATCGCCTTCCTCTGTCCTGGAACGTGGTCGCCCAGGACTTCTCCAGACTCGCTGGGGGCGAAGTGTTGTAGGAGGCTGTGTCTTTGTCATGCTGAAAGACGCACTCGTTCTATACTGTCGGTGGAAGCTGGCACAGACACACCGACGACGCAAGGTTTTGGATTATGATCGTGCTAAGAAGCATGTTAAAGGGAAGCGGTAAATTCTGACCCATTGGCTGGACTACTAAGAATTCCTTTTTTTTTTTACTTTTTTTTTGGAGCTTGATTTTATGTCATTGGTTGCATCCCACGGCGTTTGAGGTGATTCGGCTTGATTTGGTGGCAGCCCTAGCCACTTATTTGCAGATGTACAAACCAGCTATCTCACACTTCATGCCGCTGTACAGCGGATGTGGCATCTTTAAAACGGCACATATAGTCATTCATGGAGGATTGTTAAGGCACTGCCTCATTTTATAAACAAGACAATTCCAAATTTAGAGTCTTAAGATTAATGTATTTTTTCCCTACAGATTTGAGCTTACATGCCACATCTGAGGGAATCAGTGTAGCGAAATATACTATCATCTATGCTGTACTCGGGGTGGCCTAATCGTAAAATGAACGTTGACTGATGAGTCCAATATCGCGAGATAAGCGCGCGGCTAAACAAAGGCGGCGTGATTCTGCCATCAGGGAATTCAATTATTCCTCCCCGTACTCCTCCCGCGTCTCTTGCAACTACCATACACCACCACAATGCGGTCTCTATCACCAGCTCTTGCGTCCCTCGCAAATGTCTTCCGTATTCCCATGTCGCTGAATCCCGTGCGCCCGACGGTCAGCCGGGTGTGCCATGAGACGCTCGCTCGACAAACTTCACAACCTAGCCCAATTACCGCAGCTGTGCAACAATCGGCCCCGTTCTCATCGACCAGCGCCCTAGCAAAGCGAAAGGGCAAGGGAAATACTGTTGACAAGAGAATTAGTATGTTCACCCCATGACTTGGACTGCACGCGCGGTCTCAATTCCATCTTCAATGCTCCATCATGCCCTGGATCCCGGCACACTCCAGATTGAGAACAAAATCGAATCTAACAATCATTCTGTAGCTCTCATCCGCTATTTCCTTCACCACCCCCTCACACCCCGCCCTCTTCGCTTCTCTCGTAACCGCTACCTGCGCCATTGGACAATTCACCGCGCCTGGCAACTCTTCCAGGCGAAGCAGCGCCGCCAGCAAGAATTGGAGTTGGAGCGTCAGTACCAGAGCATGCAGGCTGCGTGTGAGGAGCTGCGTACTGCCGCTGGAGATGGCGGTAGACTATTCCGCAAATCGATGAACAAGAAGGGAATCTTCACTGATTTGTTCCCCATTGAATATGGTCGTATGCAGACCGACTACCCCCCGGCCGAGGGATGGAATCACGACTGGAAGCGACCTGAGAAGAAATAGAGGGCTGGAGGTCTGATTCGTTGTGAGGCGTGTGTTAGTGTGGTGGCATCTGCTGTCGAATGATCAACGGCAGCAATTTTGTATCATTTGGCGCTGTGTATTATAGGCATTTTCTATTTTCTCCGCGAGAGCATTGAGCTGTTTCTCTGGAAGTCTACATTTATATTACTTTATCTTGCGGTAAATTACAATTGGATCAAAAATTATACAGAATAAACTACAAATTCCAGCGAGGTGTTAAATGGATTATGAAGCCCGAGAGGTCAAGGCAATAGACACAGTGCATTGAAAAGGGCTTGAAAAGAGACACAGATACTACAGGATGAGAAGGGAAAGTAGAAGGGAGTGACCGGTGCGATGCTCGGGGAAGAGACAAGAGATGGATATCCGGTTTTGCACGTGCATGAAAATGCAGGGAAAAAAAAAGAAATGAGGTAAAGGCAAGACATGAAGAATGTACTCCGAGAGAAAATAGACACGTTCGGAACAGCCAGTGAATAATAGGCGAATACCGTAACCGGCCCGAAAAAGACAAATAATATCAGACCAGAACAACAACCATCCAAACGCCAATAATGCATGATACAATGAAGAAACCATTGGTGCGCAACAGGCTGGCAATTTGCTTGCACTAAGAAGCGCATCCGCTGAGTAACTCCAAGTCGAGAGACAACCGAACGCTGGGCTGGAAAACGAAGTCGCAATGTGTCACACGTTCTCGTCGTCAGATCGTTATAGAACCACACAGCAGGAACTTTTGCGCTTATCAAAGGTGAGCAGCGCGGCTCGAGTAGCCGCTTCGAACACGTCATCTACGCCCTCGCCTGTCAAGGAAGAGCACTCGAGATATTTGCGAGCGCCAACTTGGGACCCCGTATCGTTTCCTTCTTTGGTCGTCACGAATTTGAGTGACTTCTTGCGCATCTCTTCGATAGCAAGAGGGTCTTCACGGAGATCCTTCTTCAGACCAACCAGAATAATTGGCACACCCGGACACCGTTCATTAGCTTCTTCAATCCACTATCACCGGGGTTAGTAAGTGAGATAAATGGCATTGCTTAGAGGTTAGACGACCAACCTTGTGTTTTACGTTCTCTAGAGAATCTGGCGTATCCACAGAGAATCCGATAAGAAGAACATGCGCTTTGGAGTATGCGAGAGGTCGCAAACGCTCGTAATCTTCTTGTCCAGCTGTATCCCATAGAGCTAGTTGAACTGAGCGACCATCGACCCGGCAATCAGTCACATAGTTCTCAAATACTGTTGGCACCTGAAATATGAACGGTCAGAATGGTACGGCAGATGTTCTAGGTCAATTTGACTAACATAGTGCTGCAAAATCATTGATTAGTCAAGGTCGTTTTTGGAGGTAGTTCAGAGGCGGAATAACTCACTGTAGGAAAGTAACCAAGGGTGAAAACACTCAGCAGACTCGTTTTTCCACATGCACCATCGCCAATTATCACCAATTTCCTGTATGCGCAAATAAAGATTAGTATGCTGTCTCGAGTATTTGTATATGCGCAAGTCTGTAACGGCATGAAAATGGCCTCGTTTTTCTTTCGAGGAATCTTGAGGCCACGGTGATCCCAAGCGATGCAAGATGGCTGTCCTGCCATTGGGTATGAGGGGGTATGACAAGCCGTAAGAAAGAAGCAAAGTGGCCGCACATACCTCCGCATCACATTATCATCATTTTGCTGTTGAGCCATGATTTTAGATGTGGATTATCTGTCGTATATGCTGAGACCGGAAAAGGTAGGAATTAAGTACGAGCAGGGAGTAGGTCGCCTGGAAGTAGGTCGAAGGAGCGATGATCGAGCTGATAGCCTAAGTCGCGAACAGGGAAGCCAGCAGGGGTTCCGGCCACAATAGACAGATTTTCCCGCCCAATCGACGACAAGGGGCAGCTGGAGAAGGGTGGCCTGAATGCAGTGGCCTATGATATTCCTAGGCGGTCGGGCCGGAGCTGAGGGTCGGATGGTGGACCGAAGTAAGTGGGATGGAGAGTCGTTGACGATGAATTGGCTCGGAGGGGGCGATCTTAGGTGATCTGATAAGCCGAAGCCGAGAGGGAAAGTAGAAAGAGGGAGAGAGAGGAAGAATCGGAGCGGGTGAGACGGGACGATCAAAAGTCTGACAAGACCAAGTAGATTTGAGGAGAGGGGCAAGGAGAGAAACGGAGAGGGAGCGAGCGGGAAAGTGGAAAGTGGAAAGTGAGAGAGAGACAGAGAGGAGACAGAGAGAATGCGGCTTAGCAGGATGACAATAGGAGATCCGGAGATTTAAGACCCTTTCTCCCCGGAGAACAGATTGAAGGATGAAAGTGTGGACTACGGGACTAATTGACACACTCGGCAGCTACTCCGTCCGATCATGCAGCTGTTTTTGGAAGAAAAATTCGACTGGATGAAGCGTTGACTATTTTTAATCCTCGAACCTTAGCGCTTCAGCGTGTCTCACAGCGCGGTGGAGCTGCACAGCAACAAGAGGAGAGTCACGTGGGTTACCGCCTTACAAACAAACAGTCATAAATTATATACAGTACATATAAAGGCGGTGACAGAGGTGAGAGTTATGCATACATCACGTGACAATATCGATCGCCATTTGCATTTGAGATGGCAATGATTGGATCGGCCATAAAGATGGCATTGGGTAGTTAACTAGATTTACCGATTATTCTCATTCATTTGGACTGCTCGATGAATATTGGAAAGTAAAAAAAATATTATATATATTTCTCTCTTTTAATAGAATCACTGCCGGCCAATTTCTGCAATCTACTCATTCAATACTGCCTAACGAGTCAGGCACCAGCTCGCTTGCGGCGGCTATCCCGTTGCGGCGGCACGACAACCAGCCAGAAGGCCGGAAAGCCCATCGCTTCACCCCATCATCCGCCTAACGATCGAACATCCTTTGCGACCCGCGTTCTTAGGGCTTCAATTTCTCGAAAGCTCTGGCTGTGACCGACTACCCCTCGTCCTCCGCGGGTCTACTTGCGCCCCGGCCTCGTTTCCGAGCGAACACGTCGTGACCCGCCGGGATTCTTACCTTTCGACCCCCTCCTCTGACACCGACCCCAAGCCCCTCTTATTTGCTCCTGCGCGCCCCTCTCGAACAGGCCTCAAAGAAAGGTTCCTGGTTCCTGTTGCCAAGAGGAGGTTGCCCCCTTTGGTGAGTTGATCCTTGCATTGGATTGACCGGAGCTTTGTTGGTAGGTTCTTTCTTTCGCACTCCCGCTCTCCGCTTTGGTCATTCAACCTTGTCACCCCACCCACTCTCATATGAACTATTCTTTTCTGACCGATGCCCCTGCTCTGGTTCTGAATAGTTTTGCTGCTGAGGCAGTTGCTCTAAACTCCATAAACACCATGGCGACACATGCATCGGCCGCTCCGACGCCGTCGACTAATGGTGACGCGCGGGGACCCTTGAGCCATTCACCGATTGATACCATGTCAACATCAGCCCCGACTGTGAATCGCAAGAAGCAAAAGCGTCGACAGAAACAAGCTGCTCGCCTAGCTACCGACCCCGCAGCTGTCCGCAGCCCGGAAGATCTCACTGACGTCGCTTTGGCCAAAGACCGACATTCCGAAGATTATATCGGGGACCACGACAGCGCGGATTTCGACCACCATGACCGAGATGATGTTTACAAGAATGGCGACTTCGAACCACACTTGCACCCTTCTATATCGAATGATCCCGACGATCATCAGCATCTAACCGGCCGCAAATCAAAGAAAAAGAGAAACAAAAAAGGCCGCTCAGATTCGCACACCCTCGCTGACGGCAGTTCGACACCTCTTTCTACTCCATCCGCTACATTCTCACACCCACCACCGCCGCACTCTCTCCCATACAACACTCGATTTCCTGCCAAGTCCGCCAAAGAAAGTAGCATCTGGAACCAGTCCTCTTTGGAAGAGCGTGAGAACATTCGAACATTTTGGTTTGAGCTTGGTGAAGAGGAGCGTCGTCAACTAGTAAAGGTTGAGAAGGATGCCGTGTTGAAGAAGATGAAGGAGCAACAGAAGCATTCCTGCAGCTGTACCGTTTGTGGCCGAAAACGAACCGCGATTGAAGAGGAGCTTGAGGTGTTGTATGATGCGTATTACGAAGAGCTCGAACAATATGCCAACAACAACCAAGGTTCCTTTGATGAAGGTGCTCCTATTATTCCCCCGCCCCGTCTCTACCAACCCCCTCTACGATCACCAGGTCAACATACTCGAACCCATGGCCAATTTCACCCATCGCGGGGTAGAGTTCAGGAATTACCCGAAGATGACGATGATCTTGAAGACGATTATGATGATGAAGACGAGGAGGATGAGGACGAGGAAGAGGAGGATGATGATGAGCTGTACAGCGATGAGGAGTTTGAGGACGAGGAGACTCGGGCCGCTCGAGCAGACTTCTTTGCTTTTGGGAACAGCTTAACAGTAAAAGGTGAGTGCGCTAATATATGAATTGACTGCTGAAAAAAAAGACCGCTCTGACATTTCCTATTTCTCCAGATGGCATACTTACCGTCGCTGATGATCTACTCAAAAATGATGGGAAGCATTTCATTGATATGATGGAGCAATTGGCCGAACGTCGGATGCAGCGCGAAGAAGATACCCAGTATAATATTGCCGCTGCTCATCAGTCATTCCATGCTGGTCATAATCACGGTCCTCTTGACGATGAGGACTACGACGACGAAGAGGACGAAGATTATGATAGTCAGGAAGAAGAGGAGGAGTTTGACGAAGACGAGATGGTTTGTTTCCCGGAAATCTCAATCCTTATTTTAAAATTCTGACCAATTGTATAGGATGCGATGACCGAAGAGCAGCGTATGCAAGAAGGGCGGCGCATGTTCCAAATATTCGCTGCTCGTATGTTTGAACAACGGGTCATGACAGCATATCGAGAAAAGGTTGCCGAACAACGCCAGAAGCAGCTTATAGAAGAATTACTGGAGGAGGAAAATCGAAATGAGCAACGAAATGCTAAGAAAGCCCGAGAAGCTCAGAAGAAGAAGGACAAGAAACGCTTGCAGAAACAAGCCAAGGAAGAAGAGAAGGCTCGTCGGGATGCCGAAAAAGCGGCCGAAGAGGCTGCTGCGAAGGCTGCACAGGAGAAAAAGCTGGAAGAGCAGCGGTTAAAACGCGAAGAGCAACGGAAGAAGCGTGAGATCGAACGCAAGGCCCAAGAGGAAGAGCGTGCCCGCAAGGAAGCAGAGAAACAACGACGTCTGAAGGAAGATCGGGATCGACAAGCTGAAGCCGAGCGGAAACAGCGCGAACAGAAGGAAGAGAAGAAGAGACGCGAAGAGGCGAAGCGAAAGGAGAAAGAGGAACGTGAGAGGAAGGCCAAGGAAGAACAGGATCGCAGGAATCGAGAAGAGCAGTCGAAGAAAGACCGCGAGCTTGTCTCTGATACCCAACAAGAACCCAAGGAGAGGGCTGGAAAGCTGTTTGCTCAGCCAAAAGCTACATTGCATGCTGGCTCTATACCTTTAGCGCCATCTCTTCCGTCCCAAATAACCCCTGGTCCTTTTCAATCACCGCATTACTCTGTCGCTTCGCCTGCTGCTCCCAAAGCCTCTACTCCTGTCAGGCCACGCCAACCTTCTCAGCAAGGATCTCATACCTCATCGCCGCATTCACAGACGACTTCTTCGGAATTTCCCATGCAACCGTCTATTTCTCCTCGCTCTTTGGCTCATTCTGGATCTTCAGGCATTGGTGGCAGACCTGGTTACCCACAACATCCGCCTTTACACCACCCCCAACCTTCTGCACCTCTATCTCCCCTGGGTCGTACAAACCCTCCTGGGTTTCCGGGACTGGGTGGCTTCCCATCCAACCCCCCAGGACTTCCTGGGATGGGTAGTCGACCCCATCCTCCCGAAATGCAAATGTATTCCCCAAATTCTGGCATGATGAACCATCGTGGTTTCAGTGGCCCAGGTGGCATCGTTGCGCCGCCTGGCATAAATGGAGTACGTCCGATGCACCCGGGGCGTGGGTTCCCGCCTGATCTTGGACATGGTCTCTCTTTTTCAGGCCATGGCGTGCCTGGCACATTTCCCATACAGCAACCTGGCTTGACGAAGCCTCATTCAAGACAACCATCCGCATCGTTTGATCGCTCTCCACTGGAGTCAGCAGGGCAGCCATTCCCAATTTCACGACCGAGCCCAATTAAGCGACCTCCAAGTACTGCCCAAGATCACCATGATAGTGCCCATACTTCCTCGCGGCGTGATATGGATGAACTGAGTACACAGCTTGGTAGCAGTGCTCTTCTCGATGATACAGATGATCCATACTCGTCGAAGCTTTCGCAGTCGTTGCCTGGTGCTTCCGCCCCGGGACAATTCCCTCCGCCGTCGCGAGCCAGTTTTCAGGGACCGTCGTTGTTTGCGGAGCCCTTGGGTGAGTTGATGAGACATGTATAAACGTGGATAATGAAACGAGCTAACCTGAACTTTTAGGAGCTAAACATGCGCCTTTTGCAACGGGTCCTGTTTGGGGTGCCCCAGCACCATTCGGTTCTGCTTTCCCTGGTACTTCTACCTGGGGCCCTGCAACTGGTAAGAATCACCGGATCTCGTAAATCACTAATGGATATGCCGCTAATGCCTTTCTAGGAGGATCTGGCTGGTCTCATAACCACAATGCCTTTGCTGCTGGTGGCCATCATCGTGTACACACAACTCGACCCGTTACCATCCGTCTTCTTGTGATCCAAGCCTGCAAACACCTCAACACACTCAGTCCGCAACCTGGCTCGGGTGGATACCACGACGTGAAGGCTGTTCTCAACCAGGTTGAGCAATTGCGCCCATCCAGTGAGCCCGCGATCTCGCTCAAAGAGATGCTCGACATCTGTGACACGGAAGGTAGCTCTCAAAATGGCGGAGGATCGTTCTCTATCAGAGAAGACGAGAATGGTCGGTACGTCAAATTCGAGCCGGATACCAACAGTGCAATGAACGGTCATCGAGGAAGCATTGTGCCCGGAGATATTGGAAGTCCAATTCCTGGGAATAGCAACCCTGCTCCCTTTGGCGGAATTGGCGCGCCCTCTGTATTCAGACAGTACTCGTCTCCTCCGACAGGACTGTTTGGCGGGACTTCCTAATCCCTGATATCTGATCAATGGTCCTCACCTTTTATCATGAGCTCAATTCTGAGATGCAACATCTCGGCAAATGTCTCTTCTTATGTGCTTTTTCCCTAAGGAAATGAATCTCTGAAATGTCCCCCTCTCTGTTTCCTTTTTTTATTCCGAATCGAAGCGTCACGGATTTACGTCTCTCATCCACACGTCTCCAAATATTTGATATGTTTTTCATTGTTATGGGTTTCATCTAATCAGGTCATTTTTTGTTCGAAATGTTGTCCAGGTCTAATTGACTTGGACTGGGGCATCTGGGTTTTGCTATTGTGTATGGTATGATCTACTTGTTTACTGGCCTTTCTGCATTATGCAGCGATATCCGTGGGATTGGGACAATCTTCCTCTCCATCATCGTTCTTGACTCAATTGCATGATCGAAGGTTTTTTCTTCGTTCAATCTTTTGCTCCCCTGTAAAAAGGTTGAATTCGTAGTCGTGGTTCGAAGTGGCTGATTAGCTTCTTCGTCTGATCATACACTGTCACACACAAGTGAATTGTCATACTGTTTAGGTGACTATTTAGCAACTACTACTTTTTACTAAAGTATACTGCCAATGCTACTACTAGAATTATGGCAAGTCACCGAGGGGAGCATTATGACTGAAAACAAGTTCAATGGTATGGACTTATCCAGAGACAATGGTACAGTTGTATTTACTCAAACGAAAAGAACAAAGCGCCATGGCTAAGGCCGGCTTCCAGAAAAGAAGACAGACGAGACATAAGGAGAAACCAGAAAAAAGAAAAGCCAATCAAGGACATCAGTTCATCAGATACATTGATACCAAAACCCCCTTTCATAGAGCTGGATGCTATGCACCCGAGAAAAGAAAACCCTTCTTTTTTAAGCTCCATCAACACATTGAAATTGTGCATGGAAAGGCAGTTATCAGGATCATTGTCGTTGTGTGATGACACCCTCGTAATCCCTCGAGCGAATGTATGCTAATGTGCGTTCGAAATGAGCCTTGGGACCCTTCAGGTTGGGATTCGGGTCATCTTCGCTGGTTTGTAGGTTAGAGTGAATGAGCTCGATGAGACCGTTTAGATACTTGGTGGTGACGTTCTCATTCTGCTGATCGAAGTAATAGACGTAGCGGTTGAGAATCTCGACAAAAAGCTCGACAGATACAGCGTTGTCCATGCAGGCGTCAGCAACGCGGAGAGCCCGTTGGAGACACTCCAGAACACGCTTGCCGTCGCGATAGAGCTGTGAATTGTTAGCATTGATACTCTCAATAAGTCTATGGTTAAAGGTCACTTACATCCTTGGGATCTTCTTCCTCTCGCTGGGGGTTCTCCACAACCCACCAAAGGTGACTTGCGAGGTAGACAGCCCGGCATTGATCAGGCTTCTTGAGAAGCTTACTTCCGTGCAGAGCAGTCTTGGTGATCAGTGTGTCGTAATTCTCCTTGCAGAATCCACGTGTACCCTGCAAAGCCCCCGCCACAACGCAGACAGCTTGGAATTGGGCACGGGAGTCACTGATAGAATCTTCGTAAATGGTGAAAGCCTGCGCGAAGAACTCATAGCTAACCTCCTCAAACCCTGTCTGATCTGCGATTTCACCACACATCACGAATAATCGGAGCGCCAGGTCTGCACAGCCAGGGTTTACCCGTTGGTATAAATTATTGACGCATTGATGCATAAAACGGTAGAGAACCGAGGATTGTGATTGCCAGTTATCATCAAAGTGCTCACGGGATTTCAATTTGCGAGCCAGGCGAATTGAGGCCGTAACAATGGCTGGCGTTGTGTATCGAATACGCTCATTGCCATCACTATATGCTTTGCGCGTCGCTTGAAGAAGCTGTCCGGGACACATTAGCTACATTCGCAAAAAGGGGTCATGGTGACTCTAGTGATCTTACCTTGAGTTGAGTATCGTTCTCGGGAGCTTGGATCAAGTGCACCAATCTTGCAAGCCATCCCTGCTCCTCAATTGTCTCCTCAGTTTCTCCTCCCCGTCTTTGAGATTGCCCTCCCGCATATCCTCCAGATTGCTGCATGCCCTCTTTAATCAGGACTCTCGCAACCTGAAGCACACGATCAAGATTCTCGGGGGTTGAGATGAATATATTGTTCTTTAGAAGACTCCGAATGATCTCGCCAGCGATGGATCTCCGGGTAGGATAAGACTGTGATGACAAAAGCGGCAAGTAATGTGGCAGGGCCAAGGCCGTAAAGATAGAGGCATAAGCACGGAGCGGAGCGTTCAGGAGGTGGAGAATGTGCTGTTGTGTAGGCGCAGAGTGCAGATCAGCGTGATCGGTGTACTCGGCGGTCTTTTGAGTAGCAAAGTTAAGTACTTGGTCAACATATTCCACCCTTTCTGGGTAAATATTGAGTGCCAAGTTCACAAGGGAAACAAGGAGAGCCATGGTGTCTTGAATGGGCAATGCTCGCGTTTTGATCAGGTTTACAACCTGCTCATAGAAGATGTCATACAATCTCACTTCCGCGGGAACCTCTGACTTCTCTTCTGACTTTGTGTTCTCATCTTTCTCCTTGGCAGGTTCTGAGGTCTCTTCTGCCTCGCCCGTCTCAGTACCATTCTCCGTGGAGGGCTCTGTGACAGTAGTCGCACTTGACATGGTCTTCGTTTCTTTCTCAATTTCAAGTTTATGCAACAGCTGGGTTACTGCTTCTTCTTCACTCTGTCTTCTCGACTCTGGCTCGACATTGGCCTCGTTGTCCTTCGTCGCATACGTAGACAAACGGTCCATTAATCCAATGACAATTTTCTTGAGGTCGACGTGCGGGTTGAGTCGGGCGATGGCGGACAAAAGCTGATCAAGAGTGTGAAGGTGGAATTCATCCGGGAATACCTTGGTAATGACTGACGAACATGTTAGTCGCTGAACATGACAATCGGAATCTAACCCGAAAACTTACCCTCCAGGAGATATTCTTGGGCCAGAACATCGCGACATTGCACCACCTGTTCAAGAAGCGCTTGTAAAATGCCTGTTTTGTATGTTTCGAGGTCTACAAGCTGGCTGAGACGGACAATGTTGCTACCCACAAGCAGCTCAAGCTCACGTCTCTCTTGTATGCGTCGCTCCCGCTCTCTCGAAGGACCCTGGTGCTGCAACCGAACCCAAAGCTTGTTCATTTCCACGAAGTTGGTCAATACGAAATTAATGGAATCTTGCAGGTTACCTTCCGGACCATCGCCACTACCCGAGGGGAGGTAGTCTCTGGCTTGCCCAGATAGGTAGTATCGAAGGAAGAGGCCACGAATCGGATGCTGTACACCCCGAGTCATCTCCATCATATCTTTCATAATCTCCTTGACCGGCGCATCCTGAACTGACATATAAACAGTCCCAACGGTAATCATTAGATACAATCGAGGAACAATGTTTCCGGCATATTGCACCAGTTCGTATAGGTCCGCAAGGTGATTGACGGGGTGGTTCTCCTTGAGATAGACAGACAGGTGTCGCAAAGCATCAAAAACTGCCATGTATAATTCGTAGTACTGTTTCGGACCAAGACTTGGTGTTCGTAATTCAGAAACAAGAGTCGATCTGTAGTTTCGCGCCTCGGTGACGCATTGATTAGCACGCGGGGGGTCATCATCGCGCAGCCGTCTCGAATGGCTGCCTTGTGGAGATAAAGAACAGCTTACCCGCACTTAAGAGCATCCATGAGCTTGCCAGGAGTCTCTAGACATTTGCGCATCAGAGCCGACTGCTGTCTCACCACTCCCAGGGCCTCCTCGAGGAGGCGTGTTTGGTCCTCGGCGACCGGCGGTGGACTGGACATCGTGGAGAGCGTATGAGGGGGAGCTGTGGAAGAGGAGCAGGCGGTAAACTCCTGTAAGCTTTCGAAGCAATTGATTCAGCTGAGAGACACTTCAGCTTAAGCGACAAAAACAGCAATTCATCAAAAAGGAAAAAAGGGAAAAGGGAAAAGAGGTGTGGATGAGGGAAGAGGTGGAAGAGGAAGAGTGGAGGAGGAAGAAGAGGTCGGGGGCGAATTGGAATTGGAGTTGGTCCACTGTCACACCCCCACAACGTCACTTCTAAGCTACAGTACAACTTGTTGGACTTGAAACACGACCAATTGATCTGATTAGATATCGTAGCAAGATATACTGATATGAAGACTACAGATATATACAAGATGTCCAGATATTAGGCAAGACTAGGTCATCTTGACTGACAATCTTGCCTCATCTTGGAAGATATCAACAGCAGCAATTACTGGGCTGAACTTCTCTAGAAAAAATGGTTTAGACAATACATGGCAAGCAGACAAAATGCCTAGGATCAAACCTATAATTCAAATACATGGACATTATATACACACACATGGTGAGAATGGCGACATTGGTGAAAAGAAGAAAACCCCGAAATCATGACAGAACAACCACAATGCAGCTCTTAAGGAATCCCTTAACAAGACAACCCATGCAAGAAGAGAGGATCAGGGAAACAATATAAACGGAGCCCAAGAGTCTCGACAAAGGCACCGCAAAACTTTTGCCATGCCTTTTAAACAAGGGCAATGGGTTGGAGGGGGTTTTATTTTGATTTTTTCCTTCCTGCTCAAGAGAAATAATTCCGGGTTCACTCAGTCCCGATTGCTTTTGGTGCACTTGCCAACAAACGCCCGATGGATATCAATGGGGAGAAAAAATGTGACGGTTAAGATGGGCAGGCATTCAAGAGTGGTGCGGTTAGAGTATGCCACTTTGCCTAGCATGCTTAATCGCGGTAGTTGACGGCGAAGTCGACATTGCGCTTGCGCATGACCTCCTTACGGTCCTTCTCCTTGGCTGTATAAAGTATTAGGAGCTTTCTCAATTGATTTCATAGAATGTTGGGTATTTCTCTTACCTTCGTCATAGACCAGGAACTCGTGCAGACCATGGCCGGCGGGAACCATGGGCAGGACAGGGACCTTACGGTCAGTGATGACCTCCAGAAGGGCAGGGCCGTCCTGCTCAATAAGCCATTTCAGCTTAGCCTCGAGGTCAGAAGTCTTGGAGACGCGCTCAGCAGCGACGCGCATGGAGCGGGCCAGAGGAACGAAGTCAGGGTTCTGCTGGTGAGTGTGAGAGTAACGGTCCTCGTAGAACAGGTTCTGCCATTGGGTAACCATGCCCTGCTCCTCGTTGTTGAGCAGTAGAACCTTGACTCCAATGCCGAACTGAGCAGCAGTGGAGAGCTCAGTCAGAGTCATGTTGAAAGAAGCATCACCATCAATATCGATCACCAGGCAGTCGGGACGAGCGACCTTGGCACCAATGGCGGAGGGCAGACCGTAACCCATTGTTCCAAGACCACCAGAGGTGATCATGGTACGGGGCTGGCGCCAGCGGAAGTGCTGAGCAGCCCACATTTGGTGTTGACCAACACCGGTAGTGATGATGGTCTTGTCCTTGATATCGGCAGTCAAGTTGCTGAGAGTCTCAATGACGGTCTGAGGCTTGATAGGGCCCTCGGCGGACTGGCGTTCGTACAGAGACAGAGGGAAACGAGCCTTCCAGTCATTAATCTGGTCAAACCACTCAGTGCGCTCAGGCACGGCGGCAACCTGAGGCAGAAGAAGACGAAGGTTGTCAGCGCAGTCGCCCTCAACGGCCTCGGTGGCCTCAACGACCTTGTTGATGTTCTTGGGCATAATCTCGAAGTGGACAATACCACCACGGCCTTCGGAGGCGGCGAGCTTAGCCTGAGGAGCGAACTTGGGGATGCTTCCAGTAACACGGTCATCGAAACGAGCACCGACAGCAATGATCAGATCGGCCTCCTGCATAGCCATGTTGGCATAGGCAGAGCCGTGCATACCAAGCATGTGCAGAGACTTGGGGTCCAACTCATCAAATCCACCGAGACCCTGAAGAGTGGTAGTAACGGGGATCTGGACCTTATCGGCGAGCTCCTTAAGAACCTCGGGACCATCGGGGCGTGCAAGGAGACCCTGACCAACATAGAGAACGGGCTTCTTTGCGACGTTCACCAGGCGGGCGACACGGCCAATGGTGGCCTCAAGGGACTTCTTGCTCAGCTCACGAGCAGCCATGGTGGCAGCACTGGGAAGGGAAGGAATAGTGCTCTGCATGGGAATAGGGTTGCGGAGGATGCTGGCAGTAACATCCTTGGGAAGATCAACCAGGACGGGACCAGGGCGGCCGCTAGTAGCGATCTCAAAGGCCTCCTGGATGCGGCGAGGCAGTTCTCCGACGGATTTCACCATAACGTTCCATTTGGTGCAAGCACGAGAGATACCAATGACATCGGCTTCCTGGAACGCGTCGGTTCCAATGGCACTGGTAACGACCTGACCACAGAAGACAACCATGGGGGTACCATCAGACATGGCATCCTGCATGGGGGTGATGGTGTTGGTGGCGCCAGGACCAGAAGTGACGAGGACAACACCGGGCTTGCCAGAAGCACGGGCATAACCCTGAGCCATGTGACCAGCGCCCTGCTCGTGCTTGGGGAGGACGAAGTCGAAGTGTTTTGAGTTATAGATGGCATCAAAGACGGGAAGAATGGCACCACCAGGGTAACCAACTAAAATTGAATTATAAGCCAACGAACAAGATCAGGAGGACATTATAATTTGATCGACTCACAGACGTGTTTCACTCCAAGGCGAAGCATCATTTCGTGGAAGATTTCACCACCGCTCATACCAACCATACTGCGTTCATATTAGCCAATTTCCTTGGTTCCATCGACAATCCGTGTTTGTTTCTATGCCGTATAACACGTTTGAGACCGGGATAAACCGAGGAAGACCTACGAGTCATCAAGCTCAGGGAGCTGGCGGTTGTGCAGAGGAGAGACCTCATTGCGGTGAGGTTCTTGGTTGAAGGCCGGGCTGGGAGCAGGACGGGAGCCGCTAAGAAAGAAATATAGACGTTAATGATGATCTGAATCCATTGCCATCCAACGATAGACATACGAAGAAGCAGTCGCGGTGCTTTGCGTCCGCTTCTGAGCAGAGGAGCGGTGGGGCGACGCAGCCGAGGCCACGAACGAAGTCGAGAAAGTCCTGCGGCTGGAGGCAAGCTGCCTTTGGAGGTGGATGGAGCGCCAGGCGCTATTTGAAGGTCTGAGAGGCATCATCATGACCGACAACAGCCCGGGGGTGTGAGTAGAGAGTTACCGCGAGTGTAAAGAAATGATAATTGCCCTTGCCGTGAATCTTCCTGGGGACGAAAATCGCCTTAAACCCAAACCAACCGACCGCTCTGACTCAAATTTCGGCGTTTCTGATTGGCTATCATGTCCTCCACGCTCCGACCTCGGCGAGTCACGTGTAATACATTTTCGTGTCACGTGATCAGGTCGTACAATGCCCGGTGTTTGCCTGATTCTGCCTGATTGAATCGGGAACAGCCAGACTGACAATTGGGGTTAGATAGAACAACCGGGGATAAAGCTTGTCTGTGTCACAGTTTCAACACGGTTGATGAGACGTTGATTCGGCCGGGTCATCCATTTGCCCATTCATGCCGATTTAGTACCTTTAGCCGATATGGCGGGTTCTCAGGGTATATTTTCTTTTGCCGAGTGCATTGTGGATTCCCCATCCCGATCTTTCATGGAAAGCCGGGGCGGGGCTTGCAATTCGGGCCGGTGGGCTCAGATACCGTTTGCTATGTATGACGGAACATTTGTAGATTCGGGCCGCGAGACTTCGACTAGTATCAATGATCTGGTGTTTATTGATTGTATCTTTCAGAGCTAACTCTATGAAGAGAGCTTGGACTCCCCTTCTGTAGCGGCGCGCTACAGCAGTGTTACTGCTCAGCAGCAGTAAGCATATCAACCGTCCTGAGTAGTGCCTTGGATATACACTACTAATGTACATTAATTGGTATTTGAAAGGCATTAATTATGTTTATGGCCTGACCAGCGCCACCCACGTCGTCCTCCATGCTTGATACGGAGAAGACCCATCTTGCCCACTGGAGGATATGTTCCTGAATCCAGCAGCATGACATGAATCCCCATGCACTGACCCCAGGCCCCCGCAACCGCGACTGTAATGGGACACCGGGGGATGAAACCTTCCCCCACCACGCGCTTTTTTCCGGGGAGTTCGATTGTTGCGGGACTTGGCTGCCTTCATTCTGCCGTTTCGGGAAATTTGACCCCGCCCTTTCTTAGGCTTGCAGTACCACCTTCACTTTTTCCCCTCCAACACCCCTCCTTTCCTTTAAATCCCTTTGCTTCCTTTTTCTGAAAAAAACCAAAAAAGAAGAAAATATCCATTTCCCCCCGCCATGCCATCCCCGCAGGAGCTGGTCCCTCAAACAGAGTCTATCGCGGAGGTTTATGCCACCGACGATGCCTCTGCCAACTCGGTTGCGCCGGAGCACCAACAGCGATGGTCTGCTCTCATTCAGCAATTCAACAAGCAATATAACCACCGCCCTGATTTTGTTGCCCGCAGTCCTGGTCGGGTAAACATTATCGGCGAACACATTGATTATTCCCTTTACGATGTCCTACCTACCGCCGTCAGTGTCGATGTGATTATGGCTGTTAAGGTCGTCCCCGCCACTGCGTCCGCTACTACCGTCAAAATTGCCAATGTCAACCCGGAAAAATTCCCCACGCGCGAGTTCACTGTGCCTCATGATACTGATATCGAAATTGACCCGAAGAAGCATGAGTGGATCAATTACTTCAAGGCCGGTCTACTCGGTTCCTTAAAGTTCCTCCGCAAAGAGCGGACTGATGGCTCGCTGGTCCCCGCTAGCATGGAGATTCTGGTTGATGGAAACGTTCCTCCAGGTGGTGGTATTTCCAGCAGTGCAGCATTTGTATGCGCCAGTGCGCTGGCTGTCATGAAAGCCAACAACCACAATGTCTCTAAGCAGGACCTCTTGGATCTTGCTGTTGTTTCGGAGCGTGCAGTTGGTGTATACTCTGGCGGGTAGGTATATAAGCAAGTATTTGACCTTGAACAATTGATGCTAACCTCTCTATTTATACAGCATGGACCAGGCTGCCTCTATCTTTTCCAAGCGCGGCTACCTTCTCTATACTCAATTCTTCCCCGCTTTCAAGGCTGAACATGTCGCCATTCCTTCCGCCGACGATGAAATCACCTTCCTGATGGCCCAGAGTTTCGTCACTTCAAACAAGGCCGACACTGCCCCTCGTCACTACAACCTGCGAGTGGCAGAGTGCACCCTTGCCGCCGTCATTCTGGCCAAGAACTTTGGCCTCACTCTCCCCAAGGACAACAGCTCGCTCGGCTACAGTCTGCGTAACTTTCAAAATCAATTAATGACCAAGGAAGGCCGTCTAGGCGATCCTTTGGAGTACCAGATCGACTCCGTCATCCAAGCTACCCAGGACCTATTCACCAAGGAAGAGGGCTACACACGTGAAGAAATGGCCAAGCTCCTCGACATCACAGTCCAAGAATTGGAGTCAAATTTCCTTTCCGCATTCCCCGTTCAAGCGGATCGATTCAAATTGCGCCAGCGTGCGCTGCACTGCTTCAAGGAGGCGCGTCGAGTACTGGATTTCAAGGCCTGCCTTGCCAACGCCTCGAAATTGGATGAGAAGCGCATCCACTACCTTGGTCAGCTTCTAAACGAGTCTCAGAAATCCTGCTACGCTTCGTATGAATGCAGTGCCCCCGAAGTGGATGATATCTGTGCTATCGCTCGCCGTGCGGGTACATGGGGTAGTCGGTTGACAGGAGCTGGTTGGGGTGGTTGCACCGTACACATGTTGCCTCAAGGAAAGGTTGAGGCTGTGACGACTGCACTGCGCAATGAGTATTACTTGAAGAAGTTCCCTGATATCAGCGCTGAGAAGCTGGAGCAAGCCATGGTTATCAGCAAGCCATCCAATGGTTCATTTGTGTATGTCTTCTTTTCTCCGTCGCAGATTCTTTTTCATTTGATTAAGACTAATTATGATTTCTCTTTACAGAATTGCGGGCGCTGCCATCGATGGTGTTGCGCTTTAAATCGCATCAGCATCACACCAACCTACTTGCGTTGGTTAGATGATATAATTTCACCAAGAAAAAAAAAGATCCATTACTTCAAGCTTGATCTCTCCACCGTACCATACTGCACGGCTCGTAGATTATATTACAGAAGATTTGGCGTTACTGGCAGATATATAAATCAAGCAAGCCTCAAAATGGTAGCCGAATCATATATCCCTATAATAGCAGGGCGCCGGCAATATCGCCTTTTTGACTGCCTCAATGAAGTAGTCATTGCAAGGGAACGCGCGGAAGCCCTGACCTTGAGTGACGTCTGTCAGGTTGTTTCCTTCGGAGAAGGCGCTATATACTGTAGGCTCGGATAGTTCCGATACCAGAGGAGGCAATATGTGTTTGCTTCATATTGCAATAATTTGGAGGATTAACAATTGCTCGCCGAGTCTCGATCAAGTTTTCTTTTTGGCGGCAGCCTTTCCGAAAAAGTCGCTCATCTTTTTCATACCAGTCGTGTTGACCTTTTTGAGATCTCGTACGCCTCGAGATTCTGCGGCCTTGGCCTTCTTCTCTTCATCTTCCTTCTTGCGTTTCTTCTCCGCGCGAGCCTCCACTTCCTCGTCATCCAAGCCACGCTTACGGCTGAAGTCTGTTAGAGTACGTGATGCAAGGGCTTCAGCGCGTAGGGCGGCGATTTCCTTGATTCGCTCCGTCAGAGGTTTGAAGTCAAGTGGGCTCTCTGGGGATGCGAGCAGCTCATCGATTCGAGAGCAGAGGGAAGCCGGAATATAGGAATCTTTAATGAAACTCAAGGCTGTCGAGATACGTTGCAGATGCACGATATTATCTGAAGTAGGGTTTTCGGCAGATGGCTGAGGGACAGGAGTCGACTCGCCGGCCGGTGTCGACACGGATGTTGTAGCAGATGTGGCCACTGTAGATGGAGTATCTTGCCTATCTTCAGATGTGGAGGTCTCATCTTCCTGTATAGGCGTCTGACCAGTCAAGGCGTCCTCTCGCTTGACTGACATGAGCGGTGGAGCCAATGGCTGGCGAACGAACCGCTCTTCTAAACTGGCAGGTAACCCTTGGGTCGCCATCCGTTGTGCCTTTGCGGCCAGCTCATTCAGCAGCTTTGTTTCACTGAAGCGCAGCATCTTCTCATCACCAGCCTCCACTGTATCGCAAATAGCCTCCGCACGTTTCAAAATAGTATCGCGGAAGGTCTCATCGTACAAGACATTTCGGAGGTGCTGTGGGAGGTCGTCATTTGAATCGATAATATCGTCCAGCGGTTGGAATAAGGCTTGACCAGACTTGGAAGTAGCCGAAAATAGGGAAATTAAGAAAAATATCGGGTCAATTGGAGTCGCAACTAAAAGCTCTGCCTTCTTCGCAATGGTGGTTGTCTGGGGCAAAGTCTCTTCTTCTGGCGACGCGTTCGTCGTTTGACGCGTCGTGGTGAACAAGATACTTCGAGGTGAGGTCGAAGGCGAGGCCACCACTGTGAATTCGAAAATACCACGCTCAGGACAAAAGAAGTATCGGGTAAGTTCCCCCGACTGTGGATGAGGAAGGGAGAGTAAGCGCGCATTGGCACTGGTCGAGGATGGAAGAATAAATGTCTTGCTAGGCTTCTCGGCGGGTGTCAATGTCTTCTTTTGTTCCGTCTCTGATTTCTCAGCTGGCGCCGATACTGGCGCAGATGCTCGTGTGCGAGGCATCGTTATATGTTGGAGAGTGGAGATGAGGTTGAAGTTGAGAATTAAAGTCGGAAAAGTCTCGTGCTTGTCGGGTTAAATTGAATTGAAAAGGGAAACCGCGAGACGCGCCTCGACGCGGGTCTCGGGCCAATCATGTGCGGGCCGGGGCCATGCAAGGTGATTCCTCGCATTTCAACAATTGCCCTTGTAATCCCCCGTTGGTTTCAGAACTGATCTCGCAAAATTCTTTCAGTTACCTGCTCAGCCTCTCTCCAGTGACTCCCACGGCTTTCAATAGATTCGTCTCTCTATTTGTGTTTATAGCCGCTGAATCGGCAGAAACAGCGGGGAATGACGCACCGTGGTGATCGCCTTTAAAGACACCCAATTCTGGAAGTAAAGAGTGAGTTTGCGCTTTCTTAGTGATCGCACAGTGCGAAATTGGTCGCTGACAGCTCCTTTCATCAAACTTCAGTGGGCGACGGCGCATGGCCACCCCAATCACCCCGCGATGCCCTTCTCAGCTCGCCTGGGGGCCGAAGGAAGTACCAAGACTTCCAAAATCGCCGAGAGCTTCAACCATCCCCTTTGAAGCGCTCGAATACTACTCCAAATTTTCGATCAAAAGCTAGCCGGATCCTAGACGAAGGTGAAGACGAGGGCGAAGATGGCGAAGAAGACGAAGAGACACTGCAATTACGACTGGCCGAAATCCAGGCTCGGCTCAAGCTGAAGCAACTACAGAAAAGTCGCGGTCGATCTGATAGTGCAAATTCCAATATAGAAGATGGAGAAAGCAAATTTGCTCGCCCTGCCTCTGCGCTTGCCTCGTCTTCACGGGCCCTAGCCCATAATTCTGATCCCAGAAGTCCTCAGAGTGCGCAGCGCAGGGCACGGACCGATGAAGTACAGGTCCCCGTGTCACCTCAAAAACGTGAAGCACCTGCGGCCGATCCCTGGTCTCCACGAAGGTATCAAATGGGCATTGATAAAGGCTGGAAGGCAAATGATGTATCTCTGAAGCGACCTCCACGGCCAACAAGCCAACTTGGAACGCGAAGTGGCGCAATGTCACGCTCTGGTGATATTCACTCACCCAGACCACAGACATCGCCAGGAATTGGAGGTTTCAATAGAATCAAAAGTTTCAGTGAGCGCATGGCGGAAGGTCGAGCTGCGGAGAAGTCTCGCCTGGAGCGAGTAGAGCGGGCTGAGAGAGTTCAGGCAAACAGAAGTTCAGCATTCCAGCTTGACCAAGCCGAAGTCGAGGCGTTTAGGAGTGCAGCTGCGGATCAAAAATACTCGCCTCCACCATCTGGTCCTCGACAACCGGAGCCACATCATTTCAGTCGCGAAGAAATCATGCGATCTCTCTCAAAGCCTGCAGGAGTAAAACGAAGCCAGACAACTCCGAATCTGAAAGATCCCCATGACTCGAATAACAGGCAATCCGGTATGCGCCATCATTTTACTCAGGCGGACAAAAGTTCGCCACATAAGGACGAAACAACCTCTGGCGATGGGATAACGCAACCGGATTCCTCAAAATTTGAATCCTACTCAAATTTGCATTTGGCCAACCGTATCTTGCCGCATTCCTTCTTGAACCGCAATTTGAATGGTAAAAAGGTGCTTCGTATACCTGACCTACTAAAAAAGGTTAAAGCACCATCTTTTGAGCTCCCCGAAGATATTGACACTGATTTTGTGGTGTTCGGGGTCATTGCATCAAAGTCGAACCCAAGATATGTCAAGACCCAGGGAAATGTCACACAGAAGGACGTAGATCCTTATGATGAGGGGCGCAATAATACAGACAAATACCTAGTCATCACTCTTACAGATCTCAAGTGGACCATTGACTTGTTTCTGTTCGAGACTGCTTACACTCGCTACTACAAGATGTCAGAGGGGACCGTCATTGCGATCTTGAACCCTATCATAATGCCCCCGCCCAAACATAAGACGGATACAAACCGGTTCAGTTTGTCGTTGAATTCATCAGATGACAAAGTTCTCGAGGTCGGCTATGCTCGCGATATTGGCTTTTGCAAGGCTGTTAGAAAAGACGGCAAGACATGCCAATCCTGGGTGGATGCACGGAAAACCGAATTCTGTGACTTCCATGTTGACATCCAGGTGCGGCGTACTCAAGGCAAGCGAATGGGAGTGAACTCTAGCTTGGATTTCATGGATGACAAGCGAAAGTCGTGGACTCGGGACCCTACTGCCAAAAAGAAGTCAGATGGCCCCAGATTTGACGGTGAATCCCAGTCAGTCTATTATATCACACCAGGCGCGAAAAGTAGCGGCGGTGGCCGTTCATTTCATCCGTCCGCGGGGAACGGCTCTGCAGCGGCTCTCATCGATGCTCACGACGACCCATTCCTCGCTTCTGGTATGCTGGGACGTGGCCAGGAGTCCAAGGAAGAACGATTACGTCGACGTTTGGCTACTCAGCAGCGCGAACTGGATATAACACGGAAGCTTGTCACCGGCCGTTCGGGCCCTGCTGCGGATTATCTCCGGACTCGGACTGGCAACGAGAACTCCAAGGGAGAAGAGTCTCCCAAGGCCCCCAAGTCCCCACCCATGAGTAGTAATTTCAACTTATCTGGGGTGGGGAAGGCTAATAATGTCCGACTGAGCCCTATGAAGCGAGCACATGGTAAACCGCATGGAAGTGGTGTTAAGAAAACCCGATTCATCACATCAAAGGGCATCAGAGAGGCGGGTCGGGAAAGCCTTGGTGTTGGAGCTGAGGTCGCTGAAGGGGGAAGGCGAGTCCTGTCGGACGACGACGATGATGATGAGCTGGACATTATTTGATTATGAAGAAATCCAGCCAACAATGGAAAAATCTGTATTTTATCCATGCTATTCTTACCTAACGTGTCACGAGATAGAAGCTCTTCTACTACCCAACAAGGATGCCATATTATTAGTATGATTAGTCGAGGCTGCTTTTATGAATCTCATGTTCTGAATTCCATGCCAGTGCTTTTTCTTGCCTGGCGTCATCAGGATTTACGTTTCTAGCCATTTCATTTACCGGAAGTATCTGGACAGATTTTATCTAGCCAGCTACACATCCAGGAAAGACCATGTGAAAGAAAATATTCTTTAGTATAGTATAAGACCATCATGAGAGGGTTCATTTTTATTTGGAATCGTAGTTACTTCAACAATCCTGCTCTATCATCTCCAGAAGGGACCAGATCAACAGAACACTGGCAATATAAGTAACCACAAAAGAATGACAAAAAATGAACCACTGGGGCCCAAACGCCTTGCACCATTTCGTCCCAGTAGAAGACAGGTTCCTGGTATCCCGTTTTCCCACGCCACAACGCACGCGCCGAAAAAGCAAACAGTAGAAAGGAACGCACGTGAATCATTATCAATAGTTGAAAAGCAAAATAGAAGTGAAGAGAGAAAGGGAAGAAAAGAAAAAGTGACACAAAAAGGCAAAAGCCGTGAGTGTCTGCGGCAAGATTTAAGCCGCAAGAATTAAAAAGGTCACAAAGGTCACATGAATGACCATTCGGCTGACAAGAATGATAGTGGCTGAAAGTAACCCGGCGACGCTCAGTCAATGCATCAAATATGGGATATGTTGACCTTCCGGAATCACATGAGAAATATGAGCCTAGCTCGACAAAATGTTCATTCATGCGGATTGAGACTCGACAGTAGAACGAGTACTGCGTGTCTTTTTAGGAGTCGGAGCACTTGGGCTGCCAGAACGTAGTCCACGTTTTGTGGGGGTTGCACTCTGTGAAGTAACCTCATCAGGTGTGGGTTTCTGTCGTAACCAATGATCAAATGGGCTAGCACGCTTGCGCTTGTTGTCAGCGATCAACGCTGTTGCTGTTGGCGTCAGATCAACTTCACCGCCGTAGCGAGCGGTTGAGCGTAAGTTGCGGCTACCACCAGGGGCTCGAGGGAACTCGGGAGACTGCGGGGTGTACGGGGATTTTGACTCCTTGTGGGGCTGGGCCTCGGCCTCTTCCTCGACATGGCCTTCGTCGTCTGTTGCTTCCTCCTCTGTTGCAATCTGAGGTGCTACCTGTGGCTTAGGAGCGGCCTCGGCAAAGAGACGACGAGGTCGAATGGAAGAGCGACTCAGAGACTTCACACTGCTAAGATCGGTATCCTGCAGCAAATCGGGGCGAGCAGAAAAGAGTCCCAAATCGTCGCCCTCGTCAGAGGGGCTTCCAAACTTATTAAAGACCTTTTTACCACGGCTGGAGCAAAGATAATGTCAGTGACTGTTTTATCGGTTTGGGTGGTCGGAACTGAAACTCACAAGATCATTGTCATACCACCAGCACGCGCAATCTCATCCTCTTCACTTTCACTTGCCTCGGCACTGTGAGATGCTTGTTAGTACCGGACATAACCGTATATCAAGCACGGTTTGGAACTACTTACTCAGTGAGATCATTTTGACCGTAGTGGTCATATTTTTCGTATGACTTATACTCTACAGTAGCATCGTCCATCTTGTCTTGCTTGCGAGCACGCTTGCCAACCTTGGAAACTGGAGCAGAGCCAGACGCCGAAACTTGATTGGACTTGGCGTTGAAAGGCGTTTCCATATTTGCAGCTGGCTTAGGAATTCTGTCACGGGAGTCGGTGTAAATTTGAATTTCGTTTGAGGGGCCAGCACCGTCAAAGCTCTCTAACGATAAGGGTGTCGACTTTTTATTGCGTGGTGTAGACTGCGGCGGAAACAGAGTACGAGATGCAGATGAGATGTCGAGAGATGAGAGTTTTCGTTTGGAGGGGGTTTTGGCGGGGGTTGGCAACGCTTGATTCACTGTTGAGCGAGATCGAGATTTGGGTAAATGTGATGTTCGGGAAGTGAGGTCATAGTCGTCGAAAGCAATAGAAGGGATTGAAGCACCCGGATTGTGCCTATTGTTTGATTTGGCGCTTTTGCCTGGAGCTGAAAAGAACTCATCTCCATCAACCTCAACTGTCTGATGCTTTCTCGGATGCTGCTTTGAACGGTGCTTGCTCGGTGAAATAGGACACACAGGCTCTGGACTCTTTTCAGTGGCCATTAAAGCTCGTTTATTCGCAATTCTGGCCGAGTGCCTGGTCGGGTATGGCTCATATTGATCATAACCAGCCCCATGACGAGGTGCCGCCGGGGTGCGCAAAGATGATGGGGAAGGAGGCGGAGGAGTTGCAGCCATATTTAAACAAGGACAAACAACCAAATGCGTTTCTTTCGCTCAGATTCGGACCTTTTACAGAGGCTTTTCCAAGGAGATTTGACCAAAAGTCGACTTTCGGGACTTGTGTTGAGATGTACTGAAACAAGAGTGGGAATGGAACGTCGAGTCGTCTTCAGGTGATATCAATCGCAAATCGGTCAAGGAATCGAGAACAAAAAAAAACGCGAATAGTAAGAGCAGATGACACGTTTCTTCCAATACAGAAAACACAGGAGAGATGCAGAGGTGAATCGCAGAAGAAGGGATGAAAGTGATTCAAGGGCGCGCGGCATGTTTTGGCGCCAAACGAGGTGGCTGGTGAGGAGGCGGTGAACCAGTCACCGCCTCGACTTTTGGGCTTCAATCTCGCCCCGCGGCTTTCATTTGCAGGTTTCCGTGGGTCACCACTTGTTGTGACGAGCTTCTCATTCGGCATTCAATTCAGGGGAAACTTTTGGGAGCCAAGTTTCGTCATTTGTTTGTTGATTTTTTGGGAAACCCCGCTTGCTATCATCAACGCCCAATTCACCATTTATCACCGACAAACATCATGGCTGTCCGATCTACTGCCGAAGAAATGGAGAGGCTCCAACTCTCCGATGATGATACCGAAAATCTTTGGGACTCTCCTTCCAAACGACAAACGCGCCAGACACCTAAACAAAGATCTTCGGAAGAACCCATTGTCTCGGAAGCACGAACAATGCAGGATAGCGGTGACAGCGCATTTGATCGTGAAGAAGCCCGAGAAACAGCCTTGCGCAATGAGTTGCAGAGTGTGCGGAATATCAACGAGGTTCTGGAAGGGCTACTGGGTAGTATTGATCGTGCCAAAGGAAACATGGAGGTAGGTGCGATTGGTCCAATCTTGATGGCAAAATCTAACGCTCTTCCTTTCAGACCGTATCGCAAACAGTTACCTCTGCTTCAACCCTTCTCAACACATGGACTCGAATATTGTCACAGACCGAACATAATCAGCGGTTGATTCTGAACCCTAATTGGCAGGGAGCTACACAAGATGTAGTTGATATGGAGAATGAAGCTATTCAAAAACAACAAGCGGTCGAACGGCGGGAACGGGCACTTCAAGAACAGCGCGAAGCAGCTGCACGTAAGGCCGAAGAGGAAGAACGACGACGTATGTTGAATCCCAAATCGACTCGCGGAACGACCCGCGGAACTGTTCGCAGCACTGGCCTCGGTAGAACACCCAGCGTGAGCACCAGTCGAACGGGGGCTACTCGAGGTACTTCAACAGCAACTCGACGACCTGTCAGTGGAATCCCAGCTAGAGGGAGTGGAATCGCTCGCGGCAGGAGCAATTTTGGGAAGCCTTGATTAAGATGAAATCATTCAAGTTATCATGTACCATACCTTATGCCATTTCATGAAAATAGTCCTCAATAAATATGATACCCAATTAAAATGTTCAAATTCAAATCAAAATCCGGCTTCAAGTGTCGGGGAGTGTGATCCGCGGTGGAGCAGGCGGCAGGAACACGCGTGCCGATAGCGATAAGAGAGCTTAAAGTACCTCAAGGTTTAAAGTCCCCCCCGACTTCGTTGGCAGAGTGACCTTCGCCTTGACATTCTTGACGGTTGTCCCTCAATCCAGCTCCTATCAGTCCCTTCATTACCTACAGAATGAACTTCGCGCCTTATCAAGACGAATCGCCTGAGATTGAGCGAGCGCTGTCACCGCCAAATCCAGAGGGTCGCATCAAATCCCCTAACCTACGCTCACCTCGAGCATCGGCCGACTTGCCTTCACCTAGTCATTTTGCAGGAGGCGGACACGGAAACACTGGCTTTGGTCCAGACCTTGAAGGTAGAAATTTCAGTCTAGGTGCGTTCGAGACGAGCCTGCCTATTCGCATGGATGTGGAAGCTATGCTGGCATACCTGCTTCTACCTCCGGCTGGAGGTGTGTTTCTGCTATTGACGGAGCACAAGAGCGATTACGTTAGGTCAGTAGCTCTCAAATTGGAGGCTGATATTGCAGAGGAGCATTAACAATTTCATTTTCAGATTCCATGCCTGGCAATCGAGCATGCTCTTCAGCGCCATTTTCGTGAGTCTGATCGTTCTTTGCTTCATATTTCCGCTAACACCAGCTCAGATAATCCATCTTATTTTCGCCTGGTCGTCATTCCTTTCTTGGACCCTATTGATCATTGACTTCCTCCTCATGGGCTTTCTTGGCATGCATGCTTATCGTGATGGTAAGTCCTCTATCCTGCAAGTTCGCAGCGTTTAAGAAACATGACTTACACTGAGGCTATTTTAGTCGACACCTTGGATCACTTTGAGGTTCCTTTCATTGGTCGGTTGGCCAATTCATTCGTGGACAATGAATGATCTCATACGAATGCTACTGTTAATCTGTTTCGAGGGCTAAAAGGGCTTTGCGTGTATTTGAATTATCGCCAGGAGATGTGCTTTTTACTCCATATACCCCTGTTCCTTCGGTGCTTTTAGCTTTTTATGCTTTTATAGTCTCAAGACTACGTCTTTCTTTTGTGGATATATACTTTGACGCACGATTTACTAGATAATAGGCAAGACCTTTGTAAAGGCTCTCTAATGACATGTTTTGGATGATTTGGCAACTTGATATTTGCCCGAAGTAAGCTGGGTACATACGTCTATCAAGGTCGTATTCATAGCGAGGTCTATGGTAAATGTGAATTTCATTTCGTTGTGTGGGTTAGGTCTCTTGGAACATGAGTAGTGTATAGTATACAATCATAAGGCTAAAAAAATGGCTAGAAGTGGGAGGGAGAAAATCCAGCAATTGGCAATCAAATAGGCGTTGCAACAGGTAGAACTAATTGCGAGACTCCACCAGCAATGCTCACTGTGTGTCGCTGGGGGGCTGTCTTATCACTTCGAACACGATCTTCCGCAGTCCCAAGGTTCCTCGCATACATCGGGAAAGAACCTCCAGCAATGATAAGCCTGACTCGCGTGCCGGCTCGGAATCGATGGGCACAGTCTTGCAAGTCCAACTTCAATGGTTGAGAGGTATCACGGGCTGGGTCGAGTGCTCGATATACCTCAGTTATATTGTGGGATACATCCTCTAGATCGACCTCACTAAGTCGTACAAACAGATCTGCGAAGGGCGGATTACTTTCGTGCATCAGATGGACGAAGGGGGAACCAAATATTTCGAGATCCTCGGCTAGAGCCTCGCTGGTGAATGTTAGAACATCAGATCGGTCAGCGTATGCACTATCATTGAGTCTTCCACCTGCGGACATCTGGTTTCCACCGATGCTGGGAGTAGGGTTCAATGGGTCGAAAATGAAAGATGAGGGTCTCGCAGCCTGCGCCGGTAAACCAAAGCCCAGACCGCTACTTTCTTGTAAGTATAAAGCATGAGGCTGCGTTGATGGGGGCCAGCTTGGTAAGGAACGCCACTCCCCGGAGCCCGTGATATAAATGCGGGCTTGAGAGCGATTGTATTTTCCAGTCTTCGCCACATGCTCAGCGAGAAAGTCCATTATTTCCGGCATTGAATAGAGCCCAGAGCCTTGAACATGGGTCCATGGACCGATGATGAGATTGACGTTGACACCCCGTTCACGTAATTGTGTATACTGGTGCAGGGTCTGCGTCGTGAAGGTGTCATACCAGCCGCTTACCAGCAAGATAGGAATGTTGGCTCGTTCAAGTGCAATATGATGCCGTCTTGTTGCCCAGTAGTCGTCGTCCACATGGGGATGCTTCAGGTACTCAAACAGCCACGGCGCTCGGTCCCCAAAATACTTCTTTAAACTTTCTTCCAGAGGTAGGTCAGCTACAGCCTTTTCGAGCTTTGCAGACCGTAGAAAGCTCAAACCCGGGATGTTTGCCAGGTTTGAGAGAAAGCTTCCTTGCTCTTTATCTCGCTTTGACATCAGATCGCTCCAGGCTGCACGGTCAAGGCGGAATGAACCAGTCCCCCACGTATGCCAGGCTTGATCATGAGGTGCAACAGGGATAACAGCGGCGATGCAATCCTCAGGCGGATCGTGTAAAAGTGCCCATTGGCTATAGCCAAGATATGACGCCCCGAAAGTAGCAAAGGAGCCGGGGTACCAGGGTTGCTGACGCATCCAACTAACGATATCCTGGCTATCATATTCTTCATTACTGCCTGGGTCAAAGATGCCTTCAGAGCCATGGGTACCGCGCGTGCTAACAAATAAAGCTTGATAGCCACGAGCAGCGAAAACCCGCGCATTGATAAAAGATATCCCCGCTCCACGACCATAGCAGCATTGGATCATGATCAGACCAGCCGGACTCTGTTTGTTAGGCAACTCCGGTGAGTAGAAGTCGGCGGCGAGCCTCACACCATCCCGCATGGGAATTTGAACGGCTTCTGTTGTATAACTGCATGCTTCGGGGCCGATACCAACATAGCGTGCTCCGAGATAATCCAAGGTTGCACCGGCATAATTCCTTCTCACCGGTTGTGCTGTCATCTTGGCTTGTTGAATAGGTGCTAGAAGGCACAAAATGAAGCGATGCACGGAATATTTGTCGATTCAGACAGACACCAAGCTCGAACTTTCAATTTTTCTTGGATAATGGCTGGGATCAATCGATCATTTCTGTTTCTGAACCTTCGTGTTGGTTCAGGGCAAAAAGGTACGAAGTAGCGGGGAGTCATCCGTGACGTTGCGAAGACGCATGGGCCTCCGCCTGGAGGATCGACGGGTCTCCACAACAAGAACTAGATTGTATCAGATCGGATTTATACACAGTCTCAATGAAGGATCCTAATAAGATATTACCGACTATCTTTTACGAAATTCTTTTCTGGTTTTTAGATTATCTCAATTGCTCTACCCACAAAAGGTACATATTGTCAAACAATGTTATTGTCCAGGAATAAATACATTGTATGTACGTCACGAATCATGCAAGAACGCAAGAGCCTTGGATTGAATGCAGCTGAGCTAGCTCTGATAATCAAGCCAAGACTAGTGCTTGAAAGGTTTAAAGTAGCAACAACGTTTCGTCGTCGTTGTTATAATGCAATTCGCGCCGAGTGGGCCATACAGAGTGCCAGGGTAAATCAGATCATCCCCATACAGTGGTGTAACATAAGTTTGAGACGATCTGCTGACCGTTTTGGCCTACCGTCTCTCGTTTCTACTATTATTCCAAAGGCTCGGAGGTGGTCGAAAGAGACGTAAAAAGAATGGCAGAAAGAAGGGTAGTTTCAAACTAATACTACTACACTGTATAAACTTCTTTTTTATTAACATCAGGCTTTGTTTCTCCCGTTATGGAATAAAAATTGATATAAAAACAATTTTTCCAAGAATATATAACTTAAAGTAGCTAATGCTAAGCGATGCGTATATTATTCACTATCTACCGCAATAACTTGTTAAATCGATCAATTGCCTAATCACCCACCTTACCAAATTGGCTATGCTGTCGCTCTTCTCGTAGAGTCCCTACTTCAAGACACAAAACACAAACATGTCTGCGAAGAGTAATCATAGTTACTCACGTTTGAACACAAGGTAGAACGATGATCTATCGGGCGATGACTTGGCAAAGAATTCTTTTTCATCAACTAAAGAAATCAAACCACCAAAAAGAAACAAAATGAAAAAGATCATCAGTGTCTTGAGAGTAATACGAGCCTTGGCAGAAAAATAAAAATCCAATCTATCAAATAGTAAAAAGACTGACCCGCTCAAAAATTGTAAAGGATCATCCTTCAGAGAGAATACGAGCCTTGGCGTCCCGCTGGATAATGGGGCTCTTCATCTGTGGCTCAAATTAAAACTCTTGAATTAAAATCTTCAAATATCATCATCTCTATTCAATATCAATGAAGCACTTGACATATTAGGATTACTCTTTCGGGGCTGTTACAGCTGGGAAAATACAAGTTGTTTCCAGAATAATATCACAGCAGCATGTCTGTGAACTAGGCAAAAACTGATTTACATGAAAACAACATATGAGTATGAGAATTATATACACTTCAATTCTTTCCCCGTAGACTTGCCCATCCTCAAAAGTTATTTCGGGGCCTTGAGCCCACCCTTCGTAAAGCGTCTTCAATTCCTCCTTTCACGGTCCTTCACCCAAGAATGAAACCTGCTCTGCGATTTATGCCTTGGTGGTATCACAGCAGCACCTCTGAGCCCAAAAGTCGCAACCGTCGTCGGTCATATGGGAGAATTTGTAAGGGTCACAGTACTGCTCACATTTGCCAGCCCAGAACTTGCTGCAGGAGCTAGGCTTATGGCAGGTACCGGAGCGTGCTTCGAGAATGTTATCGGCACCCGCCTCAGGGGTTGCGAGTACGCCAGCAGTGACGGTAGCGAGGATGAGGAAGAAGTTGGCTTTCATTTTGGCTTGTGTTGACAAGAGATCTGATATTCGGTTGTATTGTGAATGTCTTTGGATGGATTGAATGGAGTTTGTGCAAGTTCAAAATGTGAGTAGGAAAAGGGACTGAATTTATAGCCGAGTCTTGTAGATTATGATTGAAAAAAGGGGTCGATATCGGAAGATCTTCATCGTATCTAGTTGTATCTCGCGAAGTGGTTGGGTATTCGCTTAGTATACTCCGTACTCCGTACTCCGTAGCCGAGTTGCTGGAGTGCAATACACGCAGACATCAGACATAACTTCGCGGCTTGCTACTTTTCAAGGTATAGCCCTGCCGATCGCAGAGTGTGGGGCTCAAATAAGAAAAATACTGAATTAAGCTGCACCGGAAAATAGCATTACATCGTGTTTGCTTTATTTCCCAAAATTGCTGTGGCTTGTCGATCTTTTTATGCTTAGACCCTGTCGATCTTTCTTGCGGCTGTATAGAAACGTGACTACAGTGTTGTGATATTAGTTTGAAACATCCTTTTCTCTGCCGTTCTTTATACATCCCTTTCTACAACCTCTGGACCTTCGAATGATAGTAGAAACGAGAGGCAGTAGGTTAAAGCAGTCAGCAGGTCGTCTCAAACTTATCTTACACCACTGTATTTGTATCCAGAGCTTTCGAACCTCATATCGTGTTTACCCGGATATTTAGGCGTTTTGGTCCCAGGGTATAGAGCAATCACTGATTATTCAGTTACTCAGTGATCTACTCATAAACTACGTAATCGACTCTGAGTTGCTCAGTGAGTCTGATTCTGAGTGCCCTCATCATAGCGGCGGCATTACAGGGGAAATATTTTGCGTACACCTACCTAAACTACAAATACACCACCGTGTCCCAATAAAGGAGGGATGATTGCAACCTTTTGCAATGTCACAATAACAATATACTTCCAAATATATTGTTATTGTGACATTTAACTACAATCAAGCATTCACTCAAAATAAAAATCGTGATAAATTAAGTTAAGCCAAAAATAAAAGCGTAACCAGCGATTAAATCTTGAAAAAGATTCATCGACCGAGATCGTTCCTCATACAATTTGACCTGACTGATCCCGTGAAAAAAACAAAAACATCCAGCAAATACACAAAAGATCCAAGGGCCAAGACGCTCAAGTCCAGAGATTTCCCAAGCAAAACGCGAAAACAAAGGGGGATGGGAAAGGAATACACAAAACATTCAGGGGCACGGCATGGGAAATATTTGACAGGCCATCCAGACGAGATAAGAAAAATAAAAAGCGCATGTATAACGCCGGAATAGAGGGAAATAAATGGTGTAATAGGGGGGAAATGATCGTGAATGTGCAAGAATTGACTCGGAAGACGGCGTGGTATCTACGTGGTAGTGTAAGCAAAAACACAAGAAATGAGGTCCTGTTTAAGGACGAGAGATTGTGATGGACATGGCAGTTCATGAACGGCAAGACATCTCAGACCTAAATGATCTGCAGATAGTTGCTGGGCACTAAGCCAGGGTGTCCGCGAACGTTGGTGACTTCGGCTTCCCACCAGCCATCATCCTGCAGACGGATTACGGCCAGGACATCACCCTTAGTAAAGCCAAGTTCCTCGGGGATTGCGGCACCGTAACTATACATTGCTCGAGCTGTTAAAGAAGGAAGTTAGTTCATGGCTCTTTATTCTGGAGATACTCGTGGAGATGGGGAATACTGACCAAAGTGCAAGATGGGACGACCGTCACGGCTAAATTTTCTGCCTGGCTCAGCAACCGCAAGAGTACGGCTGCGAGATCGACCAACAGGCGGTGGTCCGCCATTATCGCCACCATACTGGGACATAGGCCGACCATCATGACGAGAGCCATAGCTGGAGCTAGCATACATATCAGGGGGGTTAGATAGCTGCAATTCCATGCCACCAGCGCTTGAAGGACGGGTTTGCTGTCTGAAAGCAGGTTGAGGGGAAACTGCACGGTGGCTGGGGGCTGGAGATGCCCGTCTGGCGTAGTCATTTGGCGAGTACGGTGGTTCCTGAGCGCGTCGTGGTGTGGGAGATGCGCTATAGCGGCTGCGAGCACTGCTTGATTGATATGTAGTTGGGCTTGGAGCCGGGCTAGCTCCGCGAGTACTATAGGCTGTCCGGGTGTCGACTCGCGGGGATACTTGGGGACTAGCACTTCGTCGTGCAGTAGGTGCTGGGGACCTAGCACGAGGAACCTCCTGAGGCTTTGATGTAGGAGGCATATTGGGATTGTTGCTACCACCCCGAAGCATACTTTGGGTCTGGCCGGTATAGCGTTGAGTGGTCTTTTGCATCTGCTTGGATGTAAAAGCTGGCTGGGGAGCATCAAGACGTTTCACCGACGGGTCATGGTATGCTGGGGGAGCCCCAGAGGAGCTGCCACCATAGGTAGATGAAGGAGCAGATGGAGTTGGAGTTGATATTCCGTGGTATCGATCAGCCGAAACACGAATACTAGATTGTTTACCAGTAGTCTTCAAATCAGCCAAGGCACGCGCAATTGGGTCTGTGCCGTCATCGCCGCTGTTTGCCTGCTGTGCTTCCGCGTTCTTCTTTTCAGGAGACGCAACATCGAAGACATTGTTGCCAACGTTGAGCTGAAAGTTAGCCCTGGGATCAACAGGCTCTGGGCTCCGGGTCCGGCGCTCTAGTTGGGGTTGACGCTCTGGCTGAGGTTGAGGGGCTTTTGGTGGACTGGCCTGCTTAGTAGGGGAGCTCCACGCGCTTCGAGAAGACTGTGATCCGATGGCAGGTCTCTCCTTGTCATGACGGCTCTTACGGCGGAAGGGACTGTTGCTAAAGAAGGCTGTCTTTTTCTTGGGAGTAGACTGCTTGTCTTCTCTTTGACTTGGCAACGGCTCAGTATTCGCTGGCTTAAGTGGTGGCTTTGCGACGACTGGCTGTTGCTCCACACTCGACATCGAGGTAGGATTGGACACTTCACTCTGAGAATCACGGCTTGACGGTCGGTACGCGCTGGTCGCCGAGCTTCGCTCCGAAGGTGGCCCAGTACGGCAGAACATAGTCATACCATCCGTGGGATAAGCATTGTGAGGAATTGCGTTTATTTCACCATGCTGATCGGGGTCATAGTTTGGTGGAAGTTGTCCACCTCTGCGAAGATCCAAGGGCGGTGGTTGCGAAGCAGTGTTTTGCGGAGTGTTCTGTGCAATGTTCTGCTCTCGAGAGAAAGTCGGATCTTCCCGCACAGTGGTCTGCGCAGGAGGGGGTGCCGGGTGACCCATCTGAGCTGCAAGGTCCGACTGAGGATCATGGTGGGATTCAAAGGTCGACGGTTGAGGAGAGGATGTTCGGAATGCAGGATTCATGGTCCTCTGGAACTGTGCAACTGAATAGCCTTCCCCTTCATCGACATCAGATCCAGTGTCTGTATCTTCTTTGCAGAAATTGATAAAGCGTGGCGGATCTGGGATTTCCTGGCCAGTGCCTTTGTCCTTAATAAAGAAAACGATATCCTTTTCGACTTCACAATTCTCGAGAGAAAGCCGGATCTTCTCGCATGAAGCATCGTCACTGACACAGACTGTCGATGCAATATTCGCGTAAGTCCAAAGGCTGCTCTTAGTGAAATCCAAGCGCTCTTCCTCCAGGTCTTGGAACTTGTCACACGCCGATTTCCACTCTTTGTTCCATCGACCAGTAGTTTCCTCAAGTGTTTTCACCGCGGCTTCATATTCGTTGCTATTCGACGCAAGTTGAATTTGAGTCTTTTCGAGTTTAGCCTTGTTCTTGCGTTCCTCCTGACCCATTACCATGTGACCCTGTGCGAGGTAACCTTTAATGCGGAGGCAGTCTTGTTCATATCGATCCCGAGTCTAGCCATAGCTTTGTTAGAGATGCACATCATAAGCTAGAGCAAGGGATCTCACCTTGTTGACAGTCTGTGTCTGCTGGACCTTGGTCTTATGTAGTCGTTCAATAGTGTTCTGGATAATCTTTCGTCTCTCCTTCAATCCACTAGCGAAAGCAGATAATGGCTCCTCCAATTCGCTCTTCATTTGGCTGGCAATTGCTGAGTGTGCTTTGGCGATGGCCTCAGTCTCTCCACGAACCACATCAAGTGAAAGCCGTAAGGATCCAGTTTCGGACGACCCGAGAGACTTGCGGCAAAGTGCTTGAAGCTTGCGGGCATATTCGTCTTCGATAGCAGCTCGTACTAATAAAACCTATTAGCTGGCTTCTCCCCATTCGTGTCCCTATCTTTGCCTTGTACGTACCGCTGTAGAACACTTTCAACTCATCACTAGTTGTCTTCGACCCGTGCATGCGATCAAGCATTGGTTGTAAACCTGCATCATCTTTTCCCCAGAAGTTATTTGCAACTAGAATCCAAAATATTAGCTTTCATCTGATTCAATTTCTCCAATTAAGTGCTCTTACATGACATGGAGACCGTTGGTCCCTCAGCCACCGTCCCAGGCATTGTCGTCGAAGTTGAGCCTCGGCCAGCCTATGCTCAATTCAGCTAAAGTTGAGATAATGGAAATTATACACAAAAAGTGTATGCAAATAAAAAAGTCTGGGGTGGTTGAGAATGGCACAAACAGACCCTGCGGTCGCTGAATGTCGAAGTGTAGTCAGAAGCACCGCCAGGCATGTTTACTCTGCCGGACGGGCGCGTCACTCGGGGCAACCAGCCACGCAGCCAGCCTGACTAAGCCGATCATTGCCCTAATTCAACAGGCTGCATGGGCGGTTTAACTTTTCAGGCGAATGCTGTAATACCTGCTACAATTCGTTGTTCTGTTTTTGAATGTTTAGATTGCAGAGATATCGAAGGATATTAGATTTTGAAGAATATTTCATTTTTATTTGCTGTTAAGCTGATCTATCTATGTCATCCCTGGGGCCCGTTCTTGTAGTATATCCATTCTGGTCGTTGCCCCTTCAAAGCATCAAGTTAATTCATGTCCATGAATGATAAAGAAAAAGCAAAAGAATACAGAGGGTTATAGTGTTCGTCTCGTCAAGTTTCCCATAAAAATCACCAAATAAACTCCTGAAATGCGTGTTCGTTGTTGCCATCGTGGAAGGAAATTCGCCGCGCAAAGTGTAAAAAAAAATAAAAAGAGGGTTTCAAATGTCAAGCGGCAGCTTCGTAACTCTTTCTCATCCCACATTTTCTAATTGTCGACTTCGGGTCGTTTCATCGGTCCAGAATTGCATAAATTCATAAATATTTCTTTTCGTCGTCTTTTCACGTGTTATCAGGCCATTTAGTACGGCATGAAAGAGGCAGCAGCGGGGAGATCATGGCTAGAGCTAGGGGTAGCCACACTCGAGATGCTGGAGATGGCTCGGCGAGCAAAAGGAGTGGCCGAGGCGGAGGGAGTCACCGACGGGGTGTAAGTGTACGAGTCCCCATCAAAGTTGCGGGCTGCCAGGGGAGTCGCAGAGGAAGAGCTGGAGGATGAAGGAAGAGGGAGGCTAGAAGACCAGCCGCCCCACTGTCGAGCAATCAAAGAAGAGGAAGCAACTGCGCTGGAGGTAGGGGTGGCCACCGAAGATGAGTACCAAGCATTGCCATCACGAGCGACAACGGGTGCTGCGGACACACTAGGTGTGGCAGAAGATGGCAGAGGGCTGCTGGAGGACCATCCGCCCCATTGTCGGGCAGCCAAAGAAGAGGAAGCAACTGCGCTGGAGGTAGGAGTGGCCACCGAGGATGAGTACCAAGCATTGGCGTCACGAGCGACAATGGGTGCTGCGGACACACTAGGCGTGGCAGAGGATGGTACAGGGCTGCTGGAAGACCAGCCACCCCACTGACGAGCAACAATAGAGGGGGAAGCAATCACGCTGGAGGAAGGAGTGGCCACTGAAGATGAGTACCAACCATAGACATCACGCGCGACAAGGGATGTTGCGGACACACTAGGCGTGGGGGTTGCCACTGATGAGGAATACCATTGACTGGCATCACGAGCGACAAGAGGTGTCGCAGAGCTGGAGGAAGATGGGGTCCAGCTGCGAGCATATAAGAATGGATCACCGGCAGCCTTCAAGCCTCGGCGGAAAAAGGATGAAGAGTCAGGAGGTGGCATGAAAGAATTTCCGGGAGGCGGAGCAAGATGAGAGTAAGGAGTCGAGCTGGGAGTTCCTGAGGAAGCAACCAGGCTGGAGGGTGTAGCGGTGATTGTCACAGTAGAAGGAATAGCGGGAGCACCAGCTGCTGTTACCACTGAATTCATGGTCTGAGTGATAGTCTCGACCTCGGGAGCGGCCGAGCTGGAAGACTCGCCGCCAACGTTCACAACCTCATACTCTGGCTTGCGGCGAGTGAGATCGTCTTGAGAATTCGCCAGAGGCGCGGCATAGGTCACACCGATGGAAGACAGGGCAATAAGTGCCGCGGTGGATGTGAGTTGCATCGTAAAGGCGAAAAATCGTTTGTTTGGTCTTTATAGATGTGGGATGTAAACAAAGAAATTAATGGGTCCAGAAATGCTGAATTGAAGGGAAGATAAAAAAAGGATGTGAATGATAAGAAGAGAGGATTTGAGCTTGAGAGATTGAGTAGAGAGGATGAAGAGAAGCCGATTTAAATGTGGACGACAGAATCGATCTTGATCAAAGTGTCACCCAGCATGATGTATAGATCCACATGGTGAAATAAGCTGGCTGGGGATCGACCAGTGGCTGGGGAAATGACCCCAGCCACCTTTTTTTTTCTTTTCTCTCTTTTTTGTTTGACAAGTGGGACGTCCACATGGAAAATCTCCCACGTTTAGTGGAAGCCGAGCGGGCCGGCCGATATTAGCGTGGCTGGGGGGATCCACTCTTATTCAAAGCCGCTGCCTAGTTACTTTTCTTAGTTTCTCGAAGCACTGGTACCTTAAGGTAATTGATCCATCGTCTCTGGATCAGTAATTGTGACATAACATATTTCCACTGATCTACCGGATCTACCGTTTCTGCCGGGTATTTTTAACCGGGTATTGGTCAATTAGGCGTTTCAGATGGCCAGATCCTCGACGCGTAATAGACCACAGCCCATTGCAGCACTGGCCCAGGCCGCACATCGGCGGTTGGGGTTCCAATCAAGCGCTGTGACGTGAGTGCCTTCTTCATAGATTGTCGTGGTGCTCATTTTGGTTATACCGCGAATTTCATCGGCGCGGTTCTTCGCCAGCACCTGACTTTCCGCCTTGTAGCCGTCAAAAAACCGGCTGGTTCCAGGACTATCTGCGCTGTCCCCAGCCACCCACTCATGGGTAAACCAACGCTGTTGGTATTGTTGCTCCTTAGTGTAGAGAAGCTTGCGAAGCGGATTGGTGGCTGTGACCTCGCCACCTGTCCCGCCGGTGAGCATACAGGGGTGCCAGGAGCTGCAGGGCGCAAGACTGGTCACGGAACTGGGAAGTCTTGCTATCGCCGTCGACGCGAAGAAACGGCGGATAGGCATCATACGCGCAAAGTCATTTTCATCAACTGAAATGACAGCTTGCAATACAGGTGAATATTTGACGTGATTGGCAGCAACACGCATGCGCACCGTTGAACTAGTTTCGCGGTCCGGGTCAACCATTGACCAGAGCCGAGTCTCGCCATCCATTGAAATCGTACATAGAAGATGAGGGTTAGTCGGGTAGGCAGAGGTTATACTCAAGATCCATGTCGAGTGAATGAGATTATAGAAATATGGCTGCGGCTCTGGTGATGAGAAAGGCAGAATGCTCCAAATAGCAACATGGCCATCAGAGCAACCCACTGCTATATCACTGGGAGAAAGCCAGGTTACACATGAGCAGATAGTCGAAGACGGTTGAGCCTCAAAGACAGGAGAGGCCATTTGAACTTCATGACACGAGTTAGACATACTTATGGAGGTGCCAACAAATTAATCAGACGGTAACGTACCATATTCCTCTCGGGAAGAGCCCCGGTGTAGCTTGACATCCAAAACCCGAACCTTTCCGTCTCCCCAGATACCGGCCAGAAGCCCTATACTTTCGTTCTCGCCCTGGTCGTCTTCGGGTCGCTTGTCACGAGGCATTGGACACCAGGCTATGCTTCTTATATCGCCCCATTTAGTGCAGATGACCAGTCGTCTTTGCGGCTTAGACTCCATATCAAGTGAGTCTGTCTCGGTGCTAGCCTCGCTACCTTTAAATTCCCATATTTGTATGGCACACGGATAAGCCGGCGTTGGCTGAAATGCTGTCCTAGGTTCTCCATCGGAAGAATTGTAATTCTTCTTCTGCCTTTCGGTTATTGGAACAACCACCGCCAAGTACTGAGAAGCTCCCTTTTGATTCGGTGCCCAAGCCAAGCATTGAATTTTCTGACCAAAGCTCATAAGCCAGCCCTCGCGAGCAGCCTTTCTAGGTTTCGGGTTATCTTCCTCCTGGCTCGGCTCCTCCCAGGCTTTGCCATAGTCATAGGGCTCATGGTAGTCCAGGTCAATTTGCCTCCTTTGGTCAACAGGCCCCATGAGAACGGTGTGAGGCTTCGTTGGTAGCTTCGCGAGGTAGTCCTTCAGATCCGCTTTCTTCAATTTTGCCAGTTTCTGTTTCTCTCTGAATCGAACTCCGATTTCCTTGTCGTAGTACCAATCCCAGCCGGCCGTTCTTTCTTCCTGGCAATATTCGGGGACCTGACCAAAAGTCGGCCCATATTTGTAGTCAAGCCCTTTGTCCAAAGCTTCTAAAGTCTTGCGACGAGGGAAACATGAGTCTGCACCTTCACTCCAGCGGTCTCGCTGGTATATTGCGGCAATGAGATCCCGGTCATCTGATCCAAATGCAAACCTATAAAGCATTTCTTTCGAGGTGTTAGAGTTGTGGTCTAAGCCACCTCGATAATGAGACTCATTCGGATCCATTTCCATTTTTCCATCCGGTAGGCGGGCTCTAGGTCGTGCGCTTGAGGCCGCAGCTTTCTTTTTGGTAACGAATACTGGCACATCGACATCCATTTCCATGCCACCAGCTAGATTCCTCTCGGATTCTTCTATTTCCATTTCCTCTTCTTCCGCATCTTTGTCCTCCTCGGAAGCAGCCGCTTCTTCCATTTCTTCGTCATCAGCATCTTCATCCTCGTCGTCATCTCCGCCGACAAATTCATCGTCAGATGGAGATTCCTCTTTCAACCTTCTAGTTTTCTTCGAAGGCTTTTCATCATACTCCTCATCACTGATTCCAGCGGCAGCAAATGGGTCTTCTGTATAGACCGCCTTGGAAGCTCTCACGCGGCCAGACTTGCGCGCCATCTTCAATTGAGATGGTCGGATACCATCAAAAGCTTGGATCTATCCACAAACGCATTCACGTAATCTTGGTTGTTTTTCAAGATCCTCAGTAGAGCTGAGAATACACGCAGAGAGTCAATTGAAGATAATAAGGTATGGTGATGCGCGTAAGACACGCGAAGAGCTTGGAATGTTCAGCAAGTCGCGGCCCTTCGCAGTTTCCAACGAGAACAGGCGCTATACCTAATTGGGTAGCTACATTGCCCCACACGCCGCCATTTCAACAAAAGCACTTTTTTAGTTCCTAACCATATCTCTTAATTTCTTGTTTTTGACTACTATTATTGGACCGTGAAGATTCTACTAGATGGTGTACAGATACAACATTCGAGACTGAATTGTCTGAATGTCAGAAAATGATTGATACAGATCTCTATCTGAACAAGGTGGTAGTTAGCTCACATACCCTCGTCCATCTAACAGTATCTGTTTGGTCAAATTCGACAATTTCCGGTTTTCTTCAACTTTTTTTGCTTGGTTTTCTCAATATAAATTTTCTCGGGATATACGACAAATCGAATGTACACGGTTGCATTCTTAAGGGGCATCTAACTGAAGTGACATGTATATGGGCTCCTTGCTATGAGGCCGTGACCATCTAGTAACAGTGTAACCCATAGAACCTGAGGCTTTGAATAAATATAATGACGTTGGTGGTCTTCCAAGGTAGAGTTCAAAGTAGATTTTACTGTCAATGAACCTTCGCACGTCTTACAACTATCGCATAAGGAAAGAGTGTTCATCAGCATTGATGTTAAACTATGTATCTTCAGGCCTTAGTCATCCATCAAGCTTTACGAGAACCCAATTCTGCATTATAATATTATCTCAACCTCAGACGTCTGTTTCGCCTGTACTAGTATCAGTAGTATTCGTGTTCAAACTCTCAGCAGTACTTCCATGCGAAGGCAGACGTTTACTAGTACTATCAGACGTCGAAACCCCATTTCCGAATTTCCTCCAATCACGCCCCAAAGTTGACTATCAAACCCCTCAAGCTAACTACTACCCAGGTAAATGAAGGTTTTTTTTGGCTCATTCAGGGCTCACATGTAATTGGAAGACGCGTTATAACAAGTCCTTAAATTTCTGGATATAGACACAAGTTTGTAAGCGGCGAGAATTATACAATCTAGTAGAATCTCCGTGCTTCAGACGATTTGATAACAAGTACCAGTACTACCAGTAAAAGTATGAGATCCATGGATATGCACTTTCCAGAATCATACAGGTACTACCTACATCGAAACTAAACCCTAGTTAATATAGGCATTGGAACTCATTGAACTTATGAACCGTACCTATCTACTACTTGGGTAGCAGATAGACCCTAGTCACAAAAAAGGTGGCTCAGTATTAATTCCAACTTGAAAGTTAGTCACTCTCAAGCCGAGCTACCAGATTTTGTCTCCACACCGTTGGGCAATCGAAGAATCAAGATTTCTAGTAAACACAGTAGAATCCTACCATTGAGACTTTGTGAGACTATCAGAGCCTGCTGATGTTTCCTTATGAAGACATTCTTACCCATCCCAAATCATCAAGCTCGGGATATTCTTATCTGCGTTGGAGTTGCTGCGGCTTTGTAGTCTGGGCCGGAAGATGGATGGAATTATATCGAAACAAACACAGTGTATATTTCTATCTTGACAGAATTTGCAATAGCTGCAACAGCCAAAATTTACCTCAAATGATTATCAGAGCATTCTTCTGGCTTATCGAAGAACATTGTGTATTTGTACGTACTATGCGGTAAGGAGGGGATCGCCAAAGCCCCGCGGTGGGTCAGGCACGTCAGATCATTCCCCTCCAACAACCGCAGAGCTTCAACTTCGTCACTACCTACCCGCAATGGCTTCTAACCCAGACCGTGGATTGTCCCACCGTGGCGTGCTCCACGAATATGTATGCCTTCTATTTAATTCTTCATTGCGAATTCTAATACTTATCTAAGAACTCAATGCACAGGCTCCCAGGCTGGTGGCCTTCGAGTTCACAGCCGACGTCAACAAGTCAAACAGCTTGATCTTCGTGGGTGGATTAACCGACGGTTTCTGTACAGTACCATACGTATCGAAGCTGGCAGAGGCTTTGGAGCCAACCAACTGGTCACTCTTTTCTATTCTTCTATCTTCCTCGTACAATGGCTTCGGGGTTAGCAGTCTCGATAAGGATGTCGAAGAGATTGGTCACTGCGTGCGGTACATTCGTGACCTCAAAACCTCTCGACAGCCTGGTGCCCCATCAAAGGATGCAAAGATTGTAGTTATGGGTCATTCAACAGGCAGCCAGGATGTCCTCCACTACATCTACTCATCTAACCCACTACCAAAGCCCGAATTTGACATAGGACTTGAACATATCGTCCGCCCGGAGCTTGACGGTGCTATCATGCAGGCCCCTGTTTCAGACCGTGAAGCTGTCCTTGCCATCATGAAAGCTGCCGCAAACCCCAACGAAGTTCGAGGGGCCTTCGATGAGCTCGTCAATTCTGCCAAGACCTTGCCTTGGACCAAGGATGGCAAAGACACCATCCTACCGATGAATTTGACGGCTCAGCTTGGTCTTCCAGGTGACGCTCCGCTTAGTGCTCGTCGATTCCTGAGCCTAACGAGCCCTGATAGCCCTGCAAACCCAACCCAAGATGACCTTTTTAGCTCTGACTTGAGCGATAAGCGTCATCAAGAAACATTCGGAGCTGTGGGATCCCGCGGGATTCTTCAGTCGAAACTGCTGGTCCTCTATTCCGGCAGTGACGAGTACTGCCCTGCCTGGGTAGACAAAGAGAAGTTGATGTCGAGATGGAAGCAGGCACTTGAAGCTGGAGGCGCTTCCTGGGCAGAACAGAGCGGCATTGTCCCCGGCGCAAGCCATAACATCCGGGACGAAGGCCAGGAGGACTTGACCAGGCGCGTTCTGGGTTACCTGCAGAGCATCTAGAGGCTATGAGATATGAAAAGAGACTTATCCGTATACTTAAAATGGAATCAAATTTGGAATTTTATTGGCATACAACATAAGCAGAGAGAGAACAGAAAAAAGTAAACACCGCCCAGAAGTATATGGATTTGGAATAAGAAGATCTCGAAAGATGGGGTATATCGAAGGACAGATTGATCGGGCTCAAAATCTTCCAGATTATTATGCGCGGCGCAACACATTAGACTGGTATAACGACAACGTTCAAACCTTAAGCCATAGGTTGAACACGCCCTTGAGATATTCGACGATTTCAGATCCACCAAGCTTGCTGTCGCCATAGATGCGATCCACGAAAGTGATAGGGCATTCCTCCACCTTGTAACCCATGGCCTTAGCGCGCACCATCATTTCCATTTGGAAACTGTAGCCCTTAGATTGAGTGCTGGTAATGACCTTCTCGAGCACTTGCTTCTTGTACAGACGGAAACTTCCAGTCAAATCACTGACACCGGGCATCAGCATGACGTCCGCAATCAGATTAGCGGTGCGAGAGGTAAATTTGCGAAAAAGATCCCAGCCGTAAACGCCACCCTTGATATCACCGCGGTTGGCGTAGCGGGTACCGGTGACAATGTCTGCGTCAGTCTCCTTCTGGATGCGAACCATCTCAGGGATGAACTTGGGGTGGTGGCTGAAGTCGGCGTCCATGATGATCACGTAATTTCCGGTGCAGTGGGTGAGACCATGCACATAGGCAGTACCGAGGCCGAGCTTACCCTCGCGGGGCTTGAGGTTGATGTGTTCGGGGCCGTAAAGTTTCTGGAGTTGTTTCGCGATTTCAAGGGTACCATCAGGGGAACCATCATCAACGACGACGACTTCCCAGTCCAGGTTACTGTTCGCGAAGATATTCGAATTAGCCAAAGTTCTATGAGATCTGACCATAATATGTGTCGTACTTTTCAGTAAAAGTCCTCTGGATCAGCCAGACAATAATAGGGAGGTTCTTCCGCTCGTTGTAGGTCGGCAGGATGACCGAGTACTTGTTCTTGGTAGCACCCATTGTAAAAATTAAATAAGAAAAATTCAATTGATGTCTCCGGGACTGATGCGATAGAAAGCAAAGGCAAAGAAAATGAGTAGAGAGCGAATGGCTGACAGCTTGTTGTTTCCGGGGAAGACAGCATGGCCGCTCGCGCCAACCCTTGCCCTTCGCGCCGCACACCGCCTTGGGCAAAACAGATCGATAGCTTATCGCAGCTTCAACGATTTGGAACAACAACACCGAGGAAACGTCCAAGCTAAACACTCTGGGTTGTTTATTCCGGGGCAAAAACAGGCTTACCCAAGATGGCCTTATCACCGCAAGAACATAAGCGCAATGCTTCACGGTGTATGTTATACATTGCCTTTCTATCCATTCTTAGAAGTAGTGGCATACTGATCGATCCCCCAGCTTCACGACCCCGCAGCTCTACACGAGGGCCACTGGATGCATCAGATGAGTGAGAGGATCAGCTGAATCTCCGATAGTCAAAAAGCCGAATCTGACCTGTGTAGTCCCTTATCATCCCCTGGCTCGACAAATTCACCTACGACAACTCAACAAAGGTTTACTGGCGGTAACGACTTCTCTGGCTCTTCCCTCCAAGAATTGGACCCGTTGGCCCCTGATGACCTCCCTGAAACTCTGGGTAAAGACCTTTCATTCCTATTACGACACAATATCTACCATCAGCTATCTCACATCGATATTCCTCCTCCTTTGCGCTCCCATTTCCTCGTTCTCGATCCAGGCGAATCATTATCGGCCAACCTCGGCATCCTAGAAAGATTGCTAGTAGAGGGTCGTTTTTTGATTGCTGCGCATTTTGCAGGGTCGATACTCACATCGTCTTTGATAACATCTACCGACATTAAGATTATCTTCTCCCTCTTTTACACGAGACTTACCTGTCTCGAGCTTTCTGGTCATACAGTTCTCGCGGCGCAGGAGTCAAAAGCTCTCGAAGATCTCAACTCCACATTTTACTATATCGACTCTAGTCTTGATCCATCTCACCAGGATGGACATGCTGGAGGTGGTAACGAAGCTGAGCATGATCCCTTCCCACGCCATATTGTCCCGTGGCCACTTCGTGTTCTAGCAGTCCGGCTTCAAAGTATTGGGTTCGGTGATCCACGCAGAAGCATTGGAGGCTTATATGAGATTGGTCTTGAAGCCAGGAGGCAAGTGATGAGAAGTGACACCACTGAGTCAGAAAGAGGAATATGGAAAGAACGGTTGGCAGACTTGGGCATTAGAAGCGTGAATGCATTAGTTGAGATGGGCGATCTCGATGCAGCTAAAAGATCACTGGAAGGACTACAAGCACCCGAGACACAAGCCGAGACCGCGAAGCTGAGAAAAGCACTTCTTTTCCTAAGGATTGGTGATATTGACGCCGCACAAAAAGTCTTTGATGGGCCTCAGGATTCCGAAAAGGCTGCACTCTTGAAACCCCTCATCAGCATGTCTGATGGCCATTATCAAAATGCGATTGACGAGTGGCGTGCTCTTTTAGAAGATAACCAGAGAAGTGATGGAGCTTTGGTGGCTCAAAATCTTGCTGTGTGTCTGCTGTATACAGGCCAACTAGATGAGGTAAGTTAGCATTCTGATATATGAGTTTGAACCGATTGACTTATTGCTTCCTGAAGTCCCGCCAGCTATTGGAATCCCAGGTCGCCGCAAATCACTCTTTTACCAGCCTCATATTCAATCTTTCGACTGTGTATGAGCTTTGTTCCGACAACGCAGGTCAATTGAAGGGGCAACTCGCAGCTACTATTTCCAAACAGCCTCTTTCAGGACAAACCAACCTAGATCGATCGAACGCGGACTTTAAACTATGATACCAAATACAAAGAAGAGAAATCTTATCGTTTTGATTGATTCTAATGTTCATGTAAAGCGCCAACCTGGAACAACATCACACGGTCGATAGACTCCACGCTTAAAAAAGAAAATGACCCAGACCAATACAGACCAATATCCATGCAGAATTTTTACCAAACAACGCCTGAAAACATGCTAATATGACTAGGAACGGGCCTCGGGTGCAGGCTTTGGTGGGGGGCGTACCTTCGGCCGTCGAATAATGACCTTGTCCCCTTCCTTTTCCCACCCAAGTTTCTCGGCCTCTGCCAATTTCTCCCAGGTCCAATTCTCTTCATCCCCTGTGCACCCGCCCACAATCCAACTAACGTGAACGTTGAGGTACGCACTTCCCACTGCCTTGAGGGCCTGACGTCGAACCCGACCCACAGCCCAATTCATCACCGCACGCATGTATGAGTCCACGCTCTTATGTATATGCCAAAACACAACCCAATTGTCATGCATTAATGCGCCCAGCACGTTGTCGATAGCCTGGGATTCAAATCCGTATTCTTTCCGTGCACGAGCACGCCACTCGAAGGCCGACACCATATCATTCTGTCGACAGGCAAAATCGAGGATCAAGTAAGACATAATCTCTTTTACCTCGCAGTCCGGTAGGGGATGCGACTTGCAATGCAACATCTCAAGGCTGTATCGCAGTGACGGGAAATACGATGGTGGATGCTGCGCGCGAATTGATAAGCGGATGGAGAAGACATGTACTCGCTGGGAAAAGGTAGCCGGTGTTGTTGCTGCAGTAGCAAGAATGGCTTCTCGCAGCTTTCGGAGGGAAAGAAGAAGAGTGGATAACTCCGCGGATGGCGGAGGTCCTGCGCGCTCTGCGGGGTTCGATCTGGTCGACGATTGAGCGGCAGCTGGGTTCGAGGTTACATCGCTGGATGAGCTTGCGGGAAGTGATGTGAGTGCAGCATCAAGATTCCTGCTATGCTGGGCACAAAATTTCATGTACCGCTCAACAATCTTGTCATAGTACTCTTTCTGAGCAGAGTGGTCGAGCAGTCTGCGGGGATCCCTGTCAATAAACGCGGTCGACCTGGAAACCCCTGAGATCAACGTACTTCTTGTCCCCTTTTGAGACGAACCCAACACTTTCAAGGAAGTCTGCCACTGGCCGCAATCGGCTTCCCGATACTCGTGCAGACTGCATGGTGTGAAGATGCTCAGTCTAGATGCTCGCTGGCAGGCGCGGTGGATCTAAATGTTTGCACTATTTGCATCATGACATATCCAAGGTGTCATTACCAATATATTATGGGTGTATCTATCAATTCCCCAACGGGATGCTTTGTGGTTCCTCGGCTTACCCCAACTTCTCACCCAACATTCGCGAATCTTGTACATAGATTTTGCTGCTATCCTCTGTGGCTGGTTTTCTTTCGGGTAATTGGCATACACTGACTGGTTTGCTTACCTATCGTGCATAAATCTGTGGCAAATCCGTTATAATCAGAACCCTAAGCTCTGTACCTCTTGCATGTGGCAATGGCTCGTCAGCGTCGTCAGGTACAGGAGAAGGGGAAGAATGATGGAACAAGCAGCCAGAGCACAAATTTCCCCACGGTAATGAAGAAATTGCTGCATTGGGATGATTTGCCTCATTGGCAGCGGGATAATCATCATATTCATACGGGATACCGACCTGCCTCGTCTTCATTCTGGGTTTCCTTCCAATCCCTGGGTTACCTTCATAACGAGACTGTTAACATCTATTCTCATCTATTACCCGGTGTTCTGGCCTTTCCCGCAGGATACCAACTCTATCATGCCCTGGCGCCTCGCTACCACACCGCCGATGATTCGGATATATTAGCATTTACCTGCTTTTTTGCTGGCGCCGCGTTTTGTCTCGGCATGTCAGCGACTTACCACACCATTTCCAATCATTCGCCCACTGTGGCTCGATATGGAAATGCTCTTGATTACATCGGCATTGTGGGTCTTATCGTGGGAAGCTTTGTCCCAAGCGTATTCTACGGGTTTTATTGTGTTCCTAGCCTGCAACACCGGTACTGGACAATGATCTGTACCATTGGCCTAGGATGTGTTGGTGTTTCGATTCTCCCGCGGTTCCGAACACCCCGTTGGAGGCCGTTCCGAGCGGCAATGTTTGTCGGGATGGGCCTGTCGGCTGTATTTCCCGTTCTTCACGGTCTATACCTCTTTGGGTTCGATCGTATGCGCCAACAGATCGGCCTCACTTGGCTTCTTCTTCAAGGATTTCTATATAT
>Ga0102593_1000556_pt1 | contig 61463 bp, 66 predicted proteins | sample AraplaCol_mMS_r2_2_FD_76862 | JGI IMG/M metagenome (GOLD analysis project Ga0102593, IMG submission 76862) | Arabidopsis root microbial communities from North Carolina, USA - plate scrape MF_Col_mMS_r2 (SPADES assembly) (version 2) | ecosystem: Host-associated > Plants > Roots > Endosphere... | reverse complement strand
GCTCGGCCACCAGAAGCGGTGCCCGCGCGCTGAAGGCTGTCCACAGGGACTGGTCGTTGAGCAGCCTTCCGACGGCTTCGGCCATTCCTGCGACATCCCGCTCCTCCACGAGATAACCAGTTTTCCCCTCTTCGATCGCTTCGCCCACGCCTCCCGAGCGAAATGCGACGACCGGAGTCCCGACGGCTTCCGCCTCTAGATTGGCGAGGCCGAACGCTTCGGCGTGACCATTGTCGAGGGTCACGCTGCCATGAAGATAGAGCTCCGCACTGGCGAGCAGATCTCTTATCTCCGTCTGCGACAGATTTTCATGGATCGTGACGCTTGGCAAGGAACGACGCGCCAGCGCCTCGATTTCCTCTTTCAGCGGTCCCTGACCCACCATGACGAATTCGACCGGGGTGCCGGTCGCCGCCACGCGCGACAGCGCGTCGATCATGAAGCGGTGGCCCTTATAGTCGACGAAACGGGCAATGGAAACAACCAGTCCTTTTTTTCGGGGACGCGGTTCCATTTTGAAGAGGTCGAGATCGATGCCGATATGGTGGCGAAAGACCCGGTCGGCGCGAAAGCCGAGCGCCAGCAGCCGGTCGCGGATGAAATCGGAGACGGCGATATTCCAGCTGTTCCAGCCGGCCATCTCCCGGCGTCCCTTGGCGAAGAAGCGCACTTGGTTGAAGCCGCCCGGCTCTTTCGGATCGCCGCCGTAGGTGGCGTCGAAGCCGTGGAATGTCGTGACCAGCGGCTTGCCGGCGGCGCGCGCCAGGGGCCCGATGACATAACCGTTCTTGCCGAAATGGGCGTGGATAACATCGGCATTGCCGATCGCGGGAAAGAGAAAGGGGAGGCCGATCTGGGGGATTTTCAGAAGCAGTTCACCAGCCCTCGCAACGGGAGACCGACGGATGTCATGAACCGGAACAGTGGATTTTTTGGTATGGGCGGAAGAAATTCGGGACCCGGCAAGAATTTCAGCTTCGAAGGAACGAAATGCCACCGCCTGATTGAGAACAAATGCCTGGCTGGCAGGCAAAAATTTTTCCACGTAAATAACGGCTTTTCTCATGAATCTGTCGATGTCTCCGTTGTCTTTCGCATCACATCGCCTCTATTGCCCGTCGGATGCCATCAACTGCACTTCTCGGCGTGTTGTTTTCGTCGTAAAGATTAACGCGCTTGGTGCAAGCCGCGTCGGGACCGGCCGCCTTCTCGTCGGGCTCGGCGTATTTTTCCGACATGCCCCATACCGTCACGCCTTTCAAGTCGCCACGCTCGGCCGCCACGGTGATCACGTCACTGAAAATACCGCCGTATGACGCCGGCGTGAAGCCTTTGTCGCGGTTGAGGAAGTGGCAGGACGCATCGAGTTCGGTGATGAAAACGCCGACCCCCATGTCCTTCAGCGCGGCGCAGAAGCGCCCCATTCCTTCCGGATCGATTCGGTCGAGGCCGGGCCGGAAATGCGCCTGCAGCCCGACCGCGCCGATCGGCGTTTTCCGGGCGACGAGGTCCTCGACGATTTTCAGGATGCGGGCGCGCTTCAGTTCGAACACGTCGGATTTTTTCTCCAGATGCGTTTCGTTGAGCACAAGCGTCGCGCCGGGATTGGCCTGATGTGCCATGTCGAAGCTCATACGGATATAGTCGTCGCCAAGAAGGCGTCGGAAAACACAATTTCGCAGATCCGGCGCATCATATTCCAACGGCTCGTTCACCACATCCCAAGCGTCGATCGAGTTCTTATAGCGAGTGACAACCTGTTTTATATGACGGTTCATCGTCGCCTGAATCGTCTTTGCGTCGGTGATCTCAGACACCCACTCCGGGACGCGATACCAGATCAACGTATGGCCATAAACCCTCATGTTGTTTTTGCGTGCAAATGCAACCATAAGGTCGGCATTCTTGAAGCTGAATACACCCGGTCTCTTTTCCGTCGCATTCCATTTCAGCTCGTTTCGGGGCGTTATCGAATTGACGTTGTCGGTGTAGATCCCGGAAGCGGTTGGGTCGTTTATGTCCTGCAGGTCGATTGCCGATCCGAATCGGAACGCCTTGCTGTCGGCAACGGCGCGCAACCCTTTCGCCGGAGGCACCTGTGCGAGGACGTCGCCCGCATTGGCATACAACAGAGCAAGCGGAATCGAGGCGAGGAAACGTCTTCTATTCATTCTATCTCTCACTGTTGGCTTTTTTCATGTCCGCGGCGGAATTTAACGGGCCAGGCTCGCCGGCAACGATCCATCGCGGGTCTGTGTTTCAATTCAGTAGAGTAATGCAACCTCAAATATACTGTCGACCTAGGGGATATTGTCGGTATCTGCTAGACTTTCCAGCTTGCTCCAAGATATAAACCGTTCTGGAGGGCGCCCGCGATGGAATATTGGTTTAGCTATCCGATGAGCTGTTTTCATATGGCATTTCAAAATGCCGCTTTTTTTATGGCGACCGTCCGAAACGACCTATTCCTTCTCGACGGCCGGCAGTTCACAGCCCTTGTCCTGGGTGTCGTCGGCATCATTCTCATCCTGTTTGCAGCACTGATCAGAACATCCTCGCGGTTGCGTCGATCGGCGGCAGCTATTCGCTCACTGAGCGATGAGCTTGCCCAGGTCACGCAGGACCTCAATGTCGAGCGTCTCTGGCGCCTGGCGGGCGGAGACGGCACCGAACGGCCGAGCGCGGAAAGTTTGAAAGAGCTTTACAGGAGACTGGCCAGGCATCACGACGATGCAAGTTATATGGCGTGACAAACCGACGCATAATCTCCGGAGATCCTAACGCGGATGGTCCGCATTTCTTGCGGGTGCCTCGGCATCGGCAGGGGTGGATAGCTGTGCCGGTGGCACGTTGGGCTCGACCGTCGGTTCGGGCGATGGAAGCCATGTTCTGTCGGAAAAATAGCTTCTTGTTCTTTTCTGGGGCCCGGAGGTCGCATCCAGCGACAGCGTGAAATTATAGCGCCCGGGATTGAGCACCTCACGGGCGAAGTTGATGCTGGCTCCGAAACCGTCTTCCTTGATGTCTTTCAGATTCTTGATTGCGTTCAACGTCTCGTGAAAATCCAGCCATTGCGGTTGCCGCAACATGGTTTCGAAGATTCGCAGGATGGCGGGATCGAGCTGGCCGTTTTGCTCCGTCTCGGGATTGATGATTTTCACCCGCATATTGCTGATCACGCCGGCGGCGTCGCCGCGAACGATGACGAAGATGGAACTCGGAAGCTGATCCTTTTCCCGCTTGACGCCATGTTCGAAAAAGCATTCGAACGTATCGGCGTTGAAGCTCGCCGCCGCCCAATCGCTGGTTTCGATACCGGCATCGCGCAGAGCTGCACACATTGCGGGCCCGGATATTCGCCACGTGCGTAGAAAGGTCGACACGGTCTGCGCCACCGGCGGGTCGATAAGATGCAACGGAAGCGTAAAGGCGGCGGGCGGCGTCGGGCGGGGAAAGGCTTTGGGGGAGGGCGGCCTAATGACAGGGGGAAAGAGATCGAAGCCAAAATAATGGCCCACCGTCTTCAAGTGTTTCATGTCGTTGGAAAGAAGCACCGTTCCCATGACCAGCGACAGGGAGATCGTCAGCAGCAACCAGAAGACCACGGGAATCGTCGGTTTTCCCAATGGCTGTTTCGCATTTGCGGACGACGAATTATCGGGCAAGCTTGTCTTCTCCGGTCCGAGAAGGATTTCGATCGGGCTGTCTAAATCCAGCAGTATACATTTATCCGTTAAATATCTTTGGCTTCGTGTCGGCAATTGGGCGCCTTTATGCCCTCGCCATCAGGATGGGCGCGGCAAATTCGGTGAAGACGCAGCACCATCCAATCGGGAACAGCTCGTGCGGCTCTATGAAAGCAGTCGCCGCTCGTCTGGTGCTTTCGTAACTTCGAGATATTGCTTTTGATCGTTGTCTTGAATTCAATGAATCCATTGAATTATTTAAAGTATTTTCCGAGATTCTGTATTCTCTTGTGTATTTTGTTCGTCGAATTTTTAATATTTCGCGCATAGATTTTGTTTTTAATTATAAAACTCCGGATTATATCTTTTTATATCCTTGCTGTTTGGTGGATCTCATCAAATTTTGGACGTATTCTTCGATAGTGTCTGCCGCGCAATTGCGGAGGGGGACATGTCCGTCGAATTAGACGCAACTACCTATGTTCATGCCAAGCCGACAACCGCGCATTCCTACATCTTGCCCGCCGTGCTTGACGCGCTGGAGAGCCATTTCGACGGTTCTGCGAAAAACGACGTCTTTGATTTGGGATGTGGTACGGGCGGCGCGGCCGCTGCTCTTGCGGAGAGGGGTTATTATGTCGTTGGCGTTGATCCTTCCAGCGATGGTATTGCCAAGGCCAATATCAACTATCCCGAACTGCCGCTGAATGTCGGCTCGGCCTATGACGATCTTTCCCGGGAGTACGGCACGTTCAACGCCGTCATCAGCCTGGAGGTTGTCGAGCATGTCTACGATCCGAGGGCATTCGCCTCGACGGTGTACGATCTTGTCAAGCCGGGCGGCGTCGCCGTGATGTCGACGCCCTATCACGGTTATCTGAAGAACCTTGCACTCGCCACGATGGGGAAAATGGATGATCACTTCATGCCGCTGAAGGATCATGGGCATATCAAGTTCTGGTCGAAAGACACCTTGAGCATGCTGCTGCTGGATGCCGGCTTCGATAACGTCCGTTTTCGTTATGTCGGAAGAATTCCCGTCTTGGCTAAGTCGATGATCGCCGTGGCTCAAAAGCCTCTTTAGGGGCGGTTTCTAAGCGGCCGTCATTTCGAACAGCAGTGCGCGAGCGCAGGTTGTTTATACTGTGAGCAGCGCTGAAAAAAATCGTTACGAAATATTTACTTTTAGTTGCATTTTTGCTTAAACTCTCCATTATACGGCTGGCATGCTGATAAAGTGGGAGACTTATTCACATGAAGGCTAAATCCCCGAATTCGATCGACGTCTATGTTGGCAACCGCGTCAGGGTGCGGCGAAAGACGCTCGGGATGACCCAGCATGGTCTGGCCGAACTTCTGGGCATTACCTTCCAGCAGATCCAGAAATACGAAAAAGGAACGAACCGGATAGGCGCCAGCCGCCTTCAGCGCATATCCGAGATTCTTCGCGTGCCTATCGGCTTTTTCTTCGAGAACGGTGGCTCCGGACCGATCGAAGGCGAGACGAGCGAATTGAACAAGTTTTTGTCCTCGAAGGAGGGGCTGGCGCTCAACAAGGCGTTCATCGCTATCGAGGATCCGAATATCAGGCAAAAACTGGTGGCATTGGCCAAAAGTCTGGCCGTCGCCGGCTTGTCGGAGATCGACGGTGATTTGCAGGATCCGGTTGTAAACGGCTGAGGACGGATGGTGCATCGCCTGCAAACATTCGGCGATCTGCGGTTGATCGAGACGAATGGTGACTGCTCAGCCGTCCGGTCATGGGGCTGTTGATGACGGCCCATATCTATGCCGGGGCGCTATGAATTCAGCCCTACATCCGGCCCACTATTCCGACAGGATCATATCGCCGGGAGAGACTCTTTCCCGCGTCGAACCCTTTTTGGCTAGGTTCGGCATTACCAGGGTTGCGCGACATACCGGCTTGGATGACATCGGAATTCCCGTCTGGTGCGCCTATGCCCCGAATTCGCGGTCGATCGTGATTGCTCAAGGAAAGGGCCTGACCGATCTGGACGCCAAGGTATCCACTGTCATGGAGGCCCTCGAACGGGCTGTTGCCGGCGAACCCTTCGTCAAGCGCGTCCACGGTTCCTGTTCCCGCCTGCAGGCGATGGGCTACCAAGTCGACAGGTTGAGCTGCCTGACCGCCGTCCATAAACCCGATCTCGGGCCGGATGACGAAACCGAATGGGTTGCTGGTATCAATATCCTCAGCGGCGACGAAATCCACATTCCCTTCGAAGCGGTGTTGCTCGACCGGACGCGGGACGCGCGATACTGGATGTCGTCGGATGGCCTGGCTTCGGGAAACAGTGTCGAGGAGGCAATTTTTCATGGCGTCCTGGAGCGCATCGAGCGTGACGCTCAGGTGCTGTGGCAGGTGGGTGGGGAAGCCAATCTCTATGCCGGCTGCGTCGATCCCCGCGGCTTTGAGGATGGTGCCCTTAACGGGCTGGTCGACAAGATCGAAGCATCGGGATTGGCGCTCCGGCTGTTCGATATCACCAGCGACATCGCGATCCCCTGTTTCACCGCGATGCTCGGTCCTAGGGAGCTAATTCCAGGCTCCAGGCATGGTCACGCTGACAGGGACATTCGGCTCGTCGAGGTGACCGGCGGCACCGGGGCGCACCCGTCTCCCGTGCGGGCGGCCATTCGGGCGGTGACGGAAGCCGTGCAATCCCGGCTGACCTATATCAGCGGCGCCAGGGACGATATTTCTCCTGCCACTTTCTTAAGATCCCTTCCGTCGCTGATGCGACGGGCCTTCGATGCGGTTGCCGCACCGCCTGCCGGCCTCCGCCATGACGGCGCGGCAGGCTATCGGGCACGGAATCTGCCGGAGCTGCTGCAACAAGTGCTTGACGCTCTGCGCAACCGAGGGATCGCTTCCGTCATCCTAGTCCGCCTCAGCGACCACACGCTTCCCTTCAGCGTCGTCAAGATTGTTATCCCCGAGCTCGAAAATCCGGAGGGGGAGCGCGCCCGGCGATTTGGAACAAGGGCTCTGGCCAAGGCGATCGGGTTTTGAAGATCATTTTCGCAGGTCCCAGTCTTCACGATGCGGCATCGCTCGCCGGCGAGGCGGTCCGCGTCCTGCCGCCCGCCATGCAAGGCGATGTCCTGGCTCAGGTGGAACAGGGCGCCAACGTCATCGGCCTGATCGACGGCGGCTTCGAATATGCCGCACCGGTCTGGCACAAGGAAATTCTCCATGCTCTCTCGCTTGGCGTGGCCGTTCTCGGGGCAGCAAGCATGGGCGCCTTGCGGGCTGCGGAATGTCATCCGTTCGGGATGATTGGGATCGGCCGCATTTTCGAAGACTATCGCACCGGTCGGCTGCTGGACGATGCCGCCGTCGCACTCATGCACGCGCCGAGCGCGCTCGGCAGCAAGCCGCTGACTATACCGCTCGTCAATGTCACCGCCACGCTCGATGCGATGGCAGATAGCGGACTGCTCGCAGCTGGCCTGCGCGAGTGGCTCGAAGATGCGGCAAACGCGATCTTTTTCAAGAAGAGGACGTGGCGGGCGATCGTCGAGCAATGCGCCGGTATAGCCGAGCCGGACCGTCCGCAGCTGCTGGCGACGCTTCTTTCGAATTCTGTCGATCAAAAACGCATCGATGCCCTGGAATTGCTGAAAGCGGTGCAGGACGCTCGTGACATCCGCTCGAACGCCGATCTGCCCTGGAAGCTGCATGCAACCGCGTTCAGTACGCGTTCTGCATTGTAAATCGAAAGCAGCAATTCTCACCAATGGTTGTGTCACGCTTTTTTCACGGGCTCAATCACCTCTGCGCGCGTATCATTACTTCAATTCGTTGGAGAAATGCTCATGGGCGTGACATCAATTGCCAAGGCAAATGCAGACCAAGGGGCGGAAGATGGTCTGAACGAACTCATCGCGCTGGCACGGATGATAGCCTACGCGCGACAGGTCGCTGACGATGTCAAGCTGCAATTCGCGACGAATTGCCTCGATCTGGCGCTCGAGGCGGTGAAGCAGGAGGTGGGGGAAGGCTTCACCAGGGAACTGGCCGAATTGAGCTCGCCGGTTCCGCAAGTGAGTGTGAGCTGTCACTAGCCAAACGACTGGAGCGGTTCTGCGCTTCCATAACAGTTGAACCGCTCTAATGCCTGTCGCCCGGAAGTGTCCAGCGTTCCGGGTGATATGCATTAGACAAAGGACATATCGCGCGTCGCTCGGCGCGATGCGTCACGCCTTCAAACTTGCGCATAACCGCGAAAATCAACATCGATTTTCGCGGTTATGTTTGTACGATTATGGAGGCGGCGCGCGCGGAACCATTCGATCCCTTCGCGGGAGATAAAGAGCTCAAGCTCACGCCTGGGCAAATCCATCTCAACTGCTGTTTGGAGAGGTTCGGGTTGTTGGGGCTACGGATGGTCGAAGCGTTGCTCAGGATCTGTCTGAAACGATCCGCTGTTCGGCTACAAGCGAAGAGTTACGGTATCCTCGACGTTGCTTCCGGGAAGGGAAGCGGCGCGACTTCGCGTTCACATGGCTTCTGCGCGATCGGCCGATCGACGGCCGATCCCTGATCTCAGTGGGTCAAATTGCGCTTCTGGGCCAGGAGTAAAATGTAATCGTCGGCAATGTCTGCGATGGCCATTGCGACTTCCGCCGGATCGCACCCTTCGACCTTCGTATTTGCAATGAACTGATAAACCGCCTTCTCGATCTGCTTCCGGCAAATCATCACGCGTTCATCGTAACCAAATTCCGGAATATGCGATGCTATATCACTCATCAGGTCGGCTCCCTCACTACTTACAGTGACCATGACACAAATTATAAGTTGAGCAAGCAAATGCTTTATGAAGGGTTAATTCCCTGTCGAGGTGCGACCATTTCGACACAGGTGTGGCGCACCATAAGACGCCTTCGGCGTGTTCAACGGGACGGGCTCGAAGAAGGCCGGTCGCTTCGTGTCGGAAGATCGCGAACGAGGCTGACGCCGCGGCTTGGCGTCGGTATCTCGGCCGGACATGCCGGAACCTATGCGCTGCGGTTGAGACGGACAGACCCACTGCTGCCGGCGGAATTGCGCTGTGTTTGCGGTCTAACCATCTGATCTGGCGACATGTTGCGCCATCATATATCTCCACTGCCGTCACGGGACCGTCATTGGTGGCACCGGCAACGCTCCGGCGTGCGGTCATCTCCGTGACTGCCGAGCCATCAAGTATGATCCTCATCCGGTGTAGCCGCGAAGTTTGCGGGGCGGCTGAAACCCGAGGTGGGAAGCGGCTTCAGCTGACTTTTTGCCCCCTGATAAACACTGGAACCCGAGGACGGCAGTAATTAGAGACAGAATAACCTGCGGCCGCTAATCGGAGTGATCAAGAAAATTTTTATCAAAAGGTTAAATAATAAGTTTCAGATGGAGGTTGTATTTAAATATCAATTAAAAGATGGCTTAAATTTTATGCGTATATAATCGCGCTATGTATTGTATTGCGGTTCTTGCGGTTTATTAGTGGCTAACATGTGTCGATATCGACTGTGTAACATCGGTTGTTGGTAAAATTACATCGATGCATAGGTAGGCGTCGGGATCGCCTTTGAAATATAGCTGCCGATATCGCCCGCGCTGGCGGCGGGCCTCCAGTCTACAGTTAGAAGAATGTGAGTTTATCTCATCAGGCAGATCTCTGCCGGGCGATACCATTATTCAAAGCAATATTTTCTATGCCGATACAAAGGCAACAGCAATCGCATTTGCGGCAAGCGTCCGGGAAGCAAAGCAGAGAACCCGCCGGGGTGGGTGGCGGGTCCTCCGGTAGAAATGCTTGCACAGTGCGTAGGTATGATTGCAGCTAAATTCGATCTTGTCTAAGATTTTTATTGGGGTAATTATACAATTACTTTAATTGTGTTCTCCGAGCATAGTATCCTTCAAGGGTCGCCAAATGGAAAGCTCACCCCGACGAGCATTCTCAACCATCCATCATTTCTAAGAGCAGCCGGCGACTTTGCCTTTGTGCACGCGGTAAGCCAGCAGCACCGGATCCGCAACCGACCTCCTGTATCAACTTGATGATGTCGAGAGGTCTGTGGATCGCATTTCGGGCGGCCTCAGCCGGCGAGAACGCCGATCGCGCGACTGAGTATACCGTTTGATCCACCGCAGATGCGAGGCCTGAGCGATGCGGAACGGAGTACCGTTGCCCCGGCCGGCGTCTCGGCGAGGCGGGATGGATACAGATCAGCTTCCTCACAGGTAGATGGTAACCGTCTTTTTGGCGGCCGCGTCGCTTTTGTAGCGGCAATCTATCGACTACCAACAGGTGCTGGCTAGAAATATCGTTGTCGTATAACCATTAGTCCATTTATGGAAACTCAAACGTCCATCCTGGTGTAACCTCTTTGCGATCGCGTGGACTTCGGAGTTGAGAGCTTGAAGAAATCGGCAGGAAGTGAAGTAACTGTTGCTGTTGTAATCCCGGCCTACAACGCGGAAGGAACTCTGGCTGAAACAATCAGCAGCGTTCGCAATCAAACGCATCGCGCGCTCGATATCGTCGTGGTGGACGACGGTTCGAAGGACGATACCCTGGCTATTGCGCATGAAATCGCTAAAATCGATCCGCGCGTGCGAGTATTGAAGCAAAGAAATTCAGGGGTCGCTGCTGCTAGAAATGCGGGTTGGCGCTCTACCTCCGCCGACCTGGTGGCATTCCTAGATGCTGATGACCTCTGGTCACCCGATAAAATTGAGCGACAGTTGGCGGCATTGGAGTCAGGAGGCCCACAAGTCGGACTGGTCTACACTTGGTACGCTATGATAGATCACAACAATTACGTTATTTACCGGAGCAATGAAGTTTCCGTCGAGGGAGATGCGCTCGACGGCGTACTTGCTCAAAACTTCATTGGAAATGGAAGCTCGCCACTCGTACGGCGGACTGTCCTCGACGCGACAGGAGGATTTGACTCCTCGCTCCAACAGCGCAAGGCGCAGGGATGTGAAGATTATCTCTTCTACTGCCTGGCCGCTGAACTCTCGCATTTTGCAGTGGTTCCAGATTATCTTGTCGGTTATCGCCAAACCCCCGACAACATGTCAGCAAATTTGACGCGAATGCTTCGGTCCTGGATTTTGGTCGCGGATGAAATGCTAAAGAGGCACCCGGAAAAGGTTCTTGCGATCCGGGCAGGCTTAAGCCGCTGTGGCCGGTGGCTCGCCCAGAGGGCGGTTGAACAAGGCCAATACCGCGCGCTCATCGGACTTGTGGCTACCATGTCGCGATATGACAAGCCCATTGCTGCCGAGATGCTTGTGGTCGACGCGAGAGCAAAGGCAATGGCGAACCTCAAAAAAAAGGCTCGATCATGGCTGAAGCAGGAACCTAATTTCTCTCCAAATCCCAATCATCGCTTTGCTCTGGGAACAAAGTACGATGCGGGTTGGACGGTGAACTACCCCATTCTTGTCTCAGCCAACTAACAGATTTGCGAACTCTGACTGGGTGATCCCGCGAAAAACCTCCTGTCTTTTCAATGCGAGTTTATCGGCATCCGCCCGCACCGTGCCACCGACGCAGCTTAACCCAATCCGGTAACCGCATTGTTCGGCTATGTCCCGGATAGCGGGGTCGAAGTCGCCGTACGGATATGCGACCGCCAGCACTTCTCGACCCAGGCGTTTTTCAAGCATAGCTTTGGAGCCAGCAAGCTCTCGCAACAGGCTCTCCGGTGCCAGGGCAGAGAGGCGCACGTGCCGGACACCGTGGGCACCCAGCGTCACGTCGCTGTTTGCGACTGCCGCAAGTTCCTCCCACGTTAGCAGTGGAGCCGGCGATCCATAGGCCGAATCCCATATTGCAGAGCCGCCGACCCTCCCGGTTGGGACAAAGAGTGAGGATGGGAAGCCGTATCGATGTAGCAGTGGGAGGGCATGCGTCATGAAATCGCGCGTAGCGTCGTCGAAGGTCAGGACTAATGTCTTTTCTGGCGGTTTGGCACCTTCGTCGAAACAAGCAAGCAGCCGGTCCAAAGTCATCCCGCGCCATCCGGCATCGCGCAGGAATGCCAGTTGAGTTTCGAAAGCCTCCGGAGACTGGCGGTATCGTGCCAGCTGTTCAGCACCGTCGTCCGAAACCTGATGATACATCAGGATCGGGACATCGTTCCAGTCGGCGGCGGCTTCCACAACTTGTCCCGCTCTCCAGCGTACCTGGCTGGCGACCTGAAGAGGCAAAGGCTGCGCTGTGTTTACTTCCACGCGTGTCGGCTCAAGGAAACCCCCGTGTTCCACCTTCTCGAACCTTTGGATTCTATAGAGCGGACTTTTGGCTTCGACCGAGAGAGTTAAATCCGGATGCTGGTCAAACATCTCGCCTATGCCGACCGCACCGAATTCATGCGGCCACCCGAATCCTGTCTCATGCGGCATATCAATCAGAAGGTTGGCGTGGGCAGTAACGAACCAACCACCGGTGCGAAGACTGCCCGCAATCTTATCGACTATCTGCCGGAGTTTTTCTCTGTTCTCGAAATAGTACAGAACTTCACTGCAGACGATGAGATCGTAAGGCCCTTCCAGCTCGTCATTCAAAAGATCCAACTGCCGATAGGCTACCGCGGAATCATGGTCCTGAAGCGAGGCCGCTCGAGCGACTGCCGACGCCGAAATGTCGGTCGCCAGCAGGTTGTCGACGCGGGAGGCCAACATCCGTGTAAAGGTTCCTTCCGCGCAGGCCAGCTCGAGGCCGTTTGAAAAGCGTCGATCGTCCAACACCGAGAGTGTTTGAAGATATTTCACAGTCTCATAGTTGTTTTGGTAATCCCAAGGGTCGACCTGGGAAAACAGCTCCTCCCAGTACGCCTCCGTATCGTATCTCGGCACCTCATCGCCGACTGGGCCGGTTTTTTTCGACGGCGTCTCCCTGGAGATCTGCGTTGAGGCTGCAACCGCCCGCTGGATTTCCTCTTCAACGATTCGATCGAATTCGGCGCGCCCGGCATGCGCCATGCCTGATATCGCGTCGACAGGTGTTGGCGTCGGCTCCTTCCTGTTCCACCAACCCGTTACGGCCTTAGCTCCGGTCCAATATGATATTTTCGCCATGAGCTTCAGCGTCTTTTGAGCTGCTCCGCTGTTGCTTCGCGCTGCCATGCTGGCGGAGGGGGCGCGCCGGTCCTCCTCATCAGCAAGATTGACGAAGCCATCTTCTGACAACGGGTGCGTCAGATCGTCGACCTCCGGGCCGAACACCGTCCGAAGTCGGCTTCGTATAGCATCCGCTTCGATTGCTCCGAAGACAACAAACTCCAGTTGCCCGAGCAGCGTCGAACCTCGCCAGATGCAACAGCGCAACCGCTCAATGCCGGGCAAGATAAGGTCGACGATAGGTCGATCCAAATCAATTGGCTGTATTCTTGTTGTTCCGATCGTGGCGGGCAGGTTGGCTGGCAGCTGGTCAGCGATCTTTCGCTCCAGTGCACGGATTAACAGGGAGCCAAAAGCTTCTTGGGGAGCATGCCGATTGAGCCAAGCCTCTAGGTCCGGAAGCTTGCCCTGGATCTTCGACCAAAGTCCGGGCCAAATCGGCTCGTCGGGGAAGGCGCCGACCACAATCCCGTCTATCATTATTGCGCAGAGCGTGTAAGCGTCGGCGTCAGGCGGGATAGGCTCTGCCACCCGCTCAAGCAGTTCGCCAGGATTGTCGCCCTGACCTATTGAGGCGCCGACAAGCCAGATCGCAAGATACCAGCACGCCATTCCCAGCCCAGCTTTTGTGATTCCCTGGGCGAGCGCCGGCACCGGATAGGCTATGCGCGGATCGGAATGGTGGCCGCGCCGGATCACTTTAAGACCAAAATCGAGATGCTTAAGCCTGTTTGACGACAGCGAACCGGCCTCTACGCCAACGTCAGCCATCAGGCCTTCGACCGGCGCAAATTCGGCGCCAACTCGAGCGAGGCGCTGCCACAGGTCCCAGTCCTCGCACATCGTCATCTCTGGATCGAAGCCGCCGATTTCTGCAAGCCGGGACCGGCGAAGCAAGGCGGCGTGGATCGCGAAAGGGCAATAGCGCGCTGCTTCGGCAAACGGATTGTCCATTTTTACTGCGGGGTGAGACTGCCACCAGGGAGCGCCATTTTTCAGACGGCGCCAACCGCAATGCAGAATGTCGGCCTGCGGCAAAGTTCGTGTGTGGTTCAGCATGGTTTCGAGATGGAAGGGTGCCAGCGCGTCGTCGGAGTCGAGAAAGACGACCCAGTCGCCTTTCGCTTGTGCCAGTCCCGCATTGCGAGCAGCTGAAACGCCGCTCTGCTCCTGCCGCAGCACATGGAAGCGCGTATCCCCAGCCGCGAAACGGTCCGCGATCTCAGCGGTCTGATCGGTTGAGCCATCGTCAATGATGAAGCATTCCCAGTTGGCATGACTTTGCGCTATCAGGCTTTCCAAAGTCGAAGAAATCGTTGTTTCCGCTTCATGCGCCGGTGTAATGATGGAAACCATCGGCATAATTGTTGCTTCCTACGATAACGATCACGCTAGTGTACCCTGTCAGTTCGCGAGTATGATGATCTTTACTACTTTGAGGCAAGGTGTATTTAACCGGTGGCAAGAGTGAGCCTAAATGCCTGAACATCTCAAGGATGATGCGCTTGATCGCGCGAAGCGACGGGACCAATACTGGCGTCGTGATCAGTGGAAGCCCTTGATCCACATCTGTCTGCAATGGAACGATTTGCTGTTGGAACTTCTGACACGCGATCTGAAGATGAGATATCAACGGTCCGCAATTGGCCTCGGCTGGTCCTTGATGCGGCCATTGAGCCAGTTGCTGGTTTTTTCGCTGCTCTTTCGCAAGGTCCTGCCGCTAGATATTCCCCATTACACCACTTTCGTCTTTTCCGGCGTGTTGGCCTGGGGTTGGCTCAGCACTGCGGTGCCCGCAGCGACGACCTCCATAACCGGCAGCAGCGAACTGGTGCGCCGGCCGGGCTTTCCGATCGGGATACTTCCTGTTGTCGCAGTCATCACACAGGCAGTGCACCTTCTACTCGCTCTGCCACTCCTCTTCATCATCTCGTTTATGGAGACCGGGGCCCCGACTTTGAGCGTCGTCGCACTTCCACTCGTCTTCCTTGCGCAAGCGCTGTTTATGATGGGCCTGTCCTATCTTGTTGCGGTTGCGCATGTCCACTTCCGGGATACTCAACATTTGGTAGGCGTAATTTTGATGCTGGGTTTTTACCTGACACCCGTGTTCTACAGCCCACTTAAGGCCAGTGAACCGATGGCGTTAATTCACACCTGGAACCCGATGGCCTGGATTCTCGAGGGTTACCGCGCCATTTTCGTCGAACACGCTTGGCCTCCCGTTGATATCTATTGGAAGACTGCGCTGGTTTCTTTGCCGATGCTCATTGCCGGCATTTGTCTGGTCGAGCGTGGCAGCTCACGCCTTGTGGATGAACTATGAGACAAGGCGCCATCACCGTCCACGACGTCGGCAAGCGCTACCGTCCGCAAGGGGGTGCACGTTCCACCACCTTGAAGGGTTACCTTTTGTCCGGACGGTCCGTGGTACAGTCGAAAAGTTTTTGGGGCCTGCGCCACATCAGCTTTGCGGTCGCGCCTGGGCAAGCTGTCGGCGTGGTCGGACTAAACGGTGCCGGGAAGTCGACTTTGCTGCGTCTGATCGGCGGCGTTGGTCGTCCCGACGAAGGGCAGATCAAGGTGAGGGGTCGAATTGGTGCCTTGCTCGACATCGGGGCGGGCCTGACCGACGATTTGACGGGGCGCGAGAACATCTTCCTGCTGGGTGTTATCGCGGGAATGCGGCGGACCGAGGTTGCTGAGCGGTTTGACGAGATCGTAGCCTTCGCCGAACTGGAGGCGGCCGTTGAGAACCCGGTTCGCAGTTATAGCACCGGGATGCGCATGCGCCTGGCATTCGCCGTGGCAGTCCATGTGCGCCCGGATATCTTGCTTATCGATGAGGCCCTCGCCGTCGGCGACCAAGCCTTCCAGCAGAAGTGCATTGCAAGAGTGAAGGAGATACTGAACGGCGGCGCCACTATCTTCTTCGTGTCTCACGACGTCTCGCAGGTAAGGGAAATCTGTGATCACGTGCTGTTCCTGAGAGGCGGACGCGTCGTGGGCTACGGACCAATCGACGAAATGCTCCCGCTTTATACCTCGGCTGTCGAGGCGAAGGTCGCGAGCGTCCAGCACGAACCGTTCGCCGTGACGAAACTGCCCGTCGAACTTGTGCCGCAGGTCAGCCGGTTCGGCAATGGCGAACTCCAGATCACAGCCGTCGTGTTGCTGAACGAGCAAAGCACGCCGACAAGTACCATCGTTGTGGGCGACCGGCTGTCGATTTCACTGACCTATGTTGGCGCTACCAGAGATCGCAACGCGGTTATCGTCATCGGCATCTACGCGGCGGACGATACGTGCTGCTTCGAGACCGACAGCAAGTTGGCCGAATTCGCCCCTGTCGTAGACACGGACACGGTGCGCATCGAAACAACGCTCAATCGTGTCGACCTGGCGCCGGGCGACTATCGCGTTACGGTGGGCCTTTTTTCGGCGGACTGGCAGCAAGTTTACGATTATCACGCCGAAGTCTATCCTCTCGCCGTGACCGGCCCCGGCCCAAGAAAGGGTATGCTGAATCCTCCGACACAGTGGCAGCAGGTGCAGTCGCGCCCCACCGCGACCTCGCCGGACCACGGCTTATTGGGTCAGCACAGCTTGGATCGGAACTCCTGATGCGCCTTGCGGTTCGAGACATCGACATTCTTGACCTTCCGCCAGATTTTGAACCGACCGATGACTATCAGGGTGCACTTGTGCTGATCCGGGTGGCCGGTCGTCCGTGCGGCCAGGCTGTGATCGCTTTCGACAGCGATGGCGGCAAGATGCCAATTAAGGACCGGATTCTGTCTGCGGCCAGTTCGTCGGTCTTCGAAGCTTGGCTGAGGCATCGGCTGGCCCTCCCTGATCCGTCGCCGACTCCAAGTCAGCTGCCGAAAGCGTCCGTGGTGATCTGCACGCGCGATCGTACCGAGGATCTGGAGCGGTGCCTCACCGGGCTTTTGGCTATGCCCGATAAGGCCGATATTCTGGTCGTCGACAATGCCCCATCGAACGAGGCCACGCGAGATTTAGTCGGGCGCTTCGACACTGTGAGATATCTGCGCGAACCGCGTCCTGGTCTTGACGTCGCGCGCAATACTGCCCTACGCAACACAGAAGCAGACGTCGTCGCCTTCATCGACGACGACGCGGTTCCGGACCCGCTATGGCTTAGAACCTTGCTTCGCAATTTCGAGGACCCCCTCGTGCTGGCCGTAACCGGTCTTACCATGGCGGCAGAGCTGGAAACGGACTCGCAGATCGCCTTTCAGCATTTTGGCGGTTTTTGCCGTGGTTTCAGGCGTCAGGTTTATGATGCCTATAACCTGGACCCATTCACCGGATGGCATGCGGGTGCCGGTGTCAACATGGCATTGCGCCGAACGATCGTTGACGCGGTGGGGTGGTTTGACGAGGCTCTCGACGCTGGAACGCTCAGTCTGGCTGGTGGCGACACAGATATGTTCCGGCGTGTGCTCGAAGCCGGATATCGGATCATCTACGATCCCGAGGCTCTGAACTGGCACCGCCATCGTCGCTCAAGCAAGGAACTGCAGCAGCAGATGTATGGCTACGAGGTTGCATCGTTCGCCATCTTGACGAAGGCCCTCCTGTTCGAGGGAAACCCGCGTGCGATCCCTCGTATGTTTCGTTCGTACAGCAGGCTTCTTCGGCGATTGTTTCAACCTCGACGGACACACCAATTCAGCCTGCCTTACAACGACGCCTTAACGCAGGTCAGAGGTGCTGTGAGCGGCCCGGTTCGATATCTGAGGGCGCGGGCGAGGGCGCGAGCAGGGGAGGCAGGGCATAAGCGTGGTTGACATCAGCGTTATCATACCAACGCATAATCGTGCTGCTATGCTGAGATCGATTTTAAGCAGGCTCGACGCTCAGCGAGATGGGACCCCAGCGTTCGAAGTCCTGGTTGTGGCGGACGGGTGTGAGGACGACACGTCGACAATGCTCTCGTCGCTTCGCACCCGCGTTCCGCTTCGGACCCTGTCGTTGCCGGGCGTCGGTCCGGCACTCGCCCGCAATGCGGGGGCGCAGGTCGCGAGCGGCCGTTTATTGATCTTCCTTGATGACGACATCGAGCCCGGGGAAAACTTCGTTCGGGCGCATGCCGTTGAACATCAGCGCCACCCTGGGGGCGTCGTGATGGGGCCGTACCCGCCACTTCCGCACATTGCAAAGGATCGCTTCCGCCTCAGCGCGCGCGCGTGGTGGACGAGGCACTTCGAACGCGTGTCCCGCCCTGGACATCAGTTCGCCTTTACCGATGTGCTGACAGGAAACCTTTCGCTGAATGCAGAACTATTTCACGCAATGGGCGGGCTCGATCCTCAATTCGCCCGTGCACGAGAGGACTTCGAATTTGGTCTGCGCCTGATCAAAAAAGGAGTTCCAATTCGTTTTGCTCCCGAGGCATTGGGTTATCATCTCGAACATCAAACGACGACACTCACCGGAAAGATGGTGCGCAGGTATCAAGAGGGACGCTCCGATGCCTTGATGGCTCGTAAGCACCCCGACATACAGCGGCTGCTCGCGATCCATCGGTTTACCGGAAGAAAAGGGTGGAAGAGGCGTCTGCAAAGGACCATCGCTACCCGCGCCGGTTCTGTCCTCGACCCCCTCGTCAAGGCTGGCCCCCGCGTCCTCCAAATGTTGGAAAAGGCGGGCCTCCGCAGGCTCTATGAAAAGGTAGAGCGACAGTGCAATGGATATCATTACCTTCGCGGCGCCGCTGAAGTGTTGGGTGAGGATTGGCGGCTTCCGCCGGATCCGACAGGTTTCACTGATGAAATCGACGTGCTCGAGATCAATCTGGACCAAGGCATTGAGGCAGCCGAAGCTGTGCTGGCGGAACGCCGACCCCTCGCTGCTCGCATCGTGATTGGGACGGTACACGTTTGTGACATGGGTCATCGGATCGGCGCCGAACCGTGGGACGCACGGCATTTCCGTCCGTGGCTGAACCGCCAGGCAATACATAAATATCTTCCTGTGGCGCTTGCCGAATGGCGGGGTCAGCCGTTCAACGTTACCCCGCATTTGTCCGACTTTACGTTGAATACTCTCAATAACCCGAGTTTCCACGTGCATATGATCGAACAGCACCTCCAGTGGATGCAGGCGAAACTGCGTTCAGCACTCTATGACAATACGAGTAAATCGTAGCGACCGACGCTGCTACAGCCGACCGCCAGGTTCAGACGCCCTACCGGGCCTGCCGATGCGCCCGCCGCGGGGCAGGGATACGTCACGTCCGGTCCCAAGGTTTATGGCCGCCGAGTCAAGTCCATCAACAAACCGCTCAAGCGCCCGCACATGCGCATCAGCGAGATCACTGAATGCGTGAGCCATCGGAGTGTCATGGTCGGTGCCGAATATTGTGAACGGCTTTGCCGGATCGGCCGGTGCAGTTGGAACGAGAGGGTGGGTTTTTGGCGAATGTGCCTCGCCAATCTCGCCGGATGGGGCCGCGCCAGGAGCGTTAAAGTAGCGTAGCTCGACCTATTGAGATCATAGGTCGAGCCAAAATCCACCAGCATATGCTCGTTATTCTGCAGCGTGCGCTTTCATTTGGTCCCTGAACCAGTCAAGCGTCATGGCCACGCCCTGCTCGTAGCTGATCTTGCACGACCACTCGGGCATGACGTAATTGGCGTTGGTCAGGTCCGGCCGCCTGTTGGTCGGGTCCTGCGGCGGTGACGGCTCGAAGACAATCGGCACGCCGCCGACCAGTTTGGACACATATTGCGCGACTTCGAGCACCGAAATCTCGCGATCATTGCCGACGTTCAGAGGTCCCTTGTAGTCGGTTTCATTGATCCAGAAATAGCGGGCGAAACCGTCGACGACGTCATCGACATAACCCCAGCTGCGCGACTGCTTGCCGTCGCCGAATACCGTGATCGGCCGGCCCGCCAGCGCCTGGGTGATGAAGTTGGAGACGGCGCGGCCGTCATCGGACCGTGTGCGCGGACCATAAATGTTGAAAGGACGGACGACCTTGAGGTCGAGCCCCTCGGTGCGCTGCATTTCGAAAAGCAGCGATTCCGTGCAGCGCTTGCTCTCGTCGTAGGACGAGCGCGGTCCGGTGCAGTCCACCTGGCCCTTATAGGATTCCGGCTGCGGCGACACCAGCGGGTCACCATAAACTTCGGAGGTCGAGGTGAAGCCGAAACGTCCACCTTTCTTCAAAAGCTCCAGCAGCCGGAATGCCCCGAGAAGATTGGCGGAAATCGTCCGCTTCGGCTCCTTCATATACCATGGCGGCGATGCCGGGGAGGCAAGATGGTAGATTTCATCGAATTTTTCTGAGCTGCGCAACGTCTCGACGTCCGACTTCACGAAGTGGAAGCGGGGATCCCTGATGTGGGCGATATTGTCGAAAAGTCCGGTCCAGAGATTGTCAACAACAACCAGTTTTTCGACATCTGTTCTAAGTAAAAGCCGGTCGCACAAATGCGAGCCAATAAATCCAGCCCCGCCAGAAATCAATACGCTTTTCATTGCATCGCGCCTTGTGACGTTAAGAAGGTGAGTGTTTATTAGCATCACCTTTAAGGCGTGGCAATTGATTAGAAATGTTCTAGAAAATACTCGCTTATTAATCTTAATTATTTACTCGTGTTACTTAAAGTAGTGTCGCCGGATTCGACATCGGAAACTTGCGGAAGGGTGGGCCCCGTCGATGGCAACCCATTTTATATCACGAGGGCCCTGGCTGGCGCATCAGGCTAAGGTCTGGCTCCATCGTCGGTAGCCGGGTGCACGATTTCAACTGTTGCAGTTGCGTCTGAGGCGGGGCGCTCGGCCTGTTTTCCGATCAGTCTGCCGAGAGCGCTGTTAATATTTGATAGGCTGCGGCGATGCGATCCTCGTTGGGATAGTTCTTGTTGGCCAGGATGACGATGCCGAGCCGCTCCCTGGGGATGAAGGCGACATAAGCACCGAAGCCGTTCGTCGAGCCGGTCTTGTTGATCCACACATCGTCGCGCGGTTGCATCGGCGGTCGCAGTTCCGAAACCGGCATGGTCTTCAGCATCGCGGGCGAATTGCCCTCCAGCAAGTCGTTCACCGCGACGGGATAGGCATATTGCTCCCAGATGAGATCCTGGGTCATCGCCCCTGCTGTGAAATATCCGATATGGGTGTTGGTGATCGCCTGCTGCAGTTTTTCGTCGAGCTTGACTAGGCCCATATTGGCGCCGACGAAGCGGATCATGTCGCCCGCAGTGGATTTGACGCCATAGGCCTCGGATGAGAGAACGGCCGGTGTCATCCGAGCGGGCTCGCCGCTGCGCTTATAGCCTTGAGCATAATCGGCCTGCCACGCTTTCGGCACATCGATATAAGTGCGTTTCAAGCCGAGCCCGGCAAACAGCTTGTCCTGCATCAAAGCCGCAAAATCCCCATGCATGGCTTTCGCGACGATATAGCCGAGCATGCCGATGCTGGGGTTGGCATAACTTCTCTGCGTTCCAGCCGCATAGGAGGGCTGCCAGGCTTTGAAATAGCCGAGCAGCTGTTTTTCGGTTTTGATCTCATCGGGAAGCTGTAGCGGAAATCCGCCCGCCGTGTGGGTGGCGAGATGCATCAAGGCGATATCGCCGAACGGCTTGCCCTTCATTCCAGGCAGAAATTTGCCGGCCTTGTCCGACAGCGAGAGTTGTCCGCTCGCTTGCGCGTAGGATGCTAGCGTCACCGTGAAGGTCTTGCTGATCGATCCGAGTTCGAAGAGCGTGGTCGACGCCACCGGCCTGCCGGTGTCCTTGGATTCGACGCCATAGTTGAAGATGTGGTCCTGACCGTCGGCGGTGATGGCGACGGCAACGCCGGGGATGGCGTATTTGTCCATGATCGGCTTGATCGCCGCATCCGTGATCGCCTTCAATTTGGTCTCGTCGGCGGCAAAAACACTTGTGGCGGCGCCGGCCGAGAGCAAAAAGGCCGATAAAATTCTCATCCCGATGCTTTTCATAACCGTCATCCTCCAATCGACATGGCAGCAAAAACAAGCGCAAAAGCGCATGGGGACGACGTTTAACGGCGCTATTTTGCAATCACAAATGATGATATCTCGCAGCAGCCACAAGAAAATCTAGGGCTCACATGGTTCGGCAATTCCTCCCCTTGAACGGCCTGCGCGCCTTTGAAGCCTCCGCACGGCATCTGAGCTTCACCCGTGCGGCGATCGAGCTCTGCGTCACTCAGGCGGCGGTCAGCCAGCAGGTCAAAGGCTTGGAGACGCGATTGGGGGTGGCGCTGTTCCAGCGTCTTCCCCGCGGCTTGAAAATCACCGCCGAGGGCGAAGCGCTGCTGCCGACAGTGACGGCTTCGTTCGACCAGATGGCGACGACGCTGGACAGGATCGAAGCCGGGCAGGTGCGCGAATTGCTGTTCCTCGGCGTAGTCGGGACATTTGCTGTCGGTTGGCTGTTGCCGCGGCTTGCGGATTTCCGGCGCCGGCATCCCTTTATCGATCTCCGCATGTCCACCAACAACAACCGGGTCGATCCGGCCGCCGAAGGGCTGGATTTCGCCATCCGCTTCGGCAGCGGTTCATGGCATGGAACGGAGGCGCAGCGCCTGTTCGAAGCGCCGCTCTCGCCGCTCTGCATCCCCAAGCTGGCGGAACATCTGCAATCGCCTGAAGATCTTGCCGGGGCGGTGCTGCTGCGCAGTTACCGGACGGATGAGTGGAGCAGCTGGTTTCAGGCGGCAGGCGTTCCCCCGGCGGCGCAGGTCAATGCCGGCATCGTCTTCGATTCCTCTGTCGGCATGATGGAGGCGGCCCTTCAGGGGCTCGGCGTCGCGCTCGCGCCGCCATCGATGTTCACAAGGCATCTTTCCTCAGGCGCGATCGTCCAGCCTTTCGCTACCGCCATATCGCTCGGCAGCTACTGGCTGACGCGCCTGCAGTCGCGGCCGGTCACGACGGCGATGCGGGCATTTTCGGACTGGATCGGTGCGCAGGTGAGCGCCGTATGATCATCGGAGCGCCCACGTGCGTGGGCGCTCCGAGCCGCATCATTGATGGAATGCCGAGGTCACTTCTGAATGCAGGTGTCGACGGTATCCTTGGTGCATTCGTCCAGCCCGGTGAACACCGGATCGTCGACCTTCTTGCCGGCGACCAGGTCCATCATCACGGTTGGCGCCTTGTAGCCCATTTCGAACGGCCGCTGGCCGACCAGCGCGGTGACCAGGCCTTCCTTGGCGATCGCCACTTCGTCGCCGATCGTGTCGGCGGCGCCGATGACGAACTCGTTCTTGGCGATCTTGTCGGCCATCGGCTTGAACAGGTCGCGGTAGGGCTGCGGGGCGCCGAACAGCGGCCAGCCGCCCATGATGCCGAAGGCATCAAGGTCGGTGTTGGCGGCAAGGATGTCGGTCATCGCCTGCACGCCTTTGGCGCCGTCGTCATTGGTAAAGACCGGGCAGCCGGCAACCTCCGTCCAGCCGCCTTCACCTTTCAGTGCCGCCAGCCCCTTCTGGCCGCTCAGCGTATCGCGCATGCCCTGGGCGCGGCGCAGAATGTTGTCGGCGCCGGGATTGCCTTCGATGGTGCAGATCTTGCCGCCCTTCGGCTTGGCCTTCTTGATGTATTCGCCGATCTTGGCGCCCATCAGATAGTTGTCGGTGCCGAGATAGGTCTTGCGCAGCGCCGCGTCGTCGGCAGCAAGATCGGCATCGAGCGTCATCACTGGAACGCTCGGATTGGCGGTCTTCAGCGTCTGGGCGATCAGCTTGGCGTTCGACGGCGAGATGGCGATTGCCGCGGTATCGGCCTTCCCCAGCATATCCTGGACGATCTGCGCCTCACCGGCCTCATCGGAGGTCGATGCCGGGCCGGTGTAGAAGCATTCATATTCGGCCGATGCGTTTTCCTTGTTCCACTTCTGACAACCCTGGTTGATTGCCTCGAAGAACGGGTTGTCGAGGCCTTTGACGACGATGACCAGCTGCTTCTTGGCGGCCAAGGCCTGTCCGGCCGTCAGCGCCATAACTGCAGCTGTAAGCAATAATGCCTTCCTCATAGCTTCCTCCCATTGAAAAAGACGAGCGCTTCTGCACCCGCCGCGTCATCAACCTGGATACCAGACGACCCGAGGCTCCTCCTTCGAACGCTGGTGGTCCCAAGCCGAATTGATCAGCTTTTCCAGATCGTAGACCGGCTTCCAGTCCAAGAGATATCTGGCCTTGCTGTTGTCCATCCAGTTCGAGTGAAACTGGCTTGCGATATCGACCGAGCCGAGCCCGCGCGTGCGGGCAAGGTGTGCGGCGACCTCGCCATAATCGACGGGCCGATCCATCGAGATGTTGAAAAGCTCGCCTTTGGCGCGCGGATTGTCGATTGCCGCAAGGATTGCCGCGACGAGGTCGTCGACATGCACGAAATTGCGCTTCAGCGGCCGCCCGTCGGCATCGCGCAGCAGCGGCACCGTTCCATCATGCGCGTAACGCTCGGCATCATCAGCCGGCACCAGCGTCTTCCAGTCCGGCCCGCCGAAAACATCCTCGCCGAAGGACAGCGTGTATTTGAAATCGTCCTTCTCCATGATCCAGGGCGCCCTGAGGCAGCAGGTGTTGATGCCATACTGGATGGCGAACTGCTCGAGCATCACCTCTTCCAGCACCTTGGAGAGCGCGTAGCAGCCGGGATAGGCGCGATGCGGCGTCTTTTCAGTCACCGGCCCGTCATGGCGATAAAAGAAATGTCCGATGCCGGCATCGCCGCCGATCAGGATGAACTGCTTGGCCGTGGGGCTGGCGCGGAATGCCTCGAGCAGCCAGAACAGGCCCTTGACGGTGATATCCATCACGTCGGCCGGGATTTCCTTGCAGGTGGCGAGATGCACGACATGGGTGACGCCGTCCATTGCCGCTGCCACGACATTGCTGTCGGCGATCGAGCCCTTCACCACACTGATGCGGTCGGTCTCCTCGAGCACACGATTATGACAAAGCGCGCGAATGCGTGCTTTGGAAAATCGCGGCTCGTCAAGCAGCCCAGTAATGAAGCGCCGCCCGACCTTGCCCGTAGCCCCGGTGACAAGGATCAGCATACCTCTCTCCCCAGTAACAGCTAATATGCCCGCGTTTCCGGCGTCAATCTGTATTTGTCGTACAAAATAGATTTTTGTGATGAGGGGCTGATTTAGCGGACATTTGATTGACGATTCCTGGCGCTTTTGCATTAATGCTCATAATCGCTTTTCCGGGAGGAGATCGGCCGAGCGAGATCGCAGGCGACTGATTGGCAACCGGGTAACCGGCGGCGAAAGCAGGCCTGCAGGTTCCGGGGAGGGTAGTCGGCTGGTCGCGGTTCTCGAACTCACCAATATCTCAAAACATTTCGGCGCCATCCAGGCGGTCAACGACGTGTCGTTTACGCTCGAAGCCGGCCAGGTCGTCGGCCTGATGGGCGATAACGGCGCCGGCAAAAGCACGCTGGTCAAGATGATCGCCGGCAACTTCCGGCCGAGCGAAGGCACGATGCGGCTGGAGGGCAAGGAGATCGTCATGCACCGCCCGGTCGAGGCGCGCCAGCACGGCATCGAGATCGTCCACCAGGATCTGGCGCTCTGCAACAATCTGACGGCGGCGGCGAACGTCTTCCTCGGGCGGGAACTGCGCCGCGGCATTGGCCCGTTTCGCATCCTCGATTACAAGACGATGTACCGGCGCGCTGGCGAGATCTTCAAGGAACTGAAATCGGAAACCCGCCCGCGCGATCTCGTCAAACAGATGTCGGGCGGCCAGCGGCAGGCGGTGGCGATCGGGCGCACCATGCTGTCGGAGGCAAAGATCGTGCTGATGGACGAGCCGACGGCGGCCATTTCGGTCCGCCAGGTGGCCGAAGTCCTCAACCTGATCCGCGAGCTGCGCGACCGCGGCATCTCGGTCGTGCTGATCAGTCATCGCATGCCCGATGTTTTCACCGTCGCCGACCGGGTGATCGTCATGCGCCGCGGCCGGAAGGTCGCCGACAAGGCGATCGCCGCGAGTTCGCCCGAGGAAGTCACGGGACTGATAACAGGCGCCATCGAACAGGTCTGAGCGGCAGTGCTTAGTCCTGCGGAAGAAACACCGCTGACGGAAATGCCCAATCTGGAGTGAGAGGTCGAAATGGCAGTGACACTGGACCAGACGATTGCACAGAAGCAGCGCAGCCGGCTTGCGGAGTTTGTCGGCGGTCAGACATTCTGGGTGCTGATCGCCGTGCTTCTCGCCTGCCTCTTCCTGTCCTTCGCCACCGATTCCTTCGCGACGTCGAAGAACCTCTACAACATCACCCGCAACGTCACCTTCGTCGCCATCATCGCGCTCGGAATGACGCTCGTCATCATCACCGGCGGCATCGACCTGTCGGTGGGGTCGGTGCTCTGCCTCTGCAGCATGGTGCTGGCGGTCACCATGAACGCCGGCTATTCCATCGAGGTCGGCATCACCGCCGCGATCGTCACGGCGCTGGTGATCGGCGCTTTCAACGGGGTGCTGATCGCCTATCTCAATTTCCCGCCCTTCGTGGTGACGCTCGGCATGCTGTCGATTGCGCGCAGCCTCGCGATGGTCGCCTCCAACAACACTGTCGTCTTCCAGTTCGGCCCCGACCACGACAAACTGCTTGCGCTCGGCGGCGGCGCCTGGTTTTTCGGCATCGCCAACCCGGTGCTCTACATGGTCATCTTGGCGCTCATCACCGGCTTCGTGCTGCGCTGGACGCGCTTCGGCCGCTATGTCTTCGCAATCGGCGGAAATGAACATGCCGCCACGCTGACCGGCGTTCCCGTGCGCACCATCAAGGTTGCCGTCTACATGATCTCGGCGCTCTCGGCCGGCATTGCCGGCATCGTCCAGACCGGCTGGCTCGGCGCCGTCACCACCAATATCGGCGCCGGCATGGAACTCCAGGTCATCGCCGCCGCCGTCATCGGCGGCGCCAACCTCGCCGGCGGCGTCGGTACCGCCTTCGGCGCCCTGGTCGGCGCAGCGCTGATCGAAGTGATCCGCAACAGCCTCGGCCTGCTCGGCATCAACGCCTTCTGGCAGGGCACGTTCATCGGCGGGGCGATCGTGCTGGCGGTGCTGTTCGACCGGATCCGCAATTTGCGGCAGAGCGGGTAGGGTTGGGCTGGGCGGCCTGCAGCATATCCGGTCGCAGCGTTCGTCGAACAAACTCCGGCCATGCCCTCAGGGGCGGCCATCCTCATAGCCATCCAACTCGGGGCATCCCCTGATGTTGGCGAAGCCGATCTCCCGCCGGTCGCCCGATTGATCCAGACCTCTGAGCACGATGACATTGTCATCCTGCTGTATGATCTCGCTGCGATAGATGCCGGCCCGAAGCGCCCGGTTTTTTGCCTGGCTTATATTGCATTGCCCGGGCGGCGGAGTGACGTGCCAGTATCTCGTGCCCTGGCCATCCGACTGCCATCCGCCAGAGGCGGCGAATCCCGGCACGCTGGACAGAAGTATGGCACACGATAATATCAAGCTGCCTGGGACCAGTTTCATGTAATCTCCGTCAGTCGTCGACGTTTCGGGGCTCGTCGCCGCTCTGCTTGCCCGGTTGCAACCGATAGCGGGTTTCCCCTGGCGTCACGAAAGTAAATCACGCGCGCTAACACAGTGCTAACGCGGTGGCACAGCAGCAGCGGCGCTGGTGCATCAACCCGGCCTTGAAGATCAACCAGAGATAGATATGTTGCGCGGTATAGTCACAACAATTTAAGGCCATCGAATCTTGCGCAACGTCATTTCAGTCATCTCAATGCTTGGCCTATTCGTTCTGATCATTCCCACCGAGCCCGCTCTGGCCACCGACAACGTTCAGTTGATCGCGCCCGGCGATCCGGCCATGGCCAGAGCCCATGAGAAGTCCAATAGCGAGTTGGGTGGCTTCCTCGAGAAACTGCGCAATCCACCGGCCGGAACCGAAAATTACAGCATCAAGCTCGGTTTCACGGACAAGGCCAAGGGCGTGGCGCTGACCACTGACCAGATGGCACCGAATGTGGAATTCATGTGGGTCTATCAGATCAAGGTATCAGGTGACCATTTCACCGCTCTTCTCAGCGATACGCCGGAATACATCAACAACATCAAGCCTGATGATCGCGTCGAGTTCGAGAAGTCGGATATCTTCGACTGGATGTATACCGAGAATGGGAAAGTGAAGGGAAACTACACCGCTTGCCCGCTGCTGTTATCCGGCCCGAAAGAACAGTTGGAGCAATATCGCGAAATCTACGGCATCGTCTGCGACTGACGGCACGGTCGCTCCCATGCTCCCCATGATGATCGCGGTCAGCCCTCCGGTGCCGATGTAAACCGGCCGGCATCGAACGGGCCGCTGACGGCAACCGGGCCGCTGGCAGCGACCGGGATGACATCCTCGCCCGACGTCGCCACATTCACCTCATGATGAACCGCGCGCGGGGAGACACGAGGCGCGCTCAATCCCATCGCCGCGCCGGGAGAATGCAGCGCCCATTGCATCAGCGCCGCTTGGGATGTCGATCCGAGGAAATTTGCTTCTTCCCAGGAAGCGGTCATCGGCAGCGAGGCGATCATATCAGCGCTGTGCCTGGAGGCCTCCGGGGCAACAATGCGGGGATGGAAACGGGCGTGAACAGGCAATGCCGACGCCGGTCTCTCCGGAAGTGCGGCAATCGGGCCGATCGACGCAGTCTCCAGTTTGTCCACATCGGCGCCGTGCTCAAAGGCGGCCGGCCGCATCGCCGGTATCGGAATCGGCAAGGAGGAAAGATCCGGAACGGACCGTTTGCCATCCGGCTCGGCCGCGCCGGTCTGCAGCGCGAGCGCATTCAAGGCTCGGCTTTCCGGCGTTGGCAGAAGCGCCGTCACGAGCTTTCCGTCTGGGGAGTCGCCGCTCGACCTGGTCGACACCGCCACCTCTTCGTCTTCTCCCGCGGTGCCGGCAATCTGGATCGAGGCGGGGCCGCCGCGTTTTCTGTGGTTCGCAACCGCCTGATTATATCCCGGCAGCGGCCGGCCATCCGCCGGCAGATGCATCGTCTGCCCATTCGGGAATATGCGTGCGAGTTCCTGCCGCGACATGCGGGGCCAGGCCCTGACATTGCCGACGTCGAGATGCACGAAGGGCGATCCCGAGGTCGGATAATATCCGACACCGCCGACCTGCATCTGCATGGTAAGCGCCCGCAGCGTCGCAAGTTTCACGCCGGGAACATAAAAATCCATCGCCTTGCCCAGCATGTGCTGGCTCTTCTTGGCGACGCCGGTACTGCGCGAGCGGTTGCGGAGCATGTTGTTGGTCGCGGGCGAGCGATAGGCGGAGACGATGTGGATGTAATCCTTGCCGCCGCTGCGCTTATACACCTCCCAGACCAGATCGAGCAGCCTGGGATCCATCGTTGTCGGCTCGTTCCTTCGCCAGTCGCGCAGAAATCGATTGATCTGGGCAAGGCCCTTGGGATCGATCTTTCCATCGCGCTTGTAGGTAATCGTGGCCTTCTCGCCCGTATGGGTAAAGAAGAGCTTCAGGGCGCGATCTTCCGCCGAGGCAAGCGAAGCAGAACCGATAAGGGGAGGGAGCGCAAACAGAGCCGGCAGAATGGTCTGCGCTGCGAAGTGTTTTGCGCGCGACAGGAGCGTGACAATTCCGCCTGAGGCTCCGCCCGACAAACCTTGCGCTGGATACTTCAACACGAACAATCTCGTCTACACAAAAAACTCGACGATGGGCGGGAACCTCCCCATCCATCAGGTTCAGTAAAGCCAGCTTATGGTCAATAAATTCCTAACGAGCGGATGCAACGCCGTTAGATTCCCAAGTGTTCAGCGGGCGATCCACGGCAGGCAAGGGACTGTGAACAATCTCAGCGGTCACAGCTGTCATTCGTTGAACGGGTGGCGGATGCCGATCGTCCATGTTCTATGGAAAATCAGTTGAGCCGGGAACTCGAGCAGTGCTCGTCCGTTAAATGTGAACGCTGACGGGGGTGCTTCGATGCCCGGTTTGATCTCGTTCATGCTCACACGTTTTGTCGCCGGGGCCGGCTTGGGGTGCATTGCCGGCCTTGTGATTTGGAACAACGGCTTTTTGAGAATGTCTGCGGCCAGTTCGACAGACTATTACCTCGCGCAGTGTTTGTTCGTATATTTGTTCGCCAGCACCATGGGCTTGGGCTATATGGCCACAGCGCTAATGCTCGACGATGACTGACACACTCGCGCACCGCAGCGGTGGCAATCGATCGCGTGTTCGACAAGCGCTGCGCGCGAAGTGCTAGTTCCCGCTGCGGCTGGCTTGGCTCCGAGCCGCTCTCACGCCGGGTCGCCATTGTTGTCTTATCGGCCCGATCGTCCTCCATGCACTTCTTGAATGCCTTGATGCCGTGCGCGACGTCGCCCATCAGTTCAGGTATTTTGCCGCGACCGAACAGGATCAGGACGATGATCAAAACGACTATCCAGTGCCACGCGCTAAAGCTTCCCATGGTCTTCACTCCGCTGAACGTCGCTGAGATTAACCTCTGCGTAGCGGCGTATGTTTGATCAGGCGCAATTTCCGCGACGATAGTCTCCAAATGAGATGACTGGCGCTACAGGGCTGATCAGAGCTGAAACGTCGTCTTCCGTTTGCAGGCAGAGCATTGCGTTCCGTCGGGTCCTCCAGCGCCTGACGTCTTCGGCGGTCACGGTCAGCAGCCTTTCGCCACTCTGCCGTTTCGCGATCGCAATCTCTCTGAAGTTTTCGATACACTCCATGAACCGCGCATTGGTGGCGCGCGGCGGCGACGCCGCATTGAGTATTCCTCTCCTGGTCACGGATACCATGCACGGAGCCTCGCCGCTCCGGACGAGAACGAAGGAGCCGGTCCTCGTGATGGGATCGAATCCAAAGGCGGCGTTCGTAAACTGGATATCGTCATTCATTGGTCGTGGACTCCCGTGGAGAGGGCTCGCCGAATGTCAGCGGACCGTTGTGCGAAAGTGTCGATGGCGACGTATGGATCAGGAACGCTTCCAGCGTGGCCTGTGGCTCACCGCCCAGAAACGCGCCCGAACTCAAGAGTTCGAGCACGTCGGCATGTCTCTGCCGGTACCTGCCGCTCATCATGCCACGGTCTCCACGGCGCCTGCCGGGAAGACCACCGCAGAGTCCAGGCGAGCATTGTTCCGGTTCAGCGCAAAAGCTCTGAGGAGTTGCGATCCCAGGCGTGCCTGCTGTGCCATGTCGTCGAAGATCAGAGCTGCCTCCTCGATTTCGCCGATGTCGGTCGCAGGACCCAGCTGGTCGAGTTCCTTCAGCTGCTCAAGGAGCGTGACAACCTTGGTTCTCTGGCGAATGGCCGAAGAGAACAGCTCCTGAACGACGGCCGCGCGTTGCCGCGGGACGAGATTCACCAATACCTCTCCGATGACCGAAGAGCAGCCACAGTCGAGATCGGGATTCTTGGCGAAGGCTTTTATTTGGCGGAGAGCGGAGAGCGTTCGCCTGTCGGGTGCTAGAGATGACGGGGTATTCGTCGTTGTCAAAGGACTGATCCTTCCGTGTTCCTTTTTCTGGGGATCCATTCCGCCCCGGCTCGACCATGATAAAATCCCTTTGACAGCGGCGCATCGGGGTAAAGCAGATGCAATTTTGTCGAAGCGTCCATCGGTGCGATCGCTCCGTCGGCGACCTGCCGGAATAGCGACGATACGGCGACCATGTCGCAGGCCTGGGGCGAGAGCCTTAGCGATGAGATTCCCAATGAGAGCATCTCGGCGGGCTCCTCGAACAAGGCCTGACATGAGTGCGAAACGGTCTGCACGCCGTTCAGTCCAAGGAACGGCTGCCCGGAAAGGGTCTTGACCGTCAGACCGTCCGGATCGTCCTCGCGGACGAATTGGTAGTTGTCCTTCGTGCGTCCCTTGGAACGCGCGTGGGCGCAGCGGGCCGAGATCGCGAGTGGCACCCGGCCGAAGGCAAAGAGTTCGAGCGCCACGTCGGGACACGATTTTGCTATTTCACATCTATCGAGGCGGCGGGAAGCTCCGGCGGCAGGCAGATCGCCATGGCGCCGTTTCGGGCGAGCACCTTGGCGGAGGCACCGTTGTACACGTTGACGAACGGGCCGATCGTATGACGGCGGTTCCTCAGAGCGTGAAGCGCAGACAGGTCGTTCGCTTCGACCATAGGCGAAGATCGTTAGCCCGAACATCAGCGAGGCAGCCAAAAAGGGAAGGTAAGCAGCTTCCGCCCGGAAGAGGGAGAAAGCTGCTATCCCCAGGAGAGCAATGCCGATCGATCCGGTGCGCGCCACGAACGGCGCCTTCTTCATGTCATGCGACAGCAGGAACATCGGTAGAAGCTTGTAGCTCTCACGCCAATGGCCGCGAAGGTCGTCCAGCCTGCCAGGCCCAGCCTGGCATGGTAGGGCACCGCGCTTGACACGAACTGCACGACCGACGGGCATGCGATGCTTCCAGAAATCGTGATGGCGAAAAGTGCGCCGAAGGCGGCGGTCATCGCGAGGCACCCTATACCGATTAACACGGGCCCAGACGCCGGATGAGCGTCCCTTCCGCGCCAGAGCAAGGAAGCAAGCACCGTGCTGACAGACAAAATCGACACGAACAGGAGCAGCGCGGCCGCACCCATCACTCGGCCGGCCGCGTTGAATCCCTTGTCGATCAGATGGAAGCCAAAAAGGAGCAAGCCTCGCCCGACGACCAGACCTATCAGCCCCAATATGTCGAAGTGCGAGGTGGGCAGGCTCAGACCCGTCAAAACCGGCGCGAACTGGAGCAGCGCGCCAATCATAAGCATACCGAGCCAGCCGATCGTTATGGAGTGCACGATGATCAGCGCGCGAGGTTCTGCAACGTCGACTGAGGGCGACCAGCCACCGGCGGAAAGAAAGCATTCCGCGAGAAGAAGGAAGAAGAGCGCCGCACCGAAGTACGACATCGTCCAACGCGACAGGCTCTTGCCCACTGGTATCATCGCGCTTCTCCGGCCTAGTGGCTGCCGCAGCAGCAGTCGCAGCCAGCGTCAAGTCTGGTGATTTCGACGCGCCAGACATCGGGGCCTTGTTCGAGATACTTCCACGAGAACTTGACGGGAAGGCCGGTCTCGAGCTGGTATTGCAGTGGACGAGGCTCATGGTCGCTGGTTATCAGCAGGCTGTTGCCAGGCGTAAGCGAGTGGAGCGTCCCGAAAATCATAGGGTGACGCTGGGCGGGGGGATAGAGTTCGCACGTCAATGTGCGGAACTTCATCCTGCGTGGCGATCGCTTCGGTCATTGAACTTGTTCCTTCTGCCGCTGGCTCGATGATCGACCGGACGGCGGCACATCCGATCTCAGAGCATGACGATACCCCGATGCGATCCGGCGAACTTTGACAGCGAACAAATATGGCGCAGATTTTAGCGCTCTATCGCATACGGTTGGCACAGGCCGGCTGGCGTTTCTGCTAATTGTTCGCGGCGTGATTGATCCATGACAACGAGTAGGCGCTCGCCAAGGCGCATAACGCATCACACGCTTTTTTGAGGATGCGAAAATGTCCGACGCCCTTGTCGACAAATACGGCGACGCCCGACTACCCCGCTACACCAGCTATCCAACAGCGCCCGCCTTTTCTGATGCCGTCGGATCGCAGGAATATTCGAACGGCCTGGCTGGCTTGAGAGGCACGGGGCCGGCCTCGCTGTACCTGCACATCCCCTTCTGCCGATCCATGTGCTGGTACTGCGGTTGCCACACGACCATCACCAAGCAGGACGCCCCGATCCTCGACTACCTTGAGGTGATGACCAAAGAGATTGGAATGGTTTCTTCGGCTGCCGGAAACAATTTGCCCGTCAAGAACGTGCATTTTGGCGGAGGGACCCCAACGATCATGAAGCCGCACGAGTTCAAAGCGCTTATGATGACGCTTACGAATAGTTTCGCCTTCGAAAACGACTGCACTGTCGCGGTCGAGATCGATCCACGAACGTTGACCAGCGAAATGATCCTAGCGCTCGGAGAAAATGGGGTGAACCGGGCAAGCCTTGGCGTCCAGAGCTTTGATCCGGTTGTTCAGAAAGCCATCAATCGCATCCAGACGTTCGGCCAAACACAGGCGGCAATCGTCGGACTGCGCGCCCATGGCGTGACGAGCACGAACTTCGACCTGATTTACGGCCTGCCTCATCAGACTGTCCAGTCGTGCGTGGATACGGTGAGGCTTGCGGTGAAGCTTCGCCCCGAACGGTTCGCCGTGTTCGGCTACGCACACGTTCCCGCTTTCAAAAAGCATCAACGTCTGATCGACGAATCAGCACTTCCCGACGCCCGGCAACGTAACGAGCAGGCAGAAGCGATCGCGTCTGAACTTGTCTCCGCCGGATATGTCCGCGTCGGCCTCGACCACTTTGCATTGCCGGACGACCAACTCGCCGTCGCTTCCGCTTCAGGTACGCTGCACCGCAACTTCCAGGGCTATACGACCGACGACTGCGATACCCTCATCGGTTTCGGCGCTTCGGCGATTGGTCGCCTGCCTGCTGGATATTTCCAGAATCATGTCGCGATCGGCCGCTACGCCGAGATGGTTTCCTCCGGAGTTCTTCCCACCGCGAAAGGATACGTCCTTACCGCGGAGGACAAGCTCCGGGCGGCTGTTATCGAACGGCTCATGTGCGATTTCGAAGTTGACTTCGGAGCGTTGAGCAATACGGCCGGGTATGACCCGCGCCTTCTGCTCGAACGGAACGATCGGCTGGACGCTCTGGTTTCCGATGGCGTGGTGACCGTCGACGGAAGCCGCGTGCTCGTTAGCAAGAATGCCCGGTTCATGGTTCGGGCCGTGGCTGCTGCGTTTGACGCCTACTTCGGTTCTTTGGGGCGTAGTCACAGCAAGGCCGCTTGATGCGACGGGTCGTCCTGGAGCGCGGGCGAAAGCGCCCGACCCTCCCATCGACGGCTCCCGGCTTCGGGGGCTTTCCGCGCAGAGCCTGAATGGCAATTTCCTCACCGTCCATCGACACGCTGTTTCTCCCGGCGCCCTGGCACCGCCGGGTACGTCGATCTGTGCCCTGGCGTAGCCGGTGGGACGTCCTGACCTAGGTCGTCAGGTTGCGGTAAATCGATGGCAGCGCGCTCGGAAGCTTAGCGATGTTGGAGACCAGGGAGAACCCTTCGCGCCCAAAGATGACCGGCAGATAGTCGCCGGCGTTCTGATCGACCGTCACTGCGAACACTGCCTGGCCTCTGCCACGCGCTTCCATGACTGCCTTCCGGCAATCTTCAAGCGCGAACCGGCTCTCGTAGTTGTCGACGTCGTTGGGCTTTCCGTCCGTCAGGATGAGCAGCAGTCTCTTCCGCGTTCCGTGCCGGTCGAGCTGCGTGGAAACGTGCCGGATGGCGGCGCCCATGCGCGTGTAGTAGCCGGGCTTGAGGCTTGCGATGCGGTGTGCGGTGGCGGCGGAGAATTTTTCGCTGAATCCTTTGATCGTTTCGACCCGAACCCAGTTGCGTCGCCTTGAGGTGAACGTGTGGATCGCGAAGCTATGGCCGCAGGCGTCAAGGCCGCGGGCAAAGATGTCGAGGGCCTGCATTTCAACGTCGAGAACCCGCCTATTGTCGATCCAGGAATCGGTGGATAGGGAGACGTCGACCAGGATGGAGGTCGCAAGCTCGTGCGCAGCGGGGCGAGTGATCTCATCAAGTTCGTCGGATGCGCTCGCGTCCTCGTCCTCACGATCGTCCGTTGGCCGGTCGACGTTGACCATCTCGCCATGGCGAGGATCTTTTAGAAGCGGTTGATAACTAAGGGGTTGCGCTTGCGGTCGTCGGCGTCCTTTGCCCGTCGGGCCTCTTGAGATGGTCGGCTGGCAGTCTGCTGATCGCCGCCTTCGGACGGCAGGTTTTCGCGGTCCGACGCGCCGGGGTCGTCCAACTGTTTGAAGTCTGGCCAGATCGCTAGCCCACGGGGGCGGCCCTGAACGCGGGCCGCACGCTGTCGGCGAGTGGCTGATCCAAGGGCGACGAGAGGACTGCCTGGACCAGCCGCTCAATTTCGCTTTCGACGAATGGAAGCTTCCCTCTTCGTCTACATGCCAGGATAGCCAGGCTCAGACGGACGTACCGCTCTTTCATGCCTGGAAAAGCTTCAATGACGCAAGCCGCGGTGGCTCGGCTCAGTTCTATTCGGGCAATGTCGGCGAGTGCCACGTCCTGTGGCATGTGTTCGATGTGAAACCGCGAGAACGCGATGTCAGGTTAAGCCATTAGAGCCTTCGTCAGCGCGATGGCGAGCACGGCACTTGCCCAGGCGACAAGCGCCCGCCCAATTGGAGAGTGGTGTTGTCGCTCTCCCAGGAAGTCGAGGACGACGAAGCGCACTTTCCACACTCCGATAACTGTGACGATGACCGCGAACGCAAATTTCGGCATCGCCGCCTGAACGTGCCCGGCGGCTGAAACATACGATGTAAGCGCCAGAAGCTGGCAAACGCCCTCGAAGGACGGGTGCTGGCACGCCCTGTATTCATAGAAGACAGACCACAGGAAGCATCACCAGCCAGTCGATATCGATCACGTGCCAGAGCGTCGTCAACAAATGTACATTCTGAGGTGACGGGAAGCGGGCGACGAGCACGAGCAGCAACGCCCCGAACAGGACATGCGCTATATGGAAGCCGGTGATCAGAAGATATAGTTGCGAGAAAGTGTCTGCGGCAAGCAGCGAGACTCCTTCCAGCCGATATTCATAAAGCTTCAGCGCTACAAATAAAAAGCCGCCACCCGCCGCTCCGAGCAACATCAGGCACTGGCTCCGCTGATGCCAGCAGCTTGCGGCCTTTACCGCAAACCACCCGCTGGTCAGGAGGATAATGGTGTTGGCGAGGGCGAGCGTCTGATGAAGCCTCGCCGCTCCCTTGGCGAATTCATCGGGGTGTATCCACGAGGCGATGACATAGGCCGTCAGCAGCGCACCGAATGCCGCTAGTTCGCTCCACGCAAGTATCCACACAAGAAGGTCGCCGCCGTCCGACGCGGTTCGGCCGTGCACATCCTGATTAACGTCGGTCGAAGTCATGATGTGAGCTTGGGGCCGCGATGGCATCGTGTGTTTGCGGGAACGCAAACAGGACCTCATCCAATCCCGGCGGAGAGCGATGCGACAGGTCGGCGTCGTGTCATACGGCTGCGTATTATCACGGAGGTCGATTGGACCTGGGAGCGTCTTCCCGATGACGCAGCTCTTAAAATTCGGCTGCCGAGCGGTCTGTCGTCTGCCAGCCCTTTCCGATGATGACCAGGTTCGCAGCCCCAGATGAGAGGTCGGGGCTTAACTCAATCCATCTTTGATCGATCTCAAAGAAGGTCTTCCGGGGACCTCCTATTGTCGCCGAAAAGGAGAGCCGGATGACTGATGCTCAAATCGGACTGTCGATAGCGACCCCTGTCATCGTGACGTTTGCGATAGCGCTCTTTCGTATGGGCGTCCTGCGGCGTTGTGACCGCCGTCCTGGCCATTGCGATCGCCACCAGCCTTTTCTGCAGAGATAGGACATGACGAACATTCTTACGGAAAATTTTCCCGAGCTCGAGGCCTGCTACGGGCAGCTCATGGGCTGGTGCGATCTACTCGAAGCCATCGCCGACTTCCTGCCTTGCCATGTCGAAGACAGACTATGCGAGACCATCATCCACGGTCTCGTTCCCCTTCTCAGCACAACGCATCTGCTGGAGGCGCGAGTCGTTTTATCGCACCTGGGTTTGATCATGATCGATGACGAGCTGACGGAGGCTGTCGAGCGCCGCAGGACGAGCAGACTGTTCGATGCCGACGCCGCGCAGGAAGTCGTCGACGCGATTTGCGCGCTGAAGGCGGGACGATGCCATCTCTCCTGGGATGCGATTGGTTATCTTTTACGCTCGTTCTTCTGTTCCATGCGTCGGCATATTAAAGCGGAACGGGAAATCGTTCGCCAGATCCTGAAAGCATTGGAAAGACAGGACGCGCAGCCAGTGTCTGTGGCCGTCATCGAGGCAGCTTAGAATGCCTGTCGTTTGGTGGCAGTCGCAGCCCGATCGCGGTTTTTCACGACAATCCAGCTTTCGTCGATGCGGAATGGTCGAGCCGATTTCCGGATGTCCGTTGCGCTCGATCAAAGACGCGACGCCACCGGAGCGTTAGCATCCCTCCCGTGACCATAATGAGGAGGATCCTTTCATGGCATTTGCGCTACGGGAGTTGAGCCACGCGGAATGCTACGAAATCCTTGAACACGCGCGCTTCGGACACCTGGCGTGCTGCAGGGATGGCCAGCCTTATATTGCGGCAATCTACTTCGCCTTTGCGGGAAACGTGGCCTACAGTTTTTCGATGCCAGGCAGGAAGCTTGACTGGATGCGGGCGAACGACAAGGTCTGTCTGCACGTCGAGCGTCTGGCGAGCGGGGGCGGATGGACAAGCGTCGTCATCGAGGGCCAATTCGAAGAGTTTCCAGACGATAGTTTCAGGCATGACGAAAGAGTTCATGCCTGGTCGCTGCTGAGGCAGCATTCCGACTGGTGGGAAATAGGGTCTCTAAAGCCCGCCGAACTGCCAGTGCTCTCGGCGCCACCGCACGTCTTCTACGGGATTTCAGTGAGATCGCTGTCGGGCCGTAGCGGAATAAAAGATTAACGTTCCGAGGCTTACCGAAATTCCCTCAAACCAGGAGGTTCCCCGTGATCTTAGAGCATTTCGGAAATTCGTCGTTCGATCCCCCCTCGGGAAATGAGAGCTTCGCAAAGCTATGCACTCAACTCCAACTCGAGTCGATTGCCGCAGCGCTGCGTTGTCAATCCGAAGCGATGATGTTCGCGACCTGCTGGGGCAAGTCGTGGATGAGCTTTCTTGGAGATCTGGCTAAAAGCGTCGATCATAACGATGCTCTCGAGGTGACGTCGGACTACGTTCAAAATACGATTGGTGAAGTCGCTGAGGAGGCGGCGACGCTTGCGGTGATCGGGTCGCGTTTCGGCTCGCGCATGGCTGAGGCGATGCAAGGATTCGCCAAAGATCATTCGGAGAAGTTGGCGGTCAGAGCACTCAGCTAGAGAATGTTTGTCCGAAACGAAGTCTCGGCAGGCTCACCGATAGGCTGGAACCACGGCAAGGATTTTGCCCGAGGTATCCGTAATCTCGCAACGGCGGCTTTGCTTTCGCCTGCTGGATGTCTTCAGCCATGAGGCATCGCTTCGCCCGTAGAGAGCGGCCGTAACGCCGGCTAGTCTCAGATCGCCGCCAATTTCGTCGAGCCCCTGAAGGTAGATGTTTGTGGAGAACAGCAGGACGCCGAGGAAGGCAGCGAGATCTTGTCGCGACGGGGAGGGGTTCCCAATGCCGAACCATCGGTCGAACAATTCTCTCCCGACGACCACAGCAAGAAAGATGATGGATGAGGCGTGCACGACCCAGATCGCGATCGCCAGAGGCGAAACGGACACCTTCGGTGGACCTGGCCGTCGGGGTACCGACGTGGAACACGACGGATCCTCCGATCGGATGACCGTCCTCCGACGCCACCCGGTAGCTTACGATCGTAGTGCCGCGAGAGATCGAGCCCGGCAGATTCAATAGGACCACCGAGCCGGCGATATCTCCTTGCAGATCTATCCGGTCGCCCGAAGCGTCGGTGGCACTCGCGCTGACGAGTCTGACCACCTCGTTGAAATGAAATCGACCCGGCTGGGCGACCGATCCAGAATTTCGTTGTTGGCAGGGGAGGAACTCCTCAAAACGGCGTGAGCTTGCGCGCTCGCCAGCAGGAGGCCGCCGAGTGCCGCCAGGACGAGCAGCAGGGCTGCTGCTCGGACAGAAAGGATGAACGTCGCCCAATTCGGAATCCTTGACCACATGAGCGACAATCCGATCACGAACGCGGCTGCTCGACGACGTCGAAGTACGGCGCGGGGGTCTCGTAGTCGTCGGTATTCTTCCCTGCCGCTGGAATTTCGATCCAGCGCTCCACGGCGCCATCGGTGCATTCCTGGACAACCGGCAAGTAGATGCGGGTTCCGAGCGGCAGCTCCTTGGCCACGGTTGCCCGGAAAACGAACTCGTCATATTCGTCGTCCGCGAGACTCCCGCCACTCCAGACGATTTCGCTGACGCCTTCCTTCACCGGCTTTCCGTAGAGGTCGTAGCTCTTCTTGTAAGCGGCGTGGACTTTTTCGATGGTTTAGCCGGACTTCGGCATGGGCTTCGCGGAGAGCTGTCCCTCGGGTACCTTTACCCGGATCTTGATGGTTGCCTTGCCCTCGCAACCGTGACCTACCCGGAGAACGGCCTTGTAGGCCTTTCCGGAGGTTGCCTGGGATTGCTCCAGCGTTATGTGCGCGTTGGCGAAGCTTGCGCCTCAGACAGCAACGATGGCAGCCAGCATGAGATGCTTGATCATTGTCATAGGTCCAGTCGGCGGGTCGACGGCGGTTCTGCCGCCACCCGCTGTTTCAAGCTGCGTTACTGGGTAACCTGCGCGAGATCGGCATCGAGGCGCTTACGCACCGGGTTCGGTACCTTGGCAGTCTTGATGGCGTCGAGGTTCGCCGGCTTCTCACCCACCTGGATGAGCGCGACCATGCCCATGCCGGCATGCGGCGTGCACTTGACGACATATGCACCCGGCTCGTCGAACGTGGCCTGGAACTGCTCGTTGGGCTTGGACTTGAACTCGGTTGCGCCCTCGGGAATGAGACCCTTATACGTTTCAACGTTATGGCTCTTGTCGGTCGGGACGAAAGTGACAGTGTCTCCTGGAGCGACTTTGACGAAGCCCGGCTCGAATACCATTACTCCGTCGGCGCCCTTGTTGAGCAACTGAACTTGGTGATCGGCAGCCATCATCGGCGCCGCCGAGGTAACAAGAACTGCAGCCACAGCGATCAGACCGAATTTCAAACGCATTTTCATGTCTCCTGTTTGCGGGGCCGGATTTGGCCTCGGGGACACTTCTAGGACATGGCAGCGCAGCGCTCTTTGATGCTCGTCAAACCTGGATAAAATCAATTTTTCAAGACTGAGCCCGACTTCGAACGGACAACGTCATCGATCGGATTTGCCTGAAAGAACAGTGCTCCGCCGACGCTTGCTCGGCCTTTTGATTATGGCGTCATTGGGCGCAGCAGCGGAATAGTGCGTCTGACGATCAATCGGAGGCACTTCGACCATTTCGGCAGGGCGAGGGTCGCGGCCTGGCGTCGAGAACGGGCCAGTGTTCTTTGAAGAGGTGACGGGTTCCGTGACTTGCCGGTTGGAGATCGGCACCGGCGAAATTGGATCAAGCAGTCCGGTAATTTCACCAGTCAACGTGAAGCCGCGCTCCCGGCACCGGCTGCCGCATCCGGGTTGCCAAAATGTTACGAAGCATAGGTGTGTCGATCAACAATGGGCAACCGCGCCTATCAGCGCCGATCGAGAAGCTCGCGAATCATGGAAGCCAGTTCTCGCGCGGTATAGGGCTTGCGAAGCCATTGAGCACCGGAAATGACGTCCGTCGTTGCAAGGGCCGGCTCTGAGTAGCCCGACGTGAAGAGAACGGCGATGTCCGGCCGAAGGGTCCGAGCCTCCCTCGCCACCTCGTCGCCGGTCATGCCGCCGGGCATGACGATGTCGGTGAACAGAAGCGCGATTTCCTCGTTTTTGCGCAGGATTTCGAGTGCTCCACGGCCGTTGTCCGCTTCAAGCACCGCGTATCCCATATCGCCGAGCCGCGCGACAGCTACCCGGCGGACACGAGCGTCGTCCTCCACAACCAGGATCAGCTCGTTTCCTCGAGGAAGCGGGCTCTCCTTTTTCTCTGCCTGCAGACCAGATTCCTGTAGCTTGGATCCGGTCACGGCGGGGAGGTAGATCCGTATCGTCGTGCCTCGACCAGCTTCGCTATAGATTTGAAGGTGGCCGCCGGACTGCTTGACGAAGCCATAGACCATGCTCAGCCCGAGTCCCGTTCCCGATCCTACTTCCTTTGTGGTGAAGAAGGGCTCAATGGCATGCTTCCTCACTTCTTCCGTCATCCCAATTCCCGTGTCGGTCATGGAAATGAGCACGAAATTGCCGCTGCGAACCTCGGGATACATCTTTGCGTAGTCGGCATCGAGGTGCACGCGCGAGATTTCGGTGGCCAGGCTGCCGCCTTTCGGCATGGCGTCGCGCGCGTTGAGAGCGATATTGAGAATTGCGTTCTGAAGCTGCGAGCTGTCAACCACGACGTTCAGATCGGATCCCGCGATCGTCGTAGTGAGCTTGATGTCCTCTCCGAGAGTTCTGCCAAGCAAGTCCGAGAATCCTGTCACAAGCTGGCCGAGGTCGGCATGCTTCGGGTTAAGAGGCTGACGCCGGCCGAAAGCAAGCAACTGGCCTGTAAGCTTAGCGCCGTCGGCTGCCGCGTCCTGGGCCTCCCGGAGGATGTCTCTAAGTTTGCCGGGAGGCAGCTTGTCCTCGATCATCTCCAGATTACCGCTGATCACGGTCAGAAGGTTGTTGAAGTCGTGCGCCAAGCCTCCCGTCAATTGTCCGACGGCTTCCATTTTTTGCGCCTGGCGGAGGTCTTCCTCGATCTTGAAGCGACCTGTCAGATCGCGGACGAAACCCGTAAAGATGCGCTGGCCGTCCGCAGTAGCTTCCCCGACGTGGAGTTCCATTGGGAACTGGGTGCCGTCGGCCCGCTGCCCGGTGACGACACGCCCATAGCCGATAATGCGTTTCTCGCCGGTCTCGAGATAGTGATCGATGTAGCCGTCGTGGGCGTCGCGGTAGGGGTTCGGCATCAGGGTGCTGACATTGCGCCCGCAAATCTGTTCGGATGGCATGCCAAACAGCTTTTCGGCCGCCTTGCTGAACGACAGCACCGTTCCCTTGTGGTCTATGACCACCATGGCGTCCGGCACGGTGTCCAGAATTGAACTCAGGTGGGCCTCGCGCGATTTGACCGCGTCCTGAGCCTGCTTCAGGGCGCTGACGTTGCTGTTGGTCTGAATGATGGCGAGGTCGCCATCGGGAAGGTTCACAAGCACGCAGCGCGACGCCGTGTGGATCTCATGCCCGCTTTTGTGGCGGTGTACGATTTCGCCCTGCCAGGACCCTCTTTGCTTGAGCTGGTTTCGTATCTCGTCTACCGGCTCCGGAAACCGGGTTGCGAGAAGCTCGTATACTTTTTCGCCGACAGCCTCTTCCCTGGTCCACCCGTACATGTTTTCGCAGCCGATCGACCAATGGGTGATGGTGCCCTCGAACCGATGGATCAGAATGTCCGCGCCGTCCAGCACATGAACCATTACATCAAGCTCCTGATAGGAGGCGGTGCGTGGCGATACGAGACGATGCGGCATGGCTTATCCAGCGTTCGATTAGTGGAGACTGACGCTATGGCAGGTTCTCTCTGAAAAATCATCCGGGTTGCCCGACAGCTCCTGCAGCCGGCGCAGGTTCACGATCCTCAGGTCGTGGCGCCCTTCCGGAAGGAGGACGTTGCGGGACGCAAGCTTGGTGATCGTTCGGGAGACCGTTTCGATGGTCAGGCCGAGGTAGTCCGCGATATCCTGTCGGTTCATGGGAATCCGCAGTAGGCCCTTGTGGACCTCGGCGTTGCGACGGGACACCAGTCTGGCGATGAATGTGCACAACCGCTCTTCGGCATTCTTCTTGGAGAGAAGCACCATCTGGTCATGAGCCGCGACGGTTTCCTTGCAGAGCAGGGAAATATATTCCGGACGCAGCAAGTCGCACCGGCCAACCTCCTCATTGAAGCTTTTGCGCGAAACGCGGCGGATCTTGCAGTCGGTGACGGCTTCGGCCGTGAACAGGAAGTCGCTCTGCAAAAAGGCGCCGATAACGTCGCCTGCGAAGTGGAAAGCGGTAATCACGCGGCGTCCTTCGCCGATGATGCGCTGGAGGCGTACGACGCCCTCGACGACTTGGAAGAGATGCTTCGCAGCGTCCCCTTCCCAGCAGATAGCCTTTCCAGCCGGAACGAGTTCAACCGTCGACATCTGGAATAACGAACCAAGGGAACGCCCGCCGCGCGCAATGTCCGAGGCGGCTTCGACTGGTTGGAAAGCTTGGCGATTCTGCATCAGCATCTTGGTGTCCCCGCGTTTTCGATGCCTGCAATAGAAAGCACCCGCGTCACACCGGAATGATCGGCCCGTTGCAAATGGTGAGACTGTGTAACAGCTTGTAACTGCGCCATGCCTGGGCACCAAAGTCCTCGCTCTTTGACCTAGATCAAGGAGGCCGGGCCGCACCCATGACAGTCCTGCCTCAAAGTACGAGAGAGCCGGCCGCGACGCGGTCGTCTGCGCACTGGGGACGACATCATGAACTACACAACGGAAACAGTAGTGGTCGCGGTCGCTGCTTTCCTGGCCCTGCTAGGAGCCGCCTTCGCGCACGATCACCTATTTGCGGTCCATATGGGCATACTATGCGTCTGCCTATGCGCGGGCACCATATTACTGCTGAGGAAGGTCGACTTTTCGCCGGCTGGAAATCAGCCGAAGGCCGATACCTCGAGTTATTTCGACGAGGTCATCCGCTACGGACTGATCGCTACGGTCTTCTGGGGCGTCGTCGGCTTTCTCGTCGGCGTGGTCGTCGCTGCACAGTTGGCGTTCCCGGACCTCAATCTAGCGCCGTATCTCAACTTCGGCCGTCTCCGTCCCGTGCACACCTCGGCCGTCATCTTCGCCTTCGGCGGCAACGCGCTCATCATGACCTCCTTCTACGTCGTCCAGCGGACCTGTCATGCGCGCCTGTTCGGCGGCAGCCTCGCCTGGTTTGTCTTCTGGGGATACCAGCTCTTCATCGTGATGGCGGCGACTGGCTACGTCCTTGGCATCAATCAAGCCCGAGAATATGCGGAACCGGAATGGTACGTCGACATCTGGCTTACGCTCGTTTGGGTGGCCTACCTGGCCGTCTATCTTGGGACGATCCTAAAGCGTCGGGAACCTCATATCTACGTCGCGAATTGGTTCTATCTTGGCTTCATCGTGACGATTGCGATGCTGCACGTGGTCAACAACCTTGCCGTTCCCGCGTCCTTTCTGGGCTCGAAGAGCTACTCCGTCTTCTCCGGGGTCCAGGACGCTCTGACACAATGGTGGTACGGCCACAACGCCGTCGGCTTTTTCCTCACCGCTGGCTTCCTTGGCATGATGTACTACTTCGTGCCGAAGCAGGCCAACCGACCCGTCTATTCCTATCGGCTGTCGATCATCCACTTCTGGGCATTGATCTTCATGTATATCTGGGCCGGCCCGCATCACCTGCACTACACAGCGCTGCCCGATTGGGCCCAGACTCTCGGCATGGTCTTCTCGGTCATGCTCTGGATGCCGTCCTGGGGCGGCATGATCAATGGCCTCATGACCCTTTCGGGGGCTTGGGACAAAGTGCGCACCGATCCGATCATCCGGATGATGATCATTGCCATCGCCTTCTACGGCATGTCGACCTTCGAGGGTCCGATGATGTCGATAAAGACGGTGAACTCGCTCAGCCACTACACCGAGTGGACGATCGGCCATGTGCATTCGGGAGCCCTTGGCTGGGTCGGCATGATCACCTTCGGGGCGATCTACTACCTGACACCCAAACTTTGGGGACGCGAGCGTCTCTACAGCCTGCGAATGGTCAACTGGCACTTCTGGCTCGCCACCCTCGGCATCGTCATTTACGCCGCCGTGCTCTGGGTGGCCGGGATCCAGCAGGGTCTGATGTGGCGCGAGTATAATTCGCAGGGCTTCCTTGTCTACTCATTCGCGGAGACCGTGGCCGCGATGTACCCATACTACGTGCTGCGCGTCGTCGGAGGCGGCCTCTATCTGGCCGGTGGGATCGTTATGGCTTGGAACGTCTTCATGACGATCCGCGGCCACCTGCGCGATGAGCTAACTATTCCGACCGCTTACGTGCCCCAGGCACAGCCTGCCGAGTGAGGTGAAAAATGGCATCGATATTAGACAAGCATAAGATCCTCGAGAAGAACGCCACCCTCCTTCTTGTCGGTTCGCTCCTCGTCGTGAGCATCGGCGGCATCGTCGAAATCGCTCCTCTGTTCTATCTCCAGAACACCATCGAGAAGGTGGACGGGATGCGTCCCTACACTCCTCTCGAGCTGGCCGGACGAAACATCTACATTCGCGAAGGCTGCTATCTCTGCCACAGCCAGATGATACGGCCGTTCCGAGATGAGGTGGAACGCTACGGCCATTACTCGCTGGCGGCCGAGTCCATGTATGACCACCCCTTCCAGTGGGGTTCCAAGCGCACCGGCCCCGACCTGGCTCGTGTCGGAGGCCGCTATTCGAACGAATGGCACGTCCAACATCTTTCCGATCCGCGGGCGGTTGTGCCTGAATCGATCATGCCAAAATACGCGTTCCTGAAGACGAACGAGATTTCGGTCAAGGACATCGGCATGGACCTCAAGGCCAATGAAGACGTCGGCGTTCCTTACACGGACGACATGCTGGCCAATGCTCAGGCCGACATGAAGACGCAGGCTGATCCGAATGCCGACACCACGGTGCTGCTCGAGCGCTATCCAAAGGCGAAAGTCGGCGACTTCGACGGCGATCCCGCCAGGCTGACCGAAATGGACGCCCTGGTGTCCTACCTGCAGATGCTCGGAACGTTGGTCGATTTCTCGACCTACGACGACGCGACCGGCTACCGATGAGGTGATCCATGGAAACCTATACTGCAATGAGACACTTCGCCGACAGTTGGGGTCTGCTGGCAATGGCCGCCTTCTTCGTGGGCGCCGTCCTCTACACCCTTCGCCCCGGCAGCAAGCAGACGGCCGCCGAAGCCGCCGATATTCCCCTGAAGGATGACTGAGATGTCGGAAAAGCATGTCGATGAAATCAGCGGCGTCGAAACTACGGGCCATGAATGGGACGGGATCCGCGAGCTTAACAATCCGATGCCCAGATGGTGGGTCTGGACGTTCTACGTCTGCATCCTGTGGGCCATCGGCTACGCCTTCGCTTATCCCGCGATCCCCATGATCACTTCTGCCACCAAGGGCTATCTAGGGTTCTCCAGCCGCGCCGAGCTCCAACAGGATGTCGACGTCGCCAAGGCGGGGCAGATGAAGTTTCACGATATGATCGCCACCAGGACGGTGCAGGAGATCGACGCCGATCCAGCCCTGCGCGAGTTCGCGATCGCCGGCGGGGCTTCGGCCTTCAAGGTGAATTGCGCGCCGTGTCATGGCTCGGGAGCCAGCGGCGGGCCGGGGTTTCCCAATTTGAACGACGACGACTGGCTATGGGGAGGCGACCTCGATTCCATCAACACGACGATCGCGCACGGTATTCGCTTCGACGGGGATGCAGACACGCACGTCTCTGAGATGCCGGCCTTCGCCGACATGTTGAGTCCAGATCAGACGAAACAGGTCGCGGCCTATGTCTGGGGCCTGACTAACACGCCCTCTAACCCAGCGGCTGCGGAAGCTGGCAAGCAGATATTCCTCGACAATTGCGCGGCGTGCCACGGCGAGAACGCCAAAGGCAAGGCTGACATGGGTGCTCCTGACCTTGCCGACGCGATCTGGCTCAAGGGACGAGGGGAGGACGCGATCGCCCGCCAGGTCACGGCGCCCAAGCATGGAGTGATGCCGTCGTGGGCTGCCCGTTTGGGCGACAGCACCGTGAAGGAACTGACTGTGTTCGTCCACTCTCTTGGCGGCGGGACCTGAAGGATACCAACATGACGACACACGACCATAATCCCTTGCTCGCTCTTTACGGCGTACCGCGCGCAGTCGTCCACTCGCGCGTTTCCGTACGCGCCAAGCCAATCGCGGCAGAGTCCGAGCAGACGGACGCTGAAAAGATCGGGAATTCGATGGTAAGTTTGATCGGGCTCAAAGATCAGAAGCCGACAAGCAGGTAGACAACCTTCCCAGGACGTTCCCCGCAGTTCCTCCAGGCCACGCCTTTTCGTTCCGAGGCGTGGCCATCATTTAGGCCCGTCAAGGTGAGCCGACGGCAGCTTGCCGCCACAACGAAGGGCACCAACCCCTTGGGGCCGCGCTTCCTGTCCGGAGCGTGGCCCATTTTTTTAACAGTTGTCATTCTTGACCTGGATCAAGGACGGGCTCTCGCAGAGCTGAGAAGAAGGCGGTGAAAATCGGACAGAGCGCGATGAATATCTACACAGCACCAGATCCCAGCCCGGTCGAACGGATAGACGCGGAACCCGTGAACGCCCGCGGCAAACGTGAACCACTTTATGCTGCCCGAAAGAAGGTATTTCCCAAGCGCGCCGAAGGGCGCTTTCGGCGTTTCAAGTGGATCGTGATGATGATCACACTTGGGATCTACTACCTGGCTCCTTGGATTCGCTGGGATCGAGGACCCTACGCGCCGGATCAGGCTATTCTGGTGGACCTGGCGTCACGGCGCTTTTTCTTCTTCTTCATCGAGATCTGGCCGCAGGAATTCTATTACGTAGCGGGCCTGCTTGTCATGGCAGGGTTCGGTCTCTTTCTCGTCACATCTGCCGTCGGACGGGCGTGGTGCGGATATGCTTGCCCGCAAACCGTCTGGGTCGATCTGTTCCTTGTCGTCGAGCGGGCGATCGAGGGGGACCGCAACGCCCGCATGAAGCTTGATGCCGGGCCGTGGACTTTCGACAAGGCAAGAAAAAGGGTCATCAAGCACGCAATCTGGCTGATGATCGGCGTCGCGACAGGGGGGGCTTGGATCTTCTATTTCGCCGACGCGCCGACGCTTGTCGTCTCGCTTTTCACAGCGAAGGCACCTGTCGTGGCCTACGCGACCGTCGCTACTCTCACTGCGACCACCTACGTCCTCGGCGGGCTGATGCGCGAACAGGTCTGTACGTACATGTGCCCGTGGCCGCGAATCCAAGGCGCGATGCTCGATGAAAATTCTCTTGTCGTTACATACAACGATTGGCGCGGTGAGGCCCGCTCACGCCACTCCAAGAAAATCTTGGCTGCCGGTCAATCGGTCGGCGATTGTGTCGATTGCAACGCCTGCGTGGCCGTCTGCCCCATGGGAATCGACATCCGCGACGGACAGCAGATGGAATGTATTACCTGCGCCTTGTGCATCGACGCCTGCGATGGCGTCATGGACAAGCTGGGAAAGCCGCGTGGCCTCATAGCGTATGCGACGCTCAGCGAATACGCGGCCAACATGGCCATTGCGACGGACGACGGAAGAACGCCGGTCCAGCCCTCGAAGGTGCGGAATGCCGACGGCTCGTTCGTCGAGGCCATCCGGCATTTCGACTGGCGCATCATATTCCGTCCACGCGTGCTGTTTTATGCAGTCACCTGGCTTTTGATCGGCGTCGCCATGGTGGTCCATCTCGCAATGCGCGAGCGACTGGAGCTCAACGTGGTTCACGATCGAAACCCGCAATACGTTTTGGAAAGCGACGGCTCCATCCGCAACGGCTACACACTGCGAATACTGAATATGGTTCCCGCTCCACGCAGGATCGAGCTCAGCCTTTTAGGCCTCGACGACGGCGCCAGCATGCGCATTCCTGAACTAGCCAAGCAGGGCGCGCGGACCTTTATCATCGAAGCTGCGCCGGACGTCGCGACAACAGTCAAGGTCTTCGTGACAAGCAAACAGTCGACCGCCGCGATCAGCGAGTTCCTTTTTGCCATCGAGGACGCCGGACATTCCGATAGAGCGACCTATCGCGCCGCATTCAACACACCGGGAGACGCCAAATGACTACCTCCACCCAAGGATTCACAGGGCGGCACATGCTGCTTGCCACATGCTCGTTCTTCGCGGTGGTGATCGGCGTCAACGTGACCATGGCCTGGTTCGCCTCGTCGAGCTGGAGCGGTCTCGTCGTCGAGAACACTTATGTCGCTAGCCAGGAGTTCAACGCCAAAGCAGCGGCGATGAAGGCGATGGCGGCGTCTGGCATCATCGGAAAACTGTCGCTGGCCGGCGGCCGCATCCACTACGACATCCGCAATCGCGACGGATCTCCCACGCTCGTCGATGAGGTGGCCGCAAATTTCAAACGCCCTGTGGGCGATCACGAGGATTTCCACGTCGCATTCACGAAAATCGGCGAAGGACAGTTTGAGTCCCAGCACCGTGTCGCCTCGGGTGACTGGATCGTCGAGGTCGTTTCGCGAAAAGAAGGCAGGGTCGTGATGCACGAGGCCTCCCGCCTCGATACCGCGGGGTTTGGCGAATGACGTGCTGCATGATGAACGCGGATGGAGTTCTCGCGATGAGCACCACATCAGTCAGCGCCGAGGAAATCGCGCTCGCAGCCCATTCTTTGGGCGAGGGACTACGGCAGCTCGATCTGAGCGTCCCCGATGTCCACTGCGGGAGCTGCATATCGGCATTGGAGAAGGCCCTTTCGGCGCTCCCCTACGTTCGGAAGGCCAGGGTGAACCTCACATCGCGGCGCGTAACCTGCGTGTACGCCGAAAAAACTGAAGATGGTGCTGCCGACCCGACTGGAATCATCGCCGCGATCAACGGCGCTGGATACCGCGCCCATCTCTTCACACCATTTGCCGCGGAGAACGACAAGACAAGGAACCAGCTTCTCCTCGCCGTCGGAGTATCCGGCTTTGCGGCCGCCAACATCATGCTTCTGTCCGTCTCGGTCTGGTCCGGCGCCGACGCTGCTACAAGGGATCTGTTCCATTGGATCTCGGCGATGATCGCAGCACCCGCGCTGGTCTACGCGGGGCGGTTCTTTTTCCGGTCGGCATGGAACGCGTTGAAGCATGGTCGCACGAACATGGACGTGCCGATTTCTTTGGCCGTGAGCCTTTCTTACGCGGTTTCGCTTTGGGAGACCGCCCATCATGGGGAACACGCATGGTTCGACGCGACCGTGTCCCTGTTGTTCTTCCTTCTTATCGGCAGGACGCTGGATCATGTGATGCGCGAAAAGGCCCGCGCTGCCATCAATGGGCTCGCCCGACTTGCGCCGCGTGGGGCACTGCTCCTGGCGCCCAATGGATCGCGCCGTTACGTTCCGCTTGATGAAATCGTCGTGGGAGATGAGATCGCCGTCGCGGTCGGCGAACGGATTCCGGTGGACGGAATGGTCGTCGTCGGCGAAAGCGATCTCGATCTTGCGATCGTTACCGGCGAAAGCACTCCGGTCGCCGTCGCCAGCGGCGTCGCGGTCAGCTCAGGTGCCATGAACCTCACTGGCTCGCTTGTCGTCCGCGCCACCAAGCTCTCCAAGGACTCTCTCTTGGCCGAAATCATCAGCCTCATGGAGGCTGCCGAGGGCGGGAGGGCACGCTACCGGCGCATCGCCGATCGCGCTGCCGCACTGTACTCCCCGGCGGTCCACCTTCTCGCTCTTGTCTCGTTTCTTGCTTGGGGGCTCATTGGCGGAGACTGGAAGCATGCGATGCTGGTCGCAGTCGCCGTGCTTATCATTACATGCCCATGCGCCCTCGGACTTGCGGTTCCCGTCGTCCAGGTCGTGGCGGCTGGCGAGCTTTTCCGCAGGGGGATCATGGTGAAAGACGGCTCCGCGCTCGAAAGACTTGCGGAGGTCGACACGGTCGCCTTCGACAAGACGGGCACTCTGACCATGGGCAGCCCAAGGCTGGTCCGGGTCGAAGCCGCCGACGAGGCGGATCTCGCGAAAGCGGCTGGACTGGCCGTCCACTCGAGGCATCCGCTGTCGCAAGCCCTGGCCAGAAGCGTCGGGCACGCTGGAACGCCATTCGAGCGCGTCAACGAAATCCCCGGCGGCGGGCTCGAAGCCGCGCGCGGCAGCGAGATCTACCGGCTGGGCAACGAGGCGTTTGCATGTGGCGCAATTCTACCGGGGTCGACGGTCGACAGCCCGCTCTCCGAAGTCGTGCTTTCCCACAACGGCGCAATGCTCGCGCGGTTCTTCTTCGAGGATGCGCTTCGCCAGGGTGCGCAAGACGCGATCAAGGAACTCGGGTCAACCAGGTTTGAAACGTTGATCATCTCAGGCGATCGCCAAAGCGTGGTCGACAACGTCGCACAGGTGCTCGGCATCAGCCGGGCGATGGGGGCGCTGACGCCACGGCAAAAGGTCGGCGAGTGTCAAAAACTGGGCGAATCCGGCCACCGCGTCCTGATGGTAGGCGACGGCATCAATGATGCACCGGCGCTTGCTGCCGCCCATGTGTCCATGGCGCCCGCCACGGCGTCTGACATCGGCCGACAGGCCGCCGATCTTGTGTTCTTCAATGACCGTCTGGATGCGGTCCCTCAAGCGATCGCAGTCGCGAGGCGATCGGCTGCACTGATACGCCAGAATTTTGCGCTAGCGATCGGATACAACGTGCTGGCGGTGCCGGTGGCGATCGCGGGTCTTGCCACGCCGCTGATCGCAGCGGTGGCAATGTCCACGTCATCGATCATCGTGGTGACCAACGCCCTTCGGCTCAACGCTGCCGCCACGCGATCCCGTGCCGGACGTTCGCCGAAACCGGCCGAGAGTGGCGGGGAGGCCAGAATCGCATGAACATGCTGATCTATCTCATCCCGATCGCGCTCTTCATGGGCGGCATAGGGCTTGCGGCATTTCTCTGGTCTCTTGGGAACGGTCAGTACGACGATCTTCAGGGGGCCGCTTGGCGCGTGCTCGCCGACGACGAGTCGGGTCCGCCGAAGTCGTAAGCCGTCATAGAGGGGGAAGGTGATGTTTACAGAGAACGAGATGTTGCTACGATCCGAGCTGTTCGAAGGGCTCGACGCCGATGCCGTTCGAAGTATGCTGGCGTTGGTGGAACTACGGACATTTGCGGTCAACGAACGAATAGCGGCCGAGGGGCAGCACGCCTCGCAGGTCTTCTATGTCGTAAGAGGCCTTGTCCGACTCACGAAAGCCGAGTCAGGCGGGCGTGAGGCCGACGTCTGCGTCTGCGAGCAGGGGGACACCTTTGCGGAATATCTCGTTCCCGGTGGCGACGTTTACGCGCAGGGCGCATGGGCGGCGGATATCACGGAGCTTGCACTATTCGATCTGCCCGGCCTGCGTCAACTCGCTGCCAAAAATAGCGGGGTGCAGCGCAATGTCATGCGGATCATGGCCCGGCATCTGCTCGGCTCGCTGGAATGCATAGCGGGCGATCGCTTGCACACTGCCGCCCAGCGGGTGGCCAACTACTTTGTGAGCTGTTGTCCGGAGGCAACGGCCCAGGCGACGTTCCGGCTGCCTTATCAGAAGCGGATTCTCGCCGGAAAGCTGGGACTCGCTCCCGAGGCTCTGTCGCGCGCTTTTGCCACGCTCTCCGATGCGGGAGTAGCCGTAAAGGGCAGAATGGTTTCCATCGGCAACGTTGCTTTGCTGAGAGACGCGTGCTGAATAACTGAAGGTCGTGGGCCTACATGCTGCGACCAGGCTCTTGCGTGACCTAACATGACAGCAAGCGGGAAGCCGCTCCTGCCGGCCTCGTATCGTGCGATGTGCACATAATCTCTACCCCGAACAGTGGCATTGCCCGCAATCCTGCGTTATCTCATTTCAAACACGGTCGCAGCGGGACGAATGAGTTACATGGAACCGGATCGTATTCTGGTGGTCGACGACGACGCTCGCATCAGACAGATGCTCGTCCGCTATTTTGAGGACAATGGTTACAGGGTGAACGCGGTTGGCAACGGCGCTGCCATGCGCGCTGAACTGTCGAAGGCGTCGTACGCCGCCGTTTTTCTCGACCTCGTGCTTCCCGGCGGAGAGAACGGGCTGGAACTGCTGAAGGAGTTGCGCAGCACGTCGGACGTTCCGGTGCTGATGCTCACTGGGCAGGACGACGTCACCGACAAGGTTGTGGGCCTGGAGTTTGGTGCCGACGACTATGTGGCAAAGCCGTTTCATCTGAGGGAACTACTCGCAAGGCTGAGGACTGTCCTCAGGAGACGCACTCCTGCCCCTCAGCCGGCCCCCACGCCGAACCCAGAGGAGGAAGTTCTCCGGTTCGACGGCTGGAGGCTCGAGGTTGGTCGAAGGAGACTTTCGTCTCCGCAGGGGGAGGATGTTTCCTTGACGACCGGAGAGTTCGATATGCTCCTCGTTTTCGCACGTAATCCGGGGCGGGTCCTGTCTCGTGACAAGCTGATGGACCTGACGAGAAGCCGCAGTCTGGAGGCCTTCGATCGAGCCATAGATGCGCAGATCGTCCGCCTTCGGAAAAAGGTCGAAGTCGATCCAAAGGAACCGATGATGATCCAGACGGTTCGCGGCGTGGGGTACGTCTTCACACCGCGTCCATCAAATGAGAGATAATTGATCGGGGTCAATGTTCGGTGTGTCGAACGTGCATACGGTCGGGCGTGCAATGGCTTCTGGACCGATGATCATCTGGATACTTTTCGCGGTGGCGACGACCGCCACAACTGCAGCTTTCATGCATCCGCTTTCGTCGGGTCGCCTCCGTCCCTTGAAGGACGGCCTGGATGCCCATGTCTATCGGGACCAGCTTATCGAACTGGAAAGTGAGTTTACAGCCCGTCAGATCGCTGCAGACGAGTATGAACTCGCCAAGGCGGAAGCGGCGCGACGGCTGTTCAAGGCAGTCGAGCGGCCGTACGTATCCGGAGGTTCACGACGCTCCCACGGCTGGGTTCGACTCGCGGTCGCGGTGTTCCTACCGCTTTTCAGCATCGGACTCTACGTTTCGCTAGGCTCTCCGGAGCTACAGTCTCGTCCTTTGCCAGCTAGGCTCTCCGAGCCCGGCCAGGATCTCCAGATCCTTGTCAAGAAGACACAGGCCCATCTGGTCGGCAACCCGGAGGATGGCCGGGGATGGGACGTCATTGCTCCCGTCCTGCTCAAAATGGGTCGAGCGGACGACGCGGCAGAGGCATATCGTTCCGCGATTCGTATCCTTGGGCCGAGCGTCCTGCGTCTGGAAGGACTTTCGCAGGCCCTGATGGCTCGTTCAAACGGAATTGTGGGGGAGGAGGTCCGCGTCGTGCTCCGGAGCCTGCTGAAGATCGATCCTGCAAACCCGCGTGCGCGTTTTTATATGGCGCTGGGACTCGAACAGGAAGGCAGGACGGCGGATGCGGTGGTAGCATTCGAGTCGATCGCCATGAAATCTCCCGCCAATGCGCCCTGGCTGCCGCTCGTCAATGAACACATTGCAAGGAACGGCGGAACTCCTGTGATCGCCACCGACAAATTCCTTGCCAATCCCACGCATGAAGATATCGCTGCCGCGCAGAGCATGAATGCCGGCGACCGTCAGCAGATGATCCGCGGCATGGTCGCGAGCCTCGACGCCAAGCTCAGCGCCGATCCGAACAATTTCGAGGGATGGGTGCGGCTCGTCCGCTCCTATGCCGTGTTGAACGATAAGGATCGTGCCGCCGATGCGCTGAAGCGCGGGCTTGCCGCCTTTCCGCTGCCCGGCGAACAAGGCAGCCAATTGCTGGCGCTGGCCAGGGAACTCGGCATATCAACGGAAGGATTGGCTGAATGACCCGCAAGCAGAAGCGCCTGGCGGTGATCGCAGGCGGCATGGGCTTCATTGCCGCCGCCGTGCTGCTGGTCATGTTCGCCTTCAGCCAGTCGGTCGCCTATTTCTACATGCCGGCCGATCTGGCCAAGACCCCGGTGGCGCCGGAAACCCGCATCCGGCTCGGCGGCCTGGTTGGCGAGGGCAGCGTCGTGCGCGGCGCCGGCTCGACCGTGGAATTTTCCGTCACCGACGGCAGCGCCAATGCCGTCAAGGTCAAATATACCGGCATCCTGCCGGATCTTTTCCGCGAGGGGCAGGGGGTGGTCACCGAAGGCATGTTTGCACCCGGGACCAACGTCTTTACCGCCGATACCGTGCTTGCCAAGCATGACGAGACCTATATGCCGAAGGACGTGGCCGACAGGCTGAAGCAGCAGGGGTTGTGGAAAGAGGGTCAGGGCCAGGAGGCGAAAGCGACGCAATGATCATCGAGATCGGCCATTACGCGCTGGTGCTGGCGCTGGCAACGGCGCTTATCCTCTCCGTCGTGCCGGTCATCGGCGCCCGCCGCCATGACCGGGCGATGATGGATGTCGCCACCATCGGTTCGCTGGCGATGTTTGCGCTCGTCGTCTTCTCCTTCGGCGTCTTGACCTATGCCCATGTCGTCTCCGACTTCTCGGTCGAGAACGTCTGGGAGAATTCGCATTCGCTGGTGCCGCTGATCTACAAATATTCCGGCGTCTGGGGCAATCACGAGGGATCGATGATGCTCTGGCTGTTGATCCTGACGCTGTTCAGCGCGCTGGTCGCCGTCTTCGGACGCAATCTGCCGGAGACGCTGAAGGCCAATGTGCTGGCCGTACAGGCCTGGATTTCGGTCGCCTTCACGCTGTTCATCCTGTTGACCTCCAATCCCTTCCTGCGGCTCGATCCGGCGCCGGCCGAGGGCCGCGATCTCAATCCGGTCCTGCAGGATGTCGGCCTGGCGATCCACCCGCCGCTGCTCTATCTCGGCTATGTCGGCTTTTCCGTCTGCTTCTCCTTTGCGGTCGCCGCCCTCCTCGAAGGCCGCATCGACGCCGCCTGGGCCCGCTGGGTGCGGCCCTGGACGCTCGCCGCCTGGACCTTTCTGACGCTCGGCATCGCCATGGGTTCCTACTGGGCCTATTACGAGCTCGGCTGGGGCGGCTGGTGGTTCTGGGATCCGGTGGAAAACGCCTCCTTCATGCCCTGGCTTGCCGGCACCGCGCTGTTGCATTCGGCCCTCGTCATGGAAAAGCGCGAGGCGCTGAAGATCTGGACGGTGCTGCTGGCCATCCTCACCTTCTCGCTGTCGCTGATGGGCACCTTCCTGGTGCGCTCCGGCGTGCTGACCTCGGTGCATGCCTTTGCCAGCGATCCCTCCCGCGGCGTCTTCATTCTCTGCATCCTGCTGATCTTCATCGGCGGGGCGCTGTCGCTGTTTGCCTTCCGGGCGCCGAAGCTTGCGGCCGGCGGGCTGTTTGCGCCGATTTCGCGCGAGGGCGCGCTCGTCGTCAACAATCTGATCCTGACGGTCGCCTGCGGCACGGTCTTGACCGGCACGCTCTATCCGCTGCTGCTGGAAACGCTGACCGGCGACAAGATTTCCGTCGGGCCGCCCTTCTTCAACCTGACCTTCGGCCTGTTGATGGCGCCGCTGATCGTCATCGTCCCCTTCGGGCCGCTGCTCGCCTGGAAGCGCGGCGATCTGCTCGGCGCCCTGCAGCGGCTCTATGTCGTCGCCGGCATCGCCTTCGCCGCTGCGCTGATCTTCTTCTATCTCCAGCATGGCGGGCCAGTGCTGTCCGTGCTCGGGCTGGCGGCCGGGCTGTTCCTGGTCTTCGGCGCGGTTGCCGATCTCTGGTATCGTGCCGGCATCGGCAAGGTTGCGGGCAACGTCGCCTGGCGGCGTCTGAGCGGCCTGTCGCGTTCGGCCTTCGGCACCGCTCTTGCCCATGCCGGGCTCGGCATCAGCGTGCTCGGCATCGTCGCGGTGACGACCTTCCAGACCGAATACGTCATCGAGATGAAGCCCGGCGAAACCACTGACGCCGGCGGCTACAGCCTGCATTTCGACGGCATGCAGCCGGCGACCGGGCCGAACTATACCGAGGAGCGCGGCCACTTCACCATCCGCCGCGCCGGTGTCGCGGTCGCCGATACCTGGTCGGCCAAGCGCCTCTACACCGCCCGCCAGATGCCGACGACGGAGGCGGGCATCCTGACCTTCGGCCTCAGCCAGCTCTACGTCTCATTGGGCGACGCCACCAAGGACGGCGGCATCGTCGTGCGCATCTGGTGGAAGCCGTTCATCCTCTGCATCTGGGGCGGAGCGCTTGTCATGGCTGTCGGCGGCCTCGTCTCCCTCAGCGACCGCCGCCTGCGCGTCGGCGCCCCGCGCAGGAAGGCGAAGGCGGCAAAGCCTGTAGAGCCTGCAATGGAGCCGGCGGAATGATGCGGCGTCTCCTCCTGGCTTTCGTCTTGATGCTGTTGGCCGCGCCGGCCTTCGCCGTCAATCCTGACGAGGTGCTGGCCGACCCGGCACTGGAAGCGCGCGCTCGCGCCCTTTCGGCGGAACTGCGCTGCATGGTCTGCCAGAACCAGTCGATCGACGATTCCAATGCCGATCTCGCCAAGGATCTGCGCCTGCTGGTGCGCGAGCGCATCACCGACGGCGACAGCGACGAGGCGGTGCTGAACTATATCGTCTCGCGCTACGGCGAATTCGTGCTGCTGAAGCCGCGGTTCAGCATGAAGACCGGCCTGCTGTGGGGCGCCCCGGCGCTGCTCGTGCTCGCCGGCGGACTGTCACTGCTGGTCTTTGCCCGCAGGCGGTCAGGCAAGCCGACAGGAAGTAAATTGACCGCGGATGAGGATGATAGACTCGCCCGGCTTCTCGAATGAGACCGTGCTGTTTGACGGAGATCAACGCGGAAGCCTCGACCTGACGTTATCTTCATCGGAATACACTCCGATGCGAGGCAGCGCCATGCAGGCAAAAGACATAATGACCACCAGCGTGGTTTCGATCCGCCCCACGGTCAGCGTGCGCCACGCGGTTTCCGTCATGATGCAGGCCAATGTCAGCGGACTTCCAGTCGTCGATGACGATGGCCGCGTCTGCGGCATGCTCACGGAAGGCGACCTGTTATTGCGGAGGGAAATCCGCGCCACCACTCGGTCGTCTCGGGCCGGCGAGATCATTTCTGAGATCGACCTCGAGCGCTACATTTGCACCAATGGCTGGTCGGTCGCCGATGTCATGTCCCCGGACGTTATTGTGGCGACTCCTGACAGCGAGGTTTCCGACATTGCAGAAAGTCTCCAGGCACACCGGATCAAGCGGTTGCCGATCGTCGAGGACGGGCGTCTGGTGGGAATTGTTAGTCGCAGGGACATTCTGGGCATCATCCTGGATGCGCCGACGACCGCGCTCCCGCGAGAAGACGAATCCGTCCGGATGGCCGTTCGCACGCGTCTGCGATCCGATCTGGGGCTGACGCCGCAGAAGGTCCAGGTGTCCGTCAAGGACGGACAGGTGACGCTGGATGGGCAGGTGGAATCGGAACTTAAGCGCAAAGCAATCCGGATCCTGGTGGAAAGCCTCGGGGCCGGTGGCTACCGAGATCGGTTGCGAGTGACCCCGCTCCCCAACACTGATCTAAGTTAGGGATCGAGTCCGGCGGACCTGCGAGTATCGAAGAACCACTTTGCAACGCCAGCGCATTGTCCGCAAATCTTATCGATTGCCGTACCGGCACCTAAGGTTTCCGGCCGCCGGTCACCGTGGCTTAATTTTCCGCGGTTCATGCATCTCGTCCTCAAACTGACGTGCCACGACCACATGAATTGCTCCTGCCGCTCGCGACAACAGAGGCGTGCGCCCACAGCGACAGCTCACGGTGGTTAGCTGTTCGGTGTCGCCGAGAGGTTGATAGGTGATGAGGCAGTGCGGGGCCGGTTCAAAGGCAAGCGCTACGCAATGCCGGAGCGTCAGTAATCGGCGAAGAACATCTTTCTGGCTTGCAGAAGCAGCCGACTGGCCTCCTGTCAGCGAGGAGGCTTGCCCGGCGTCGCGCCCTCGTGCCGGGCAAGCCTCTGCCAAGTTCCTCGCTTGACACGGGACACCCCCGACTCGCCAGAGGATCTTAGGGGAAGCCGCAGCTCGTCTCTTTGACCGGCGTCAAACACTTCGAACGACTGTCGCGGAACCAATCTCATTTTGAGGCCACGGCGCCGGCGATGGCCGGCGCAATCTCGTTTGCGAGACTGCTCTCGTCGAGTGGACCCACGTGCTTGGCGACGATCCGGCCGGACGGGTCGATCACGAAGGTTTCGGGAACGCCGTAGACGCCCCAGTCTATGGAGTTCCGTCCATCAGGATCGGTCCCAACCGCCGCGAACGGATTTCCATTGTCACGAAGGAAGGCCAATGATTGCTGCGGGTCGTCCTTGTAGTTGATGCCTACAAGCCTGACCTGCCTGTCTTGGGCAAGCTTCATCAAGGTCGGATGTTCCTGTCGGCAGGGAATGCACCAGGAGGCGAATATATTCACGACGACCACACTTCCTGCCAGACCGGTGTCGGTGAGGCCCGGCTGCCCGAGGCCGGCGAGCGGAGGAAGATTGACGGACGGATGCCGAAGTCCGATCAGCGCCGAAGGAAGCGCCGCCGGCGAATATCCGTCCGACGCTTCCCGGTACAGCGTGTTTCCAACGGCCAAGGCCAGTCCAAGGAAGACGAAGAGAGGGACGCCGGCGAGCGCGTAGCGCCGCATCTCATTCGCCTTCGCGACGCTGCCGTCGACGGACGGCTGAGATGGCGGCGAACTGTCGGCGATAGCCTCGCCCCGCAAACAGCACCTTCAGCGCCACTATCGTCATGACTGAAAACGTCAACGCATAGGCTGCGGTCACATAATATTCATGGTCCATCCTGGTGTTCCCTGTGAACTGCGGCCCTTGCCGCGAGCCTCTGGTAGGAGATCAGCTTCCTTCGCCAGATCTCGTTTCTGATCGACGCGACATAGAGGGTCGCAAACAGTGTGCCGAAGGCAAAACTCATGACCAGGAGCGGACACAGGAATTCGACATCCAACGTGGTTCCACCCAGTCTCAACACGCTGGCGGGCTGGTGAAGCGTGTTCCACCAGTCCACGGAAAACTTGATGATGGGAATGTTGACGAACCCGACGATGATCAACACGGCCGTGACGCGGGCGGCGCGGATGGGTTCATCGATCGACTGGTTGATTGTCAGGATGCCGAGATACATGATGAACAGGATGAACATGGATGTCAGCCGGGCATCCCATACCCACCAGGTCCCCCACATGGGCTTGCCCCAGATGGCCCCAGTCACCAGGGCCACGAATGTGAAGGCTGCTCCAAGTGGCGCCGCGACCCGTGCGGAAACGTCTGCCAAAGGGTGCTTCCAGACGAGGGAGCCGATCGCATTTGCCGTCATCATCGTGTAGCAGAGCATTGCCATCCAGGCTGCAGGCACATGCACGTACATTATCCGGACGGTCTCGCCTTGTTGATAATCGACGTCGGAAGAAAAGCTGAGATACAGGCCTGCTGCGAAGCTGATCGTTGTAAGGCACAGAAGGTAGGGAAGCGCTCGCTCGGCGAGTTCCAAAAATCTCGCGGGTTGCGCGAGGGTGGCGGCAGCATCGGCCAAAGGTGAAAGGGGGCTCATGCGCCGTTCTTAACGTTACGTGTCCATTCGACAATTGATGCGGATCAACAACGGCGCGATATTTCGGGCGAGGACAGAGGTTTCGGCCCGTACGGTGTGCCCGTGCATTCGGCTGGCGGAGCGATTGCAGGTATTTTGACCAACGTCAAATACGGCTTCTACGGGTCGATGTATCGATGGCGCAAATCAGGAGCAGATGATGGATTTGGAAGCGTTTTTCAAAAACGAGTTGGATGGGCTTCATGCCGAGGGCCGTTACCGCGTTTTTGCCGATCTCGAGCGTCACCGCGGCAATTTCCCGCGTGCAACGCGCCATACGGCCGATGGCGAAAAGGAAGTCACGGTCTGGTGCTCCAACGACTATCTCGGCATGGGCCAGAACCCGAAGGTGATCGAGGCGATGAAAAACGCCATCGACCACTGTGGCGCGGGTGCGGGAGGCACCC
>Ga0102593_1000555_pt1 | contig 61612 bp, 57 predicted proteins | sample AraplaCol_mMS_r2_2_FD_76862 | JGI IMG/M metagenome (GOLD analysis project Ga0102593, IMG submission 76862) | Arabidopsis root microbial communities from North Carolina, USA - plate scrape MF_Col_mMS_r2 (SPADES assembly) (version 2) | ecosystem: Host-associated > Plants > Roots > Endosphere... | reverse complement strand
AAAAAGAAAGATCGCATCTTTTTCTTTTTTGTGTTTTTTTTTTCCTCCCCCCCCCCCCCCCCCCCCCCCATCCCATTGAAATGTCCACGTCTAATTTGCGCCGCAGGAGGAACAATGTCGCCAAGCTTCTTTACTTATTCACTCTTGGAGAGCGGACTCACTTTGGTCAGATTGAATGTCTGAAGTTGCTCGCTTCACACCGATTCGCTGACAAGCGACTGGGATATCTGGGAACGATGTTACTGTTGGATGAGAACCAGGAGGTGCTAACACTTGTGACCAATTCCCTACAAAAGTGAGTTATTTCAGAGATACAGAGCCAAGTAATGGGGGTTCTCCATACTAACTCTATCCAGTGACCTTGGTCACTCAAACCAGTATATTGTCGGTCTTGCCCTCTGCGCCCTCGGCAACATTGCTTCGATTGAAATGTCTCGTGATCTGTTTACCGAAGTCGAGAATCTCATGTCAACGGCAAACCCCTACATTCGACGCAAGGCGGCTATCTGTGCCATGCGGATATGTCGCAAGGTCCCCGATCTATACGAACACTTCCTCGAGAAGGCCAAGACGCTTCTCAGTGACAGAAACCACGGTGTCCTGATTTGTGGATTGACATTTGCGACGGACCTTTGTGAGGCGGAGGAGGAAGAGGAGGGCCCAGAGGGTGTTATTGAGATGTTCCGGCCGCTTGCCGGAGGTCTCGTGCGCGCTCTGAAGGGATTGACGACATCGGGCTACGCTCCGGAGCACGATGTGTCCGGTATCACGGATCCTTTCCTTCAGGTCAAGATCCTCCGTTTCTTGAGGGTATTGGGTCGAGGTGACGCGGCTACCAGTGAATTGATCAACGACATTCTCGCCCAGGTGGCAACCAACACCGACTCATCAAAGAATGTCGGAAACTCTATCCTCTATGAAGCCGTCCTCACTATCCTCGATATTGAAGCTGACTCGGGCCTGAGAGTACTGGGTGTTAATATCTTGGGTAAGTTCCTTTCGAACAAGGACAACAATATTCGTTACGTCGCTTTGAACACCCTGAATAAGGTTGTCGCAATTGAACCGAATGCGGTGCAAAGACATCGCAACACGATTTTGGAATGTCTGCGGGATCCTGATATTAGCATTCGCCGGCGAGCGCTCGATCTCAGCTTCATGTTGATCAACGAAGGCAATGTGCGCGTGCTGGTGCGGGAGCTTCTTGCTTTCCTCGAAGTCGCCGATAACGAATTCAAGCCTATCATGACAACTCAAATTGGTATTGCCGCTGACCGATTTGCGCCAAATAAGCGCTGGCACATGGACACCATCCTTCGCGTTCTCAAGCTGGCTGGGAACTACGTCAAGGAACAGATTCTCTCCTCTTTTGTCCGTCTAATCGCGACCACTGCCGAATTGCAGACATATGCTGTTCAGAAGCTCTATTCTTCCTTGAAAGAGGATATATCGCAAGAGGGTCTGACCCTTGCTGCAACTTGGTCAATTGGCGAATATGCCGATAGTCTCTTGCAAGGTGGTCAGTACGAGGAGGAGGAACTAGTCAAGGAGGTCCGGGAAAGCGATATTGTTGACCTGTTCACAAATATCCTCAACAGCACCTATGCCTCCCAGATTGTGGTCGAGTACATCATTACCGCCTCTATGAAACTTACCGTGCGAATGTCAGATGCCTCGCAAATTGAGCGTTTACGTCGCTTCCTCAGCAGCCGAACTGCCGACCTGAGTGTTGAAATTCAACAGCGTGCCGTCGAATACACAAATCTCTTCGGATACGACCAAATCCGTCGCGGTGTTCTGGAACGCATGCCCGCTCCTGAAATTCGCGAGGAACAACGCGTACTCGGTGCACCGGCAGCCAAGAAGCGCCAGAGCAAGATTGTTCGCGGCAAATCTACCAAAACGGCCAAGCCTGCTGATCACGATTTGCTTCTTGATCTGATGGGTGGCTCTGACGCCCCTGTCACCAGCCCGACATCAAACGGCTCGAACACCGCCGATCTGCTGGCAGATATCCTTGGCGGAGACTCGGGCATGTCGTCGCCTGCTCCAACTTCTGCAACTCAAGGAAGCTCCAACAAAAATGATATCATGGATCTTTTCGGCTCGAGTGGTGCCTCACCTGCTCCTCAGCCGTCTCAGCAGTCTTCCTCTGGCCTTGACTTGCTAGGGGGTGGAATGGGTGCTTCGACTCCCTCGCCTTCTGCCTCGCCTGCTCCTGTAGCAGCTTCGACTCCTGCTCACACCGCTTACAACAAGGAAGGCCTGGTGCTTGCTCTTCAAGTCCAGCGTAGCGGAGCTACTGCTCAAATTGTGGCGAAATTCCGCAACGAGTCGAATTTCGATCAATTTTCCAACGTCGGCTTGCAAGCTGCTGTGCCAAAGAGCCAAAAGTTACAATTGAGCGCTATCAGCAAGGCTGACCTGGATGCCGGCGATGAAGGTGTTCAAACTCTGCGTGTGACAGCACTTAATGGGGTATGCTTCTCTTTCCATTGTAATATTTATTCATAGCTAACTTCCTCGACCAGGCTCTACCCCCCAAACTTCGTCTTCGTCTCCGAGTTACCTCTTCCCGGGACGGCGGTGACCCGGTCACCGACCAAGTGGACTGGTCCGAGCCATAAGCTCTCAGATATGCAGTTCAATGTCTGGTTGTCGATCGTATTTAAGAAATGGGAATGTGAAAATAGAGCCCATAAAAGTCTGAGTTTTCTCCGGCATATGGACGTTTTTAATGCTTTTTCCACCTACTTTTTTTTACCCTCAAGCACAACAATCCTGCTCTATATACATCCTAGTACCTCCCACTCTTTTACTTCCTTTTTCCTGGCCAAGCTATACGCCCTCATCTAGACTTTTATTTTAGTTTTGGTTTCATGTTGTTTTTTTTCTAGGAGGGTGAGGCCATTTTCATGTACATGTTTTGTTAGCAGATGATTAGTTAACTAGCGCATGAGCAAGAGAGCAGGTGTTGCATGGTGTAATCAGTGTATTCAAACTTTTCGTCAGTTGAAGATGAGGCTCGATTTCCTGTGACTTGAAAATAATTACTGGTAGCCATGGTATTTATACTCAAGAGTAACTTTTTTTAAAGTATCCCCCAGTACTGTTCTTATGACGATGTGGTCGTTCTACTTGCAGGTACTAGCTACGATAGGCTTTGATCTGGACTATACACGGGGCTCGCTCATTGAGTGGCTCTCGATGTTGCGTTTTTTGTGGAAGGTTTCATTTCTGGCTATGCTGGTACTTCTACAAGATAGCCAGATTCGCAAGACTCAAGCATGAACTCCAATGTTACTCAAAAATCGGAAAATCAAAGTCCACATCATTTGTGGCTCTTAAAAAAAATTAAGATGGAGAGTTAGATGTAGATGATTGAGTGTAAGAGTGAATGAGAAAACGCCAACACCAAGTGTAAAAGGTAATAGCAGAATGCATGTATCATATCTAGAGGCCGCCAAAGCCCAAAGTTCGGATTTGTATCAGTTCGTGACCAGCAGATAGAGTCTGAACGAAAGTCATCAAAGAATATTTGTCAGAGCATGAGGCGGCATGTCGTATTATCTGTTAGATATGCTCGATTGGCTCCTCTGGGAGCAAAACCTCGCCTTCTCTTGCATTTGGGGGCAGGCAGGCTTTCAAAGGGGGTTGGATGATATCGTTGAAGAGGAATGTGCCATATACAAGAAGGCCGAAGCCAACAACTTGGAGCCACTTGAAAGACTCCCAGCCCAAGCCTAATGAGACAATCCAGATGAAGAGAGTGCGGCATGTATCAATCGTGCTGCGCGAGGTAGCAGACACCGTCCGGGTAACAGACAGACCGAAAAAGTTGAAGCCACTATCTTATGCATTAGTAAAGCCATCTCTCGAATGATATAGAAGTAAATCAGCAGATTGGAACATACCCAATACTGATCATGATCAAGATACTTGAAACAGCCACCGCACGGTTGCTGACCATCTGGTGTAAACCTTCCTTCATATCGAAGTAACCATGCTTGCCCGCAGCAGTACTTCCGACAACAGCGTACATGATAAGCATTCCGACAAAGGTTACCGAGAAGCCGAAGATACCTTCCCATCCTACAACTTCGATGGGGTCCATTTCGTAGTTTTCCAGGATCCATTCCTCCAAAACGAACTGTGAAGCTGTGAAAATTTGTGCTGCCGCGATGAGGAGAACACCAATGATTGTTTGCACTGCCTCAGGGGTACCGGCAGTATTGGCAGAGACTCCATCGTCTTGAGTAAGGTCATGGCCACTTTGATCACCGAAGAGTGCACCAGCAAGACCGACCAAGGCCACACCGAGAACTACCACGAAGAGAGCGCTCCACTGATACAGGTAGAGTTTGCGGCGGAGAAAAATCACGCTGAAAAGACCGACAAAAAGGACGAGCGCTCCTCGGGTCATTTGGTAGATACTGGCGGCAACAAAGAGCAAGCCCACGTTCATAAGAGTTGTGCCAGTGATATCGCAGACGGAGGGTGCAGCAAGTAGAAATATTCTCCAACCACGTAGAGGGATCCGGCTCTCATCTTCGTTTACTGGCTTGATGTGTCTCTGGTCGGAAGGCCCGTCGGGTGTACGGTCCTCGTCGTCATCATCGAGGCCACCATCTTCGCCGCGTACTGGTCGGTATCCACCGGCAAGAAGAGGTGACTGATCCCCAGAGACGCGGGGAGAGATGTATTTCTTATAAAACATAGATAGACCTAGGACCAGCCAGCAGCCCATCTCGCCGATAAACATTTGCGCGCTATTCAAAAGAAGCAATTGTCAATCTTCCAGCTCCCACTCGAGTGCTCGTGTTACATGCTTGCCAGATGGCTCGACGGCTCGGCAGAACTTACGTCTGAATGACCGGTTGTTCAAATAGTTTGGGTTCATTAGTATCACAGTCGCGAACACATTGCATGTCCTGAAAGAAACTCGTTAGCTGGAGGGTCCGGTCTTCATGGTCAGAGATGTCCTTAAGGTCCCTAAACATACCTGGTACTTGTTCAGAATAGTATTGCATACCCCGGTCACGAGCATCATCGTGACCAGGAAGGGAATAAGAGCACGGCTCGCCATGGTTGTCCTTGTTACGAAGAACGAGGGGAGATGAGGAGGCGAGGTTTCAAGGTTGCTTTGGGGGGAAGACAAAGCGGAGAAGCTTATCAGTCACGTCGGACGATAAGAAAAGCAGCTGACGTGACCGCCTGAGGATCACCCGAGGCAGCCAATCAGAGACAGTTAGGGCATACTTCGGGGATTCCAGAGTCATCAGCATTGGCAGTTACTAGGAGAAGGGAGTATCAGAAGACTTGAAAGAATTTATTGATGTAGTATGCATGGTAATTCATGGTTCGTAGTCACTAGAAGACCAGTATATCGTCAATGTAGTATAGTACGATCCCGCTATTGACGACTCAAACAGAAGAGACGCCCCTAGTATAAACATGTCCCATTCATCTAGTCTTCCCCAACACTAATTCCTCTTCTCCAAACCTTCACCGGCATCGGTCCGGGACTCAAATTCGTCGTTTCTCTCACAGGTGGGTCCCAATCAGGCGACGGCAAGGCAAATTCGAAGCGATGGATCAAGGAGGCAACCAAAACCGTCTGTTCCAAATAACTGATATTGCGACCAATGCATCCCCGAGCACCAGCACTGAATGGAACGAAGTAAGGCTGCAAAGACTTGCCCTCTTCTCCTAGCCAACGCTCAGGTTTGTATGAATTATGATCCTTGAAGACCGACTCCTGATGGTGCACCACGTACGCCGACATACTGACCGAGGTATCACCCGCGATATAGTCATTCAAGATAGCTGTACCTTCAGCTGGAGTCCGACGAGGCAATCCAAAGATAACAGGTGGAAGTATCCGAAGACTCTCATCAATACAAGCTCGGAGGTAGGGTAGATGTTTGACTTTCGCATAGGGTGCAACGATCTCATCCTCATCAAGAACCTCATCTAACTCCTCTCGAAGTCGGGAAAGGCATTTGGGGTTCTTGAGAAGGAAAAACATCACGTTCCGTAACGAGATGGCGGTAGTATCGTGACCCGCATTCATCATGATATTAATCTCTGCAACGATCTCGCCCCATTCGAGATTATGCGGGGATCCATTTTTATCCTCCATCATCGCAGAGAAGAAGTCGTCCAGTTTCTCGCCGGCTAGATACCGGTTCAGACGAGTCGTTGCGCGATTATAGACGACACCGCCCCAGTCACCATCCAAATTCCACATTCGTCGATAACCCGAGGAGACAATCTTGCTGATACGTTTGAATGTTTTGAACCAATCATACGACCACACAAGTTGATACGAGACTCGACCCGTAGCACCATGGCATTCGCGGAAGGAAACCTCCTTGACTGTTCCATCTTTGCTTTCAGATTTGACCAAATCTGATCCTTCATCCAGGAAGCCGAGATCCTCGCTAAGTCCAATATTCGCGATCGCAGCCGCAGCAAAAAGAACAGTCCAATTGCGATAGTCCACATTCAGATCCTCCTCGGACGGTAAGTTATTCGGTGGCAGAGGAGTTGTGCACCGCTTATCGAAAGCCTTGATCAACTTACCACTAACGTCAGCAACTTTGAACTCCCATTCTTCCAGATTTTTAACCGCGTAGGCACTGGACAGAACTTTTCTCTTGCGGGCGTGCTCCTTTTTGTCAACGACGTCGGCGAGGTGAGCATGAGTGCCTCCGGTCTCCGAGTAGAAGCGATCTTTAATGCAGTCTGTACCATGTCCATAGATGTCTTTTATCGCATTGGTATCTGAGTAAGAGAGGGAATTTGGACCGACGCGTAGGACGGGGTGTTTCTTGTGAGCTTCGAAGAGGTTGCGAGACCGAAATCCTTTATGTGCTTCGTAGACGAAAGGAAGGTCAGATATGCCTGACAGGAAATAGAAATTGGGATACTTTCGTAGGCCCTTCTTGTCGTAGAAATACTGGGCAACTGGAATTATCAGGAAGTAGAGGGCGATGAAGGCCACCACCGCGATAGCGTACATCTTGTCGAGTGATACTCAGAACTCCTGGAATTAAACACAATCATTTCAAAAAGAGGTATTTGGAGATGCCTCTCTGATATAAATCTCATCAATATGCGGGGAAGTGTTGATTACTTAGTAGATTTTTCTTATTCAAACTAGGGTTAACACATGCCATCACGAAATTTGGGCCAGTCCTCGCCGAAGAAGACAAAAAAGGAGATTTTCGCCGCGTGCTGAATAGAACAGGCAATGATAGACAGCGGATCCTCCAGTATATTCAGGCCAATGATGTACATCACGATGCATTCTCTTTGCATATCTGCACGTATAACAATTGTATGTAGAAAAGTTCGTGCCATCGGCGTATTAGGTTGACGTTGAAAAACTCAGTAGTCAGCTGTGTCATTAGGGCGGACGCTGCAGAGGGACATCCATTTCTCGCAGTTATAATTGGATAACTTCCCTTTTCAAAGGTATTTTAGTGTCAGTTCGTGTAAATTAATGAGAAAGCTCCTATTGATCCAGGTATTCCCTGATGTGGAAGGACGCGGCGAAGCAGACTCAGAACAACTGAGAAGTATGACTTCACAGCTAATTATCAGATGCAGCACATTGTTCTGGTTACCTAGCAAGGCAAGGCACCCTTTGCTGAAGAGATTTGATTGCTTCCCTCTCAATAATTATGATTTCATTGCAGTGACATAGAAAATGCAGCGGTCCATTTCAAAACGGCCGTAGGCTGGGCTACCCTGATCACATGTAGTAATGAAGACCGCTGAAACTAGAAAGGCTAACTTGAATATCTATGATACAATTATCTGATTTTATCACATCATAATGCAGTATTAACAACATTAGTACTCTAAAGGATGGACAAGTCATCTCGCTCCATTCGAAGATAACCAACCCAAAGTCTCAAATACAGCTAGGACAGCACCCCATCAGCTATTAGACCCTGAGATAGACTTTTCCAAATCCCTAGTCTTCTTCTTAGGACCAAGACCAAGTCTCTTTCGGAGATTGACTGTTCGCACACGGAGAGCTCTCTTCCGTCGTCGCGGTGGATAGTTAAGGGGACTTTCACCTCCAGTAAAGATGGCCAAATCATACATGAACGCCCCAAACAACGCACCACTAATATCAGCACACCAAGGACCCCATACCCACCATGCATGGTACTCCCGAAACAGTTGACCTCCCCATCCAGCCATAAGAGCAACAAGTCGAGGGCCAAAGTCTCTCGCACAGTTGAAACATCTAGCGGTAATCATTAGCTATGATATAGATGCAAGTTTGTGCGGGGAGAAAGAAAGGGATGACAAGAAAAAAAAAACCTAAACACAAAAGGCAGACTTACCCTCCAGTATTATACCCCAAAGCAAGAACAACAATAGAAATAAGGATCCCCAAAATAAACGCCTGCATACCCGCACCAGGCGGAGCATTCGTATCATCACCCAACGCAACAATCGCACCAAAAAGAATCGCACTTCCAAGAAATTCCGTAAAAAACGCTGTAGCAGGATGAACAAATGATTTCGGAGCCGTAATCATCGCCGTCGCCGCAACACTCGCGTTCTGAGGTAACTTTGAAGTAGCAACGACTTCAAGAATCGCATCGTGATAAATCGCATATGAGATTCCACCGGCTGTTATAGCGCCTAGAAGTTGTGCGGCTATGTATTGAATGCATTTCCTTGCGGGAAATCCTCGGAATACGGACATTGCGATTGAAAATGCTGGGTTGAGATGCCCTCCTGATATACCACCTGTGATATAGATGGCTACCATAAATCCGAAACCCCATGCTACGCTTTGTGAGGTGTAGGTTCCTGCTTGGCCTGAGGAGGTAAAGTTTGAGAGAGTTGCGCAGAGACCGATTGTCATTGCCACGGTTGTCTGTGAATTCGTTAGATAGGTAATACAAACTCTCAAGTTGAGGTTTCCGATGCATATCCAGAAATCGTGTCCGTTGCATTACATGAATAATGCAATGGACTGAATTCCATTTGAAACTTACCCCGAGCCATTCAGCCAGTGGTTCTCGAACATAATGTCTGATTTTCGTCCAGGTATTGAAGAATCCATCGTCTTGTTTATCACTAGATTCGTTCACAGGCTGACCATTCTCAATGCGCTGTTTATCCTCCTTTCGATCTTCAGGCAATGCACCATGCTGCATACCAGGTCGAACAATATGAGGTAGCGGCTGAGCCAAACTCCACGTCGGATTCTCATTTGGTTGCCCATATTGTGGATTATATTCCATATACTGGTCTCCAACATACGCATTACTAGCCGGATTATTTGCTCCAGGCCCCGCTAAACTGAAGGTCGGATTATTGCCTGCGCCTTCATTCTTGCTTCCGGCTTCTTGAGTCCCTTTGGCTGGTTCGTATTCCTGGTATTCATTGCCTGAAGGAGGCTAATTTAGTTGGTTGAGCTTAATTGGATTTAGGGTTAGAGAGGCTTACCGCTAGCTCCCGCGCCGGCTTGGCCTCCGGACTGAGACGAACTCATTGTAGCGATACAGGCCTGAAACACGCCAGGGAAGAAACAATTGAAATAGGGAAAAAAAAGAACAATGGATTCTTCGGTCGGAGAAAGACGATATTTGCAAATTTATGTGGAACTCGACACCTGTCAAAGCTGGCTCATGACCTTGGAAATTTACGTCACCACAAGAATTTGCATCATGAGTGGGCCCCATAGACCCTGATTCTACAAAGAACCAATGACTACGTACAGACGTATGAGAGCTTAACTGAGTCTAAATTGCTAATCTGAGACTTCGGTCAGGAAGAATGATTGATCAAAATCATATAGAATAGATTCCAGCGAGTAATCCGACCTGCAATATCTACTGCCGGAGTATCAACCGGACAGATGAGCCATCTAAATAGTATCTACATCTAATTGATGAAAAATATCATGAAACCTATTGTATTAACAACCAGGTAATATGCGATTTGCACACTGAGAACTAAACCCGTGCCTAAATCGGCGGCTCAGATAAATAGAAGTCCCATCTTTTTCCCACACAAACGCCATCGCTGGACCAGCTTGATGGGAATCACAAAAGAAACGAAATGAAAAAGAAATAAGAATGAATCCGAATGGGGCATCGCTAGAAACGAGGAAACGGACAAGAAAAAGGAAAAAGAAGAGATAAAAAAAAAGGGAAATGAAAAACGGGAGTCCCGCGTTGAGTATGATACACACGCTTCGCCCCTTGAAGAATGAAATGAATGAGAAAAAAAGGAGAGTATGAAAATGAAAGGGGGAAGTTGGGAGGAAAAGGAATGGAAATGAGACGAAAAGAATCCACATTGGTTACGCCGGATGAGCCGCCAGAATGAAATAGAAAGAGGTTTTCATGATATCAGTCGATGTTCACATCACCACCGAGAGAAAGGAGAGAAATTTCCATTATATCACGGCCCTACCTTCATGCTGTAGGTGCAATTGGAAGAGGACCGAAGCTATTGCTGTCCTTCTGCTGACGCTCTAGACTTTCCCAATCGACCTGTACACCGGGAATCAAGTCAGGGCCATCCTTGAGCAGAATTTCAGACGGAATATTCATCCAATCGGCTGTGGCCCGGGTTGTCTCCTCGTCCCAAGGCATCCAGTCAGCCCAGGTGACACCGTCCCTAACGTCCACCTTGGGATCCTCGTCTTTGGGTGTCAGAGTTGCTAAAGCAACATCCCATGAGTCAGGAGTATCTTCAGTTTGATCTTGGGTGAACATGTCCGTGTTCAAGAACTCATCGAACGCATCGTAACCATTTCCACGCCGCCTACATTCCGAGAAAACAGGTGCAAAAGAGTCATGGACAGTGCCCAAAGACATCGGACAGTCGGCCCACGCATCCTTGAACTCGTCTTCATTGACAACTTGCTTCTGAGAATCTTTACCGGGAGAGGGCTTGAGATTCTTGGCAGATTGGTTGGGCGTGAGTTGTTGGGCAGGTGTTGCTGGTGATGCGCCCTTGGTGCCAAGTTGGCTTGTGGCGCGAGCCATGGGCGTAGCATTAGCGGTGACTGGGGTGGCAAGGCCATGCTTAGCGGGCGAGGCAATACTCGATTTGTTGAGGTTGGTCGCTGGAGCCGCCGTAACGTGCGGTTTGACCGGTTGACCACTCGCGTCCAAGCCCAAGCCCATCGAAACGCTGTCCAGATAAAACTGGAGAGGATCTTCGATATTGTCTTCTTCCTCCGGCTGATGGTCCTCTTCAACATGCTGGTCTAATGCAGCTTGAGTGGGGAAGCCTTGGAAATGGAACTGGCATTCGACAACACTGCACTTGAATGCACCAGCCAAGGCTGCTGCAGTTGTTTTCGCGTCGGCCACGGCCTGCTTGTACTTGGCAGCTGCAGCAGGCGCAGCACTAGATTGAACTGGCGAAGCATTTGGACCAGCATGAGATTGCTTGCGCTTTTTGGGTGGGGGCAATTTCAGCTTTTCGGGTACGAGAGCGCCGGGTCCATAGGCGTGAGGCACTCCTGAAGGCGATGGTGCACCAAATGGCGCAGGAGGGTGCGTTACCGATTGGTTGGAATTGGAAGCCCGGCGAGCATTGAGAGCCTCTTCTTGTTGTTGCTGCAATTGTTGAAGATTGGACGCGTTCAATTGGGGCGTGCTGCCTTGGCTGGGTTGATTGGCGCCTGTGGCGGCCTGCGCTTGATTGCCATTTGGCGCTCGAGCTTGATTCATTCGAACAATCATCACTTGGAAGAGCTTGCGAATGAAAAGGATGGCACCAGTCAAATAATCTGGAGTAATTGTAAATTGGTCGTTGACAACCCACTCTTGTGATGGCTTGAACTGCCGCATCAACTGAATGCGCATGGCGAGCAGATTTTTGATCTTCCTCTCTTGATCCTGCATCTTGGCGAAGCCATGTAAAACCAGAACATCCAAGCGTCCCAGTACGTCTAAGGAGTCCCGAAGTTGCTGGGTCATAACAGCTTTCTGATCCGGGGAAATAGGGACGGGCTGCGCCGGAGGTGCATTCTTGGAAATCTCATTATATGCTTCCATGATCTTGGGCGGAAGATTATTGTTCCAAGCTTCTTCAGCAGCCGCCCTGTTGAGAATTGGCCCACGAAGTTGATTTTGCTGCTGGCGTCTCATATGCGCCTCAACTTGCAATCGCTGCTGAGGGCTCATTGCAGCGAACTGTTCCTGTGAGAAAGGAGCCGCGGCTCTTTGTATGTTCGTAGGAGTTGCAGTCGCTTGAGCCTGCTGCGCAACGGCTACCGCCGCCGCTCCAGTATCATCCGTGCTTGGGCGTTTCTTAGAATTTTGCTTTGTGGCAGCCGCCTTAGGGCCTTTACCACCAGGTGCCCCTGCTTGGGATTTCGCCGCTGCTGAGGCCGGCGTTTCACCTCCTGTTGTTTGAGGCTGAGGCATAGTGGGCTGTTTTGCTTGCTGAGTATTTTGGGGTGCGGAAACCTGCGGCTGCGCAGTTGGTTGATTCTGGCCAGGCGCCACGTTGGTGTTCATGTGTGCCTGGGCCTGAGCTCGTTGATGTGCCGTCTGGATGAGAATTTGTCTCTGTCTGTTTCGTAGAATCTCGCGAATTTGATCATCTGAGTACTGTGGCGACTGGGGGCCAAGCCTCTGCCGGGCCATATGTATATCTTGGGCTGTAATAGGCCGCATGGGGGGCATGTTAGCAGTCTGCCCCCCGGGGACGTTCTGCCCGTTCTTTGCCTGTCCCTGAGGGCCTGTTTGGAATGGATTCGCCAATATGCTCTGGCCTTGCCCTTGTCCATTTTGGTCCTTCGCATGAACACTGATGATCTGTGCAAAGTGAAGCTTCTGAAGTGTCATGAGTTTATTTAGATCGATTCCAGTTGAGGCTTGTGGACTCGATGCAACCCATTGCTTGAGCTGACCCCATGTTTTAATATGCTTCGGTACTTGTGAGTTATTGGTTAGAAGTGACTGGGGAAAAGTTGCCCGATCCATTTGATTGACTTGATCTGGGTTCATCTCAATGCCATTGTTCTGGGGTCGCAGCATCTGAAATCGAGACATGTCGTTTTGTTGCGCCCGATGCATCTGCTGTTGGGGAGTCATTTGCTGGCCATTGGGGAGCTGCTGCGGACCCGCGGCGTTCATGCCCTGCTGCATACTAATCGAGTTTCTCAGGCGAGGATTGTTGCCCATTTGGCCATTGAAGATCCCTTGAGTCTGACCGGCTTGGGCCATATTTTGTGGAATTGGACCGGACTGCTGGGCACCATTGTTTGGTCGTTGCATGTTGTTTGCCAAAGCAGCGCGTCGCTGATTCATGAGAAACGCATGCAGTTGCTCATTAGACATCGCATTGAGCTGCTCCTGGACTGCTTGAGGCAGATTAGGAGGTATCGGCGGTCGACCTTGTATCGTAGGCTGAGCGCCACCGGGGACACCGCCAGGATGTTGTCCCATATTAGGCGTCCGCGATGGAGGGCGAGATTGATTGGGCATCTGAACGGGGGACATCTGACCAGGTGCCATCGGCTGGTTCAGTATATTCATGGCGGGACTTCCCTGACCAATATGAGACTGTGCCTGTGTATTTTGGCCGGACATCGCCATCTGGGCCTTCTGGGCCGCCTGAGCTCGAGCCTGGGCCTGGGCCTGGGCCGCCTGTGCTTGCTGGGATTGTTGAGGTTGCTGATTCTGAAATTGCATCCTTCCTTGGGGACCGTTGGAACCTGTCTGCTGCACCTGTTGTGGATTAAACATCTGGGGTTCGACGCCTGCGCCGTTCATGTTCGCCTGACCGTTTTGACCCATCTGCTGCTGAAACATGTTCTGCTGATTATTAGGGAATGGCGCTTGATTCATCTGTGATGAACTGGCGGGAACCACCAGCTGACCGGCTTCCTGTGAACGCAGACCATCGGCTTGTTGGCCTTGTATATTTTCCACGTTGCCGATAAAGACATTAGGGTCAAGACCTTGACCGGGATTTCCAGGAAATCCATTATTTCTCTGCAGGTTCATCATGCTTTGAAACATTTGTCTTTGATGTTGATTCATCATGGCGGGGTCCCCCATCATAGCACTGTTGGGATCCACGTTGGCATTCGGCGTGCGGCCCAGCTCTTTTGCGCGTTTGTGGCGTCGAAGTTGGGTGAGGGCCTGGGAGCGGAAAAAATATTGCATGGGCTCCATATTCTTGCGTGTGAGATATTGCCGTTGTTCGGGGTTCATATTTGACAGATTTAATCTGATCTTCTCCATGTCCTCCTTTGACGTTTTAGCGAGCATTTGGTTGGCGAGTCGGGTGACATGATCGTGCTCTTGCGGAGTCAGGTTATTAAGGTCATCTGGGAGAGCGGCGTTGCCGGGACGTTGTTGCGCCCGTTGTGCTTGCTGTTGCTGCTGCTGTTGTTGGAGCATCGCAGTTTGCTGTTGTTGGCGCTGTTGCATCATGGCTTGCTGATTCGGGTCATTCATGCCCATATTCACGGCCATTTGAGGCTGACCAGGCACGGGAGATGTCTGCATGCCGCGACCCATCTGAGAAGGTAATCCGCCTTGCATTTGGTTTTGCATCCCACCTGCCATCATGCCACCTTGAATAGCGACCGCAGCTTGTCTCTGTCGGGTATCTTTAATATGGAGGAGTTTCTCGTTACATTCTTTTTCGTAGTCACTCTGCGAAAATACGGATGAATGTTAGCCAGGGGCGCCCGCGAAAGTTTTGATGTCAAAGGTAGTGCTTCGGCATGAGGGAAACGAGGGAGGAGGGAAAATCGATTATGAAGAGTTGTTGATGAATGTGGTTGGTTGAGGAACGCAAATAGGGACGAACCTTCTCAGTCGCCTTTTGAAAAGCTTTTTGTTCGAAGCTGACAGCCGCCTGGGCTGCTTGATTCAGATCAATGCGAGGCTGAATCAGACGGAGAGAGGTAATCCTGAAACGAGGGGGGAAAATCGGAAACGGTCAGCGAGGTGAACAAAGAAAGAAGAAATAGGCATATAAGGCGGCCAGGCCCCCCGACTTCCCATGGTTCATGAGTAGAAGACCAACATACATCTGATAGACATTCATGGCTCGAGTTTTGATGGGCACATCGGCCTTCCAACCCCCAAACGGGCCCTGATTCGCGAGAATCTGGGCAACATGGCTCATAATGAGTTGAGCACCCTCCTTGTTTTGTTGCGGTGGCATATTCGGTTTGACGACCCCGGGCATGCCCCCGCCAGGGTTGGGAAACTGGGCGGGATTCATGACAGAGGCCCCATCAATGGGGAGGGAACAAACCGCGAAGGTTCTTTGCGGTCAGCATTCGCTGGATGCGCCACGTCACGAAGGTCGGGGGAAACCGAGGGGTTGGAAAGGAAGGGTGGAATAATACCAGAAGGCAAATGAGAAGTGACGGAAGAAGATCGAGAGAAAAGCGCAGGAAAAAAAAAATAACAGACAAAAAAAAAAGACAAAATGAAGAAGAAGAAGAAGATTTACAACGGCGCGTTGCGAACGATGCAGGGTCGGAATCCTTCAAGGTCGCAGATCGGCGGGAAAAAAAAAAGGACGGCCAGTGCTGGTGTGGAACCGATGGTGAGTCGAGGCGATCAGGGAGGGTGGGGATGAATTCAAAATGGCCCAAACGGAGGGCTAGAGGGGAAAAGAGCAACGAGCGACCACCACGGTGGAAAAGCAAGGCGTTCGGGCAGCAGCGTCGATTGGATGCAATTCGCTGACGAAAGCCTGGGTGTGGCTTGGAGCGAATGACAGCGACGGGCGCAATTGTAGGGGTGGATGGGATCCGTGACAGGGATGCTGCAGCTTGTCAAGTCGCACCGAGGCGGGTTTGTGGCGGCCGTGAGAGAGAGGCAGAAGCAGAAGTTGGGGGAGAAGAAGGAGAAGAATGGTCGAGAATGGGGTAGATGAGAGAAGAGAAGAGAATATCAAAAGAGGAAGACTAGACGAATTGAATGGGAAGTAACTCTGTAGGATGATTATACACCCAACAGGGTTGAGAGTGGGGAGATGAAGAATGGAAAGATGGGACAACCCGAACAGGGATGGTGTTTCAAGGTGCACAGGTCTCTTCTTCTGTCTTGTCGCGTGGAGGGGTTGGAAGTGGAAGAGGTGAGATGGTGGAGGAGAGGAGGGAGAGAGGAAGAGGGAGGGGGAATGGGGGAATGGAAGAGTGAATAGAGAGGAGAGAAGTCGAAGTATTGTCTGGATGACCAGTGGAATGAATTGAGTGACTGTTTCCCAGTTCCCAAATTCCCAAAGGTCCAGTGAATGCAAAAAGCAAAAGGGAAAATGAAGATGGAAGATGATCAGGCTTCGTCAGGAACTCTTCTCGATGCGGCGAGATCACGCGGAACCCGTGACTTACATTCAATTTAAATGATTACAGTCTTATGGAATTAGATTGGATATAATATGTACATATATCATAGTCTACTGTAGTAGTTACTCGTCTCATCCCCAGTATTGTATTCTATGTACTAACTATGTACAGTATGTACCCTACTTTCGCCTCAAGCGTCGTCATAAATGTGGATCTCGTTTCACGCCCCAGACATGAGCATGAGGTTATACTTCTGCGCTGGGAATATACTATTCCCATAATCTTCAGGTCTACATGTATTACGAGTTGCACAAAAACTAATACTAGAGAGTCATATCTGATTCTACTTTTTAATCATACTAACCACCAGTAGATCTCTATGCCTGGAATATATATATATATATATATATATATATTAATTCAATATGTCAGCCCCATCGATCGACAATTGTTGGTCCTGGCCTGATCCGGCCACGCCTATTGGCCCCCATGCAATATGTCAGGTGTACCCAGTACCTCTCTTTACTACCACCTACCCACAAATTACCAAGTACCCTCTACCTTCTACCGATCTTAAGTCAGCCACTCCCCTGGAAACGTCAACTTGTTTCTATATTCGATTCTTCTGCCTCGTCATCCTTTCTCTCTCCTTCTCATCTCCTCTCCTCCCACTATTCCACGCCATGAGAAACGGTTGAATTCGGTCTCTTTTCTATTTGTTCTCAATATTGTCCCTTTCCATCATGATCTCCGTCTCTCTGCCGACCGTCTCGGTCGGCTCCAACATCTTCTTCGCGCTCGCCCTGTGTCTCATCTCTATCCTCGTCCTCTTCCTCCTGCGCCGCTTCTTAACTCTTCGTGCCACTCCCGCATACTTGATACTTCCGATCTTCTTTGCTCTCGCCCTCCCAGCCAGCGTCGTTCTGCTTGTGCCCATTGATTTGGCATCGAGCTCCCGCGATGGTAGCGGGGCCAAGGCTATCTGGTTACCGGATCGCGTGGTTCTCGTTTGTTGGCGCATTGCCTACTGGTTGATCTTCGTACTCACCTGGTGCGTAGGAAAAATGGTCTTCTGTAACTAAGTTATACTTAAAAAATTCCGAACTAACCAATTGATAACTCTAGGGCCATCCTTCCCCTCCTCGGTGAATATGTCGACTCCGGATACCGTGAGCCCAAAGCCCGCATCATGTACTCCCTCCGCTCGAATGCTCGATACCAATTGACTGTTCTGAGCTGTGCGCTGGTCGGACTGGTCTATGTGTCTATTTCCAATGGCTTTGATTTCAGGTCCATTAAGGGTCTCATCATGGCATTGGCTTATGTCTGGGGTCTCGTGCTCGCAATCTACCTGATGGGTCATGGTCTAGTCGCCATCCCACGCAATCTCTTCCGCAATGCCAACGTCAGCGGCCGGCTACGACGCATTCAAGTACATGCTCCGAAAGTACATGACCGTCTGATGGATGCGGTCAATGAGTTGGAAAGCCTCAATGCTCAAGTTGCTCAACTCCAAAAGCGCAAAACCGGAACTGCTCGCGATTTCCAGGAATGGATTGAAGATCTCTCTGAAAACCCCGGGGCTGATGATGTCCGTGCTCCTATCCTCGAATCTACCGAGACCTCCGGCACCGTGCCTTCGGTCATAACCGAACGTTACCTGGCTGATATGACGAGACGCCTGCAGCGGGCCCGACACATGAAGGCGCGCTTCGTGGATGAGTGGGATCGTCTAGTTCAGTCCGCCTCAGACCTTCAAGCTATCATCAATTCCGCCGCCTCGAAAAAACTCGACTTTGGCGCTGCCCCTCGTCGCTCATCTTGTTTGCCTCGTGTGAAGTTTTTGACTCCCTACATGCGCTATCACGTTTATTCCAACGTCATTCCGACCCTTAGACTCGCCTTTGGAGCTTTCTTTGCTGTGGTATCGGGCTGCATTGTCTGGTCTGAGTTGATCAAGTCATTGGCGCCACAATTCTCAGCAATCACATTGACAGTGGTCCCGGGTTGGAAGGATGAGAAACCCGTTGGATTTGGCAGTCAAGTCACTGCGTCCGCTTGGCTATTATATATGTGTTCTGCCGCACTTGTTGGTGTCAATGATGCGAAGGTCTGGGGTAATCGTGCTCTTGTTCGCCGTAACACCTACGGCGAGAGTGCATGTTGGTACGCCAGCTTGGTGGCTCGACTAACTGTCCCCATCGCATACAACTTCTTGACTTTCTTACCGAAAGATTTCCGTCGGAGCACCACATTCTATGAGTTCCTTGGCCAACTCATTAACCTCACCCCTCTGGGTAAGGGATTCGACTTTATCTTCCCTATCTTCATTCTCCTGCCTGTCTGCGCGACCCTATTCAACCTCTACGGTCGCATCAAGAAGGTCTTTGGTTTCGGCCTTTCCGACGAGGAAGATCTTCAGGATATCGAAAATAACCCATCCGGCTATGGCCTCGGTGGCTGGCGCGAAGGCCGTGATCTGATCGAGCGTGAAATGAACGGATTCGGCTCTTTGGCCGTATCTTCCCGTGGTGCTCGATCCACTTGGGCATCAGACCGCAGCGACGATGGTGCCAACGGGTCATCCCGATTGCGTGTTCCCGCCGCCGAGGGCTCTCGATCTCCCCGACCTGCCTCATCACAAAGGCCTATGACGGCTCCTCAAGTCATTGACAATGAGGAAGAGGAGGATGAGAATTTCTTCCAGTCGTTCGCCCACCGTGTGCGGAACACTTTTGAAACTGCGAATACACCCACATGGTTTGAAAATGCTCGTCTCCCGCGGTGGATGTCGGGCGATAACAACAACACCGAAGAAGGTGGAGTCACGAGGTTATTCGGAGGTAGTGCTGTCCCTGGTCGTCTGCGACTAGGCTAAGTCATTTCTTTGTATTGTATAACGCGGTGTTTGGGTTTTGCTCTTTTTTTTTTCGCTGCTGGACAGCTAATATAGAACCCACCTTGTACATATCATCTTTCCTATCCATATTAAAATAAATCAACTATACAAATCAGTCTGATATGATAGTACTTAGTGTAATCCATCCTGTTGTCTATTACCAGAATTCCCACTGATTCGGCTCACCGTCGATATGAAGCATACGTAAGTAACATTGAGCATTGACTAGCATCTCTGATCTCTGAGCTTTCCCTCTCCCTTACATACATAGAAGCTAAACTAACGTGCCATGGCTGCAGGTGGCTGCAAGCAATAAAACGGCCGCAGTCCCTTGCATTCGCGACGTGCAAACCGGTTTTGAACGCGGCTATTAAATGCAGGTCTTATTCCAGATCGACAGAAGTGGTCAGTTCGCAAACGATGCAGCAATGTCTGTAGAATTACTTGACCTTCGAATGATTCTGGGCTTCTGGCAAAAGGATATATGATCGTATTGAGTACGACCATATATTCCGAAGTATATCGTTGAAATACTCTAGTTTGACAAAGCCTGAGGCTGTCAATTGGAAGATATAGCACTAGCATACGAACACGTATTTAGTTGACTCGAATTCTATTCAAACTACTAGACTAATGTAGTCTCACATCTTACTCTAAATAGGCCTAGCAATAATCCTCCCATCACCATCAAATTCTACAAAACATGACCGCCACCTAGCATTCGGTATACCCTCCCGATGACCAGAGATATACTTCAAGAAACCCCCATGACTAACAACCACAATATCCTCACGACAAGTACCCTCCAACCTCCTAAATTCTCTTAACAGTAATCCCTGCACCCGTTCTCCACGCTTCTCCAAACTCTCCCCATCCGATGCGTATTTCCCTTCCTTGGCCGGATAGATATCATCACCAAGGTCAATTTCCGACCATGGAAGATCAGGAAATTCAGCCTGTAGACATTCTGCCATTGAACCTGTATCACAGGGTCTGGAGGAGTGTGCTTGGATCTCCGGTTCCAGGGATAATTGTGCAATTCCACTTGTTGAGGATGGTTGTTTCGGTAGATGGTTCATGTTGTGATATTTTCCATCCAGGCAGTTTGAAAATCCAATTATGGCTGTTTGAAGAGTTCGTCGTAAAGGTGATGTTATCACTAGTCCCACATTTCGATGATAGGGGAAATCTTCGTTCAATTTAATTGATTGCTGAATTCCTTTTGATGTTAAGGGCGGGTCTAGAATTATTGTGTCGTGGTTTGGATTATGGGTTGCTTCGCCGTGGCGGACGAGATGGAGGCGAAAGACCATGGTGTTCAAGTTGATTTGCTAATGTTGTGGTAGAAAAATACTACAGAGATTTAATATACGCAGATATATATAGATTTAGGCAAACATCAATTTTATTGTGATATATCTTTTCCCGGAAAATTGTATAGTAGTTGTGTAGTTGTTGATTCGGTGGATCTCACGAATCGTTATGGCCGAGTTACTCAAAGGAGAAATCTGGGCCGAAGTACACACGTCTGATTTTCGAGGGTCATTCTGAATATGGATACCTGATAGGAATTGCGGATTGTGGAATACCCTGGAAATTTGCGAAAATGAACTTCAATTTCCTTAGCAATACCTCAAATACTCGTTCAATCCGGTTATTTGTAATTCTCGTTCCTTGTCACAGCTAGGAAGGTGAGAGACCACAACTGTCGGATATTGGATTCTGGAGAGTATTAGTACAAGTCAGAAAGTATGAGTTCAGAATTGAAGGGAAAAGAAAAAAAAACGAATGCATTGGACATACCAGTCTGACCACCAACTCCAGGTGGAGCAGGCAATACGCCCAAAGGCGTAACCTGGAACGAACCATTCCGATAAACCCAAGACCAGACCTCTGCCGAGAGCTGATCTTTGTTCTTCTCAATCGAATCCCAGAGAGTATTGTAAGCAGCCCGCACGTTAGAATAGACATAATCATCGGTGCAAAACTCTGGGGTAGGCATAACAGCCTTGCGCTCCTGTCGTCCCGTAGATTGTAAGGATCGCGAGCTGACAGAGAAGTTCGAAGTAACTTCGCATCGCCCTAACTGAAGCTCCAAGCCCCTAGCCATCATTGCTAGGTGCCATGACCATATCACTGTGCCATGGTAGGCCCCAGTTGTAAAGTTCCGCGCGTACACAGGATCGTTACCGAATGCAGGGTTCGCAACGATCATACTGGCATCAGTCATTAAGCCAGCTGGAAAAGTTCGACGTATATTTGTCGCGGAGTTGTTCAAGAATGTAGTTAGCTGGTCATCATTTGTAGTATTGAGAAGGAAATGACGGAAGCAATCATCCGTGTTCATGACCTCCACCTTAGACAAGTTGTTACTTCCATCGAGGGCAACGGCATGAAACTTGACATCTGCATCAATAGTAGAAGCTTGATTCGGTCCCGCGAAATGCTCTTTAGCGTAGGATGTGACGAGAGCCTTGGCCTGCGATTTTGGAATAGTCACGCTGAAGAAATCCAGTGTCTTATCTTCCCATACTTTCGCGTATTTGTCTGCGATGGAGCCCCATTGCTTCTTTTGCGGGAATATACCAGCCCGTGAAAGTGCCCCAATAGATCGGAGACCTGCTGGAACAAGGGCTGTGTTCACGTCGTAGGGTATGCGGCCTCCGCCAAGTCCTGGGTAGAAACATGTCAACGAGTATTCGGCTTTCTAAACGGAAGAAACGACTTACCATAAGTGCTATCTCTCCATTCACCCACGACTTGGCCCTCCTGGAGGCGGATGAGATTTTCCTTTGTCTGGTTGTGAACGAAAGGGCCAGCAAGACGCATAATCCTTTCCGCATTAGTCAGAGCTAATTCACCCCATGTCAGGTTCTTGTTTGCTGGGTTTACTGCGCCTGCAGTGGTACTAATTGAGAGCTTAGCATTGCTGTTGAATCAATAACATTGGGTTACTCACTTGAGAAACTTCGCGGCTCTTTTTCGGCCAACTGGGTTTTCCACCAAGTAGCGCTGCATCAAGACAGGAAGATAGTAATCTGAATCGATCTATCAAGCCACGTTAGTTCATTATTGCGAGAATTATTTTCCAGTTTAAACCTACCATATGATAGTCACAACCCATAGCACTGCCACTTATATTACTCTGTTTGTTGGTCCAAGTTGCGTAATCCCTGTGCCGAAGTTAGAAGACCAATCTGAATTTGGTTTCAATGATATTACCGACCCAATGGTTTCCTCGTGGCAAACAGTTCCATCCGTTCGATTGACTCTCTCAAGAACAGCACCGATGACAGCTTCAATAGCACTGCCTTCTCCATTACTCAAAACAGGCTCAAGCAGTAAGGTTGCAATCATTGAGTCACGACCAAAGTACGTCAGAAAGCGCCACGCCCCAGCAAGAAGCTTTTCCGAGTATGAGAGGAAGGAAAGCGCGCTTGTTTGGCCCGACATTGAAGTAGTTAGGTGGCTTGAAGCATTGTTGAGCACTGCGGTGGGCTTGAGCTGCGTGAGCTGTGGGTAGTTGATTGTAGCTGAGAAGAGATAATCACCCGCCTCAAAGCTAACAGTACGATTATCCAGTGACACCCCTTTCCCACTGCTTGAAGTAGATTTGCTTCGAGGCTGAAATCTCAGAGTTGTCATTGTGGTGTTGTCAAGCCAGGTACGCTGTAGTAGGATGCTGCCATCATCCGACGAAGAGAACTTAACCGCATCCTGAATTTCCGGGTAGAGAAGACTAGGACCCTCGACGAAATCGCGGATTGTACGGATACTTCCCAAGATAGGGACTGTAAGCCTGGCAGAGGAATTAAAGCGTATTACACCTTCCACTCCAACGTGAGGTGATCCGCTGGATGATGCATTGTAGACCGGGGATAGTGGGTGAGAGTCAGTAGAATTGACGAGTTGAATTGACAATGTACCATTGCCCCCTTCCTGCGGTTCAAAAAAAGTGCAGACGCCACTGTCCCCAGCAGGCCATGCTATGATCATACGTGGTCCAATGATAGAGAGATTGCTATCAGGGAGTGGACTTGTGATGACAGCCTGAGTTGCGACATTACAGTCTGAGTAGAAGTAATTTTCGTAAGGTGGGTCACTAAGTGACAATCTCGATGGTGGATTAGGGCATTTAGGAGCACTGGACTGAGAGTTATGATCCTGGTGTATCTTTCATTAGATCTAAAGTGAAGTCGTTGAAGGTTTGATGAATTGCCACTTACTGCATCATCACTTTCCGCCGTCGCCCTGACGGATGCACCAAGAGCACCGAGTAGGTGCAAGGTCGAAAGAAACTTCATATTCTTGTCTGCGTAATTATTGCCTTTGAGTAGCTAGAAGGTGTATTTATATAGGTATCAATCCGTTATGTTGCATTCTTGTAGATTGTAGACCTTCCTGAAGAGGTTGAGATAGACGGGAGTGGGTCTTCTGCCCATGGGGTTTGTGGAGATGATTCAATCTGAAAGGTTGACACTTCCGATATTTCTCCGTGCTTTAGATTGCTCGTAACTACAGATATCCCCGGGATCGGCTTTGATGTTTCCAGATATGAGAGAAGAGGGCTCGTTGCTCTTTTGGGTCAACTTGAAAGGGATAGTTAGATTAGGATTAGTTGGAAGGTTTGTCTGATTCTCTACTGGCGTTTGTCATCATAGTAAGACATTCTGGGAGATCGATTCTTCAAAGTGAGTTTCGAACCTCGAGGCAGACTGGTTGATGTCCGGTTGTACGAAAAGATGACAAAAGCGAGTTGTGTATGGTCGATGGAGAAGAACGGTCATTGGCTAAACGAGAAGATGATATAGTACATGTCAGGTGATGTACAACATTCCGGGTATATGTGCATCAACATGAGCATTTAGCCAAATCGAATGAGAAGACGTACATAAATATGAATCAAAGTACCATCCGAGTAGCTACATAGATAGAGGCCGCAATATCAAACGTACAACGAGATGGTCAAGTCTCCCGACGCCAACAATAAACCCCCATTCCAAGCAAAATACACGCGCCTCCACCAAGTGTCGCAACCGCCTCAATCGGCAATGTCCCATCTAGATAACACCATAATACCATTATGACATCGAGTGTGTCCACAACTATCCCAGGGATCAAAGCTAGCCTCATAACACCATTGTCCGAGTGCCCTTCTCTGTTTCCACTATTTGAAAGTGGACTTTGCTCAACTGGATTGGTCACCTTGTCTTTGCGAGGCGTAGAAGATTGTCGGCGATAGGTGTAGTATAGCAAAGCGCCCAATACGAGATCGCGGTTCCCAGCCATCTTACAGCCAATTGCGGCTTCAGGTCTAAATGGCATCACGAATATAGAAGCAAAGGGTCCGGGGATGGTCAGGAAGCCAAGGCCTACAGCCATGCGTGAAATGGACAGGAGATTTTGCATAGTTGCAAATTTTTGAGAGAGAATCGTTTCTTTATGAAAGAATAGGGGTGACTTAGATGATTCTTTGCCAGAGGTGTCATCTATCTAGTAGAGTAGCTGGTTGATATAGTTCACCAGTGGACTTTGCATAACGTTATGTTAAATGCTTCAAGTCATATATACTAGTGCACCAGTAAACGTTATGTTGATCTGAGCGTGAATACAACGTAGATACAATCTGTGAGAGCACCCGATCATATCAGCTCGTTAAGTACTAATATGTGCCGTTTTACTGTGACTGGGCAGTCATAGTAGGGAGGATTAACATTTCAAGTTGCTCATCAGAAGGGAATTCCCCACTTCAAATACTTGTAAATATATACCGACCTCGACAAATCCCTAGTTATGGATAGTCAATTGAAGGCTCTCTGGTTTCGTGATCAGATACAGAGGCTCACAGTACTGTTCCTTCAGTGTATTCTACAAAAATGGCCTACGATGTTCGTTTGTTATTTTGATTTGTATTTGTTCATGTTTGAAACGGGTCCGTAGACAAAATCACGCTTTCTATGTACAAGAAGCATTATATGTTCAACTTGATCCCGAGCCTCCTCATTCGCCCAAGAGGGAGCATATCGTATTCAGGTATACAATGAATGGCAAAAGCCGGGATCAGAAGGCCGAGCGCAATACCTGGGAGTGAGACAAATATACCAATGCACTCGAATTTTCCTGGCCACGGTACATGGATATGTCTGCACCCGGTATAGGGAATGCATCGCGATAGGATATCACAGGTATGTATGCGTATCTCGTAAGTCGTAAGTCATCAAGGAATGAAATGACGAGTATAATGTATGAGAAGGCAACCAACGTAGGTTTGGCTACCAACGGACGAGGGCAGGATTTCATCCTGGCTTTTCGGACAGTCTTGCTGGCTTCCTTTGGTACTGGCACCAGGGGTTCGAGAAGTCGATTGTCATGTGGTCGTCGTGATGGGCGATACGTGTCTCTGAACTCCACGAATTCGAGATATCGGAGGAACCATGCAGGTCGGCGGGGGGAGAATGTTCGAACATGGCTATGGAAATGGCATCCGCATCCATCCAAGAGGGTCTGTGAGTGCGACTGGTATTATGTGTTTCGGCGGTTGGAGCGTGGGTCAGGTCCGAGGTGACACGGGTTGCATCGACGAAATCGGGGAGCTCGCGAGGAACGGAGAAGGATTCAGGTTTCCAGACGTGGTTGTGAACGAGGTGGATTAGTTTACCGAGGACAGCGAACTCAAGCTTAAGCTTGATACTGTAGACGGCCCCTTTGAGCATGGTCTCCATGATGTAATAGTCCCGATACTCAGCAACCAGCAGGCCGACGTCCATAACGATGATAAGTAAGTTGATGATAATAAGTTGATATTGAATTTTGCGCTTAGTCTGGTCCATGTCGAGGTGAATCATGCGTACTGTTTCCCAAATGTACAGGCCTGAGATGATGAACTCTTGCAAACAGAAGCCAGTCATTTGAATTTTTTCCATAATATTGTATCCATTGATATAGGGTTGGGCATCGTCTCCCGCAAGGTTACTACCATAGGTTAGGACGGTAGTGGGCAAGTGTAAGCAGACAGCGTTAACCAATATCATGGTCAAAACGCGCCGAAGGATGCGCTGGTTGGAAAGGACCAAATGTAGACGAGAGTACAAGACAATAGACTGGCCAGTTACCATGCTCCACCATCCGATGGTGAGAAAGGTAACTGACAGCCATGTAGCGGAGGTCAAATCGAAGAACTTCAATAGGAAGCCAAGTGAGTAAGGGATCAAGCCGACAGCACAAGAAACGATCAAGCTCCAGAAGTAGAGACCACGATACTGGGCGAAAGTCACGAATATGAGAATGATCAGTTCGAAGGCGTTATACCAAGTTACGCCAGCTAGTGTCGCGATAGTGATTTTCATTCCCAAAGAAGTGTTGGTACCAGTAATGCCGCCGGTGATACCTTCGCCGGCGGCGGTGATGTTCGCCATGGTGGTTGTCAGGGAGAATAGGATATGGTAAGGGGGGAAAGGGAAGGGGGAGGAGGAGAAGGGGAAAAAAGAGTTTTCGTGGGGGGGCGTTTTTGGGGGGGGGGCTGGGGGCTTGGGGCTTGGGGCTTGGGGCTTGGCTTTTGCCTCAAGTTGGGACTGGACGATAGTATGGAGTCGGGGGGGGGAGTAAGTCGATCATGTAGTGGCTGACTGGGGACTCTGGGGCAAGCCATCAAAGCGAGTCAAAGAGATCGGGAAACGCCCGACAAAGGACGGGGTGGACCGGGGAGATGTGGGATGTTTAGCGAAGGATTCGATCCCTGCGCCTGGGGTGGTCATTATTGGTTACTATTCTTGGGCTGTGCGATAGACAGTTCGACTGGTAATAACCGCAGGATGTAAATGTGATGCGTTACCCAGCTGGGGGTTTCATTTTGAAATGCATTTCATTGATATATGTACATTGAACCACGTTGACGGGATAAAAAGGGGTTGTATGTGAGGGAGTACAAAGTAAAAGACTTGAGTATTTCCCCTTTGAAGCTTCTTTTTGGATGCCCCGGAGTGGGTCAGGGGCAACTTGGGAAGGAGCAAGCTGTAGTAGGGTGTGACCGGAGGAAGGAACGATGGAGGGTGTACAGTACACAATACAGGATACATTTGAGTGGAGGCAGGAGCGACCCAGAGACTCGGTAGATGGTAACTGCCAACCCAACTACGGAAGTCTAGATACAGTCTGGATTGTACATGTGACTCTCTCATACACTCCTTATATTACACTCATTATTCAATTAATTGCTAAGTATACATACACACCTTACGAATGTAGGTATACCAGGGTATGTCAGAAGACAAAGAGCATTGGACGCCTACAACCACTCGGTATGTGCTGTTCACCTGCACAACCCGGGGATCCCCAGTTCCATCCAGTCCCACACTAAACTCCCCTAAATGCGGGCAAGCGCCGGTAAAGCGAGCAACCTAGTGGGTGCAAAAGGTCGGCAAGTTTCGGTGTGCAGGTGCAGGACGATCAGAGGCTCTGCAAAGTCATCACACGGGGAATAGCAAAGAACGATATTATGACATTGTGCTCTGGATGGAGTATTCGGTACGACATTGTCCATATGTTTGTACAGCAAAGGCATGTACGGGGGTGGACACCAAAGGTGGATGGACCAAGTCATCACCTCCACACGAGCTGCCCACTATTCTGTACTCCAGACTGTACGAGAGCACGGCCCGCACGGTCGCTTTCATCATAGCTTTCAATACGGCAATCGATCCTGTACCCTGGTCTGAAACACATACACTCGCGCTATTCCAGCCCAGGCCACCATGGTACCAAAGACTCGGTGAAAGAATCTCACGGTCAACGGTCATTTAATCAGGGCCCCGTCCAGTAAGATCTGCTTGTATGGGTCCAGGCGGACTGGCAGCACCGACGTAACGGGTAGTTGATAGAGAACGTGACATACATGGTTAATAGTCTGTGCTTCTAGTTCATAGTCAAAGCAGAGTAGAAGAGGATTTTAGACGTAGATATCAGTTAAATGGTTAATAATAAACCAATGGATATGCATTGGCCGTGTTGTTTGTAGAACCCTACAATATGTCACTACATACCATAGTACAGTGGTAGGCTATGGAGTACCTAGGTCACACGTGGGATTTCCTTCATATCGGCAATTTAAGGGCCGTCATCAAACTCAAAAGCAACACCACAACGCCTCGCTAAACCTCAAAGAACACCGACATACTAAACAAAGATAACGAGAAACTTGAAGCTACCCCGGAAAAGCCCGGTTCAACCTTCACGCCCCATTTCCACTCTCGGCACCATATTCTCAGGCTAACCTCGTATCCATTCAGGATCCATTCAGGCCCGCAGAAATGGCGCAAAGTGTATCCGGCCCCCAAACAACGACATCATTCTCTACCAACCAAGAAATTCTCCGTATTCCGGTGGCCTTACAGCAAATCGGCATCATTATGAAGTCAGAAAATAATCCGATCCATGTGTACTATGTACCATGATCATGCCGATGTCCATTTTCCACATGAGGCTCCCCGAAGCAAACGCCCATCGCCCCAGAATAGCCAGGCTTCAGATCAAGTACCCCGTATTCAGTAGACATAGCCGTATGTAGCGCATATACTTGCAAGGCGGGCCATCATTAGGCACAAGTCAACGAGTGAAAATGCCTCCAAAAATGTCTCACATCGCCACATGTCTTTCCGGTGGATCTGTAGATGATAGCCTAGCCCATTTCCTGTCCTGTCAAAATTACCGACAGATAGCGGACAAGGAATGCCCTCGGGCTTTTTCTCAAGCAGAATTGGAATTAGGATTGGAATTAGATTCGCCGGCTCCCCCCGTCACCGCAACAACGCGATCGACCTCGCCCGCGCATTCAGGCATAGCACTGCGCATCTCGCGCGCCAATACATCCCGGAACCCGGCGAAGGCCTCTTGTTTCCCTTTTAAATCTTGATTCCCGCGCTGAACCAGCTCGACGAATTCTCGAGTGTAGATATCTGGGTTGCGCGAGCTGTCGACGTAGTCGATTATTTCCGGGGGTAGTTGAATGCTAGCGAGACGGGGGTTTGAGGGGTCGGTGTTGGAGTTTGCATCTTGATCTGAGTCTGTGGTGCTATTATCTGGTGGGAGTTGGGTGTGTGTTGAGAGGGTGTTTAGGGTGAGGGTGAGATTTTTGCTGTTTTCGATATGGTTAGCTTGGTCTTATCTTCTCGACAAGAGATTCAGATAGGAAAGCAGGAGGGTATAATGGTATATTATTTGGTGAAGTATCTGCTGCTTGGTTGCGACGTACATTTTCCGGACCAGCTCTTGTTGCGTTTCTGGGCCTAGGTATCCGTGGACGGCAGATTGGATCTCGAAGAGGTGCTGGATGACATCTTTCAGGTCATCTGCGAGTTGTCAGTTATGGACTCTATGTTCCATTATGTTTAGCGCACCTACCATCGACCGTATTCAGCAGGACTGGAGCCATGATTACTTGCGCTGAATGAATGTAGTGAGGTTCTTGGATGACGGGAGAGCGGTGTGGACGTGCAGGCGGAGTAGAGGGATGGTTGTATACTGTAACATTAGTTTGAAACCAGGCTTCTCTCTGCGATTATCTCTGCCACATCAAATCCTGGGAAATCATATTAGAAGAGGAAAGCGGTATGTCTCTTAACAGTGGGCGGTAGTCTAAAGCGGTCAGCCGGGGGGTTTCAAACTCATGTTACACCACGGTCTGGTTCAGACATGCCGCGAATCTGCACCGGGATAGTAAAGTAGATGCAACAGGTACAACTTCAATTGAGAAATCGGTAAATAATTTGATCTCCCTACATTATACGTGTGTGTTACAGTGCTGTACCTAATTTATGCTTGCGTGCAAAGTAAGGGATGTCTAGATGGTTCGCTTCAATGAGGAATACCTCATGTCATATGTCACTGTCTATATGCACATGCACACCTCCGATTCAAATACAGATGACCAGGTAATACACGCTAATATCACGGCATTATTACACCAAAATAAAACAGCCGTCTAGGCGTTACACTTCCCGGGTCTTCAACTTGGGGAACTTGGGAATTTCAATCTCCGTCTCCATCTCAATTCCAGAGAGACTGGGGAACCGCCGGCTGAAGTTCGCTTCCCAGTCCTCACCCGGGCTGGCTGGGTTTGGTTGAAAAGATGGGCTGCGATCATTGCTGGCACCGGTGCCAGGCCTAGGTGCATCCGAAACCCCTACACGTAAGTTCTTCGGCTTGGGCGGTGCAGCCGGTGGTGCGGCAGACCGAGATGGAGGGCGCGGGCCAGACGAATATCCGGTCGAGGCAGATGTGACGGTCCGAGGCAAGCCTGCAGGGGCACTGGCCCCCTCGCGGCGGTCTGGAAGAGGGCCAGCTCCTTCACGGGAACCATAGGCAGGTCCCGGTGTTCGAGACATGGGCATTTTGTTCGGCGTAGGCTGTACATCTCCCTGATTTGCCGGCAAAACAGGGGATTCAGTATACTTGCCATAGCCGGACGCGGTTTTCGGTGCGACGGCAGACTTGTTCGTCTCACCAAGGAATGTCTGCACTCGGTTCTGGATAGCTCGAGATCGGTGCACTTCAACGCCTCCTTTCCCGCCATCGTTCTCGGCGACCCGGCGCCGGTACTCGGCCGCAGCATTGGCCACGCGTTTTTCCTCCTGGGAAAGACGGCGACGCTCTAGCTCGCGGCGCATCTCCGGTGGGATATCTTCCCGGTCCAAATCATCCAGGACAGCGTCCTCGTATGGCTCCGCATCATCGTTTGTGGCTTCAGTATCACTCATGAGGCTTGTTCGGGGTGCCTCTTCCGATGCGGGAGTCGTACCGGACTTTTCCTGGTTATTGGTGCTCTCGAACCGACGGAAAGCATCGCCAAAGCGACCTGCGAATAGGTTTTTACTACCTGACAGCGAAAGTGAGGACAGGCTGGTACGTTTGCTGTGCTTAGCACCACTGCTAGACCGCTTCTCTCGCTTGCGATTGTTTTCCTCCTCCTCCTTCGCTCGGAGATAATCCATATCCGAAGAAATATTGGCTTGTTCATACTCGCGGTCCATTTCGGTTCTGGTTGCCCGCAATGGGGCGCCACCTTCATACTGCGATAAATCTATCGATGACCTCGATGCCTCTGGTTCTCGTGCCGAGTATCCTGCCTGCACCGACACTGGACGAGCCTTAGCAATAGCAGACTTGGATCGGCCTACGGGGTCATTGGCATCCAGAGCCGATGGTCTTCTGAGAGCCTCCATGGAGGGGCGCGCGGAGTTCGAAACATTCGACAAACGATCAGAGGACAGTCGTGGGCTTGCTTCGGGCCGCAAGCTTGACGATGGAGGAGAAGGCGCCTTTTTCTGTTCTTCTTGCGTCCAGGGCTGACTTGAAGGACGATCTTGGTCAGATGCTGGGAATCGATAGATCGGACGGCTGGAAAAAGAAGGTTCTTGCAAACGCGGTGTCTGAGCGGGTGAAGTCATAGTGCCAGTAGATACCATCACAGGCCGCTTAGGAGTGGGCTGATACAGCGGGGTGGATTGCCTGGCAGACGCCTCCTGAGGCTGGCGAACAGGCGAAACCTGTGATTGTCGATTGGAAGAAGGCTCATGCCGCGTTGGACGTTCGGGGGAGGATTGACGAGCAAAGGCTTGGTCAGCCAAGGCATTGGTGAGCCTCTGGGAGAGCTCTTGATCATCGGACTTGTCGTTCGTTGTCGCTTCGAAATCAAACTTGTCCCCCTTCTCGTGAAGAATGTCAAACTGATCCAAGGTAGGGAAACGCTTTGAAAGCTCATCAGCCTTTCTGCTACGGGCTGCCGCTCCTCCATCAAGAGCGGCGAACGGATCATTAGAAGCGGCATCTTTGGATTTACCCCGGTATGGGGAGGGGCTTGCTTTGGCGGAATCGTGTGATGATTGAGGTTTTCCTGGTCGTCCTCTCCGCATAGGTGCGATTTCGGGAATAACTCTAGTCTCTTCGACTGGAGGCGAGTAGACTGCTCCTACCGGAGGAGCATCAGTTGGAGTTGGCGGCAACTCTTGATTCTTTCGTGCCTCGGAAGCCGTTCGGTTAGAGTAGATCTATCTAGAGTCAGCAGAAGCACACACAGCGGTAGCTCGAATATACGACGTACATCACGAATTGGAACTTCCTTGCCCTGCATGTGACAGACTTCTCGCACCACTTCATATATATTAGGACGCTTTTGCGGGTTCTCTCTCAGCATCGAAGCTGTGCCTGGTCAGTAAAGCTTTCATCAACCCAGAGCCCTCCTCTGCACTTACCAATTAACATTTTCAATCGATCCGAAAACCGGGGGTATGAAGGATATTTGAAACTGGCGTTGAGGATGGCCATCTGACCGACCTCCTCAAAAGGAGTTGTATAATAACATAGTTTGTACAAGAGCACACCAAGGGCCCAGATATCACTCTTTTCGTCAATGGGTTGTTTCCGATATACATCGATCATCTCCGGACTGCGATATTGCAAGGTCGTGTGCCGCTGCACATCGTCTTCGATTAATCGGCCCTCGGCGGCGGACGTCGCTGCCGGACGAGGAGGAGCAGAGGATCCAAAGTCGCAAAGCTTGTAGATGGCCGAACTGCCCTTGCCTGAGATGAGAACGTTCTCCACCTTCAAGTCGCGATGTAGCAGAGGCGGTTTCAGATAGTGCATACAGGCGACACCCTCAGCGCAATCCGAGAAGATCTTAATGATCTCTGGTTCCGTCAAACGGTTCTGCAGTCGAGTATTCATAAAATCAATGAGACCGCCACCCCCGCAGAACTCCATGAGCAGAAAGACCTCATACCCTCCCCCGTTAAGCTGAGAGGCATGAGAATCAATGTATTTCACGATATGCCGGTGTCCCTTCAGCTTCTTCATGGTTTCAACCTCGGTGCGCATGTTCGCCAGGGCCGACTTATCGGGAACAGCCACCCGCTTCAGTACCGCTGTCTCCGTGCCATTGACCGGCTTAGGCAACCGCACCACGTATACATGAGCAAAGCCACCCTCGGACAGGTATTTCTCTATCACCACTCGATGACTCCCCACTTGGACCTTAGTCCCGGGGAGAAAAGTCCCCGCGGGTGCGTTCACAGCGGCGACCGGGTTGTAAGCGGGGAATTGGCGTGAGGCGGCGTGGCTCTGGTGAGCTTGGCGAGAGGAATGAAAGGATGACATGGTGGTCGAAATGCCCTAGACGGGCAGGGAGGGGTTGGATCGGGGAGTCTATGAGCTACTGACACGGCATAGGAGTGGGAGAGGGAGTAACTGGGACTGGGTGCCTGGGAATGAGAAAGAGAATGGGGCCAAGAGGACAGTTGGCGGGGAGGCGGAGAAATGAGGGAGATGGGGTTTGGTAAGTTCGCTTCCAAAAGTTGAGAAAGAGAGACAAGATAATGCAGCCTCCACTGAGGTTGCAAGTCAACAAGAACGAGGCAAAGAATGATGGGAATCTTGAGGAGAAGACCCAATCACCGCCTGCGGGTCACGTTGCGGCGCGGCGGTGATGCTCTCCGCCTGGCGCATTCAACCACTACGTAGTGTTGTTTCATTACTTTACTTCTTTACATTCATTCTTCCAGGTCATCTTTCCAGGCTGAATGATTGCTGTGAATGGCAGAAATCTTTTCAATGCTGATGGCGAGCATGAATCATGATTTACACAATCGGTCTTGAATGCCTATTACAGTCGTCCTGATGCCTCCGATGCCCGAGTGTTCTGGTCAGGGTCCCGCATCTCATGGCTCGGTCATGAGACTACAATGACCCTATCACTACTTCTACCCAGCATTCAATGCTCATGACAGGCTTGACATACATATTGACAGCTTGAATAAGCCACCGGATGATGTTGTTACCATGACTCCCATCCGTGATGTCTTGGAGTCTCTGCTCGATACGTTTGACCGTGCTTCGGCTGAGTACTGTTTGGCTTCGAATACCGCGGACCCACTAAACTCGAACTATCTTTCCCCAACCGCTTGACCGCAATATCGACAAAGTTATCAATATGGCCTCAGCCTCCACTCTCGACGCTATACAGGATGATCACGGAGGAGTTCCTCGGTGCAGTACGTGCTAGTAGGGCTACCCTGACAGGGAAACAGGACTTTTAGATCCTTTGCCCTCCTTTCAGTGAGGGTTTACCAAGAACCATCCCCGTAGGACACCCTCCACCATATTGTTGATGAAGAGAGTATGGTTATATTGGATCGCTCCGCTTGTGGCTGATCTTGAGCATTCGACCCCAAATGTGAGCCTTGTTGCCTGAGGTGTCCGAAACTGCTATTCATGCGCTGACATAATACATATTAACCCAAAAAGGTAAAACCATAACAAACATTTTCGACCCTTCAATCATCGAGTTCTGCTTCAACATGCTGAACGAAAAAGAGCAAAAAGAGTAGTATGATTATCCATAAGCCGTAGCTAGTTAGCCGCTTTACCTTCTCCATGATGGACGACCCCTCATTCCCAAGAAGGGCCTCGACTCGAAGCAAGGATGTTCAAATTAGCCGGTCTGGCAGCCCTGAATGCTGTACCACTTGTCTGTCCCTTCCATTGATAGTAGGGCTTGCCATCGTGTGGCCTCGGCGGAATTCAGCATTGTTGAAATATCTGATATCCGTGGAATCTACGGGGATATGCGATCGAGAAGTAGTATTGGACGCGCCGAGTTGTTTTGATGTGTGATGGCCACGTCTTGACTGCATGGAGCCGCCGATCCTTAGCGGCTCCCACTTCTTTCCCAAACAACTTCCCCCCCCCCCCCGTTGCAATCTTCCCTCGTTGTTATCCGACCATCCATCTCTCGGTTGTTCTTCGAAAGATCAACTTGGAGTCTTGGTTTTTGGTGACTTCATATATATACTATACTCGTTTTTGATTTTCCCCGTTCATCTTTTTCCGACAACCCGTTTGACCGGTCTTCCGAGCACTGTACGGCCTAGGGCCTCAGTGCACATCTCTAGTCATAACGAACATGAACTGGCTATTCACATACAATTGCATCGACCATCTGTTCAATTAGTCTCGATCATATCATCGGAATCAAGACACAAGTGACTCGGGCAGGTCTGGGGTAACTAATCGAAGAAGAGAAATCATACTCGGCTGGGCGATCATCGTTTGACCGAGTCGGCAGGCCGAGTCGCAATTTTTTTTTAATATATATATCATCCGAACATTTGTCCTAACGTTCGATCGGAATCGCAATGGATGGCCCTCCACCCCCTCCGCCGCCGCATGGCGACAACCCTCATACTACCGAGGGCGAATACCGTAAATCGTCCGATCTACCACCCGGAAACTACGACATCTTCATCGTTCCGCCTCACTCATCCGGCGGCGGCTTCCTATACCTCCCTTCCCTACAATGCCACCGCAATAGCTTCCTTGCCGGCGCTGCAAGCACTTTGCTTTTAGTTCTGCTATGGTCGGCCGTCGCACCCACCGTCAAGACTTGGTATATGGCTTCCCTCTCCAATGGTGCGGGCGGAATGGGAATGATGGTAATTGGTCTTGGCTTGGGTGTCGCTGGATGGGCATTTGGAATGTCCCAGTCGGATGGCTCCAAGGGCAACGGTGGAAGTGGTGGTGGTCGATTTGGCGGGGGTTTCTCCGGAGGTGCAGGACAAAATGCCAATGGCCAGTCTTCTGGTGCAAACTACAATAATGGTGCCAACTCTGGTGGCAATGGATCAGGCCATCGACAACAAAGGAGTGGAAACTTCGGCGGTGGCCAGAATTATGGCAATCAGCATGCTGGAAACCCAGGCGGTGCCGGCGCACCTTCGAGTGATGAAGATCAGGAGAAAGAGAGGGAAAGGGAGCGAGAGAGAGAAAGGCAGAAGGAAAAGGAAAGGGAGCGTGAACAGGAAAGAGAAAAAGAAAGAGAAAGGGAACGGGAAAAAGAAAGAGAGAAGGAGAGAGAAAAGGAGAGAGAACGCCAAAGAGAACAAGAGAAGGAAGATCGGAGAAAAGCCGAAGAGCAGCGCGAACGTGAAGAAGCAAAGCGCAAAGAAGAGCTCCGCCGAAAGATGGAGGAATTTAAGCGCAAGCGTGATGCAGAAGCCAAAGAGAAAGAAAGAAAGCGAGAGCGTGAGGCCATGGAGAAGGAACTCAAGGAGCGCAGAGAGCAATTGGAGCGTGAGATGGCCGCTGCTAGAGAGAAAGCCGAGAAAGAAGCACGCGAACGAATGGAAAAAGAGGCTGCTGAGGCCCGCGCAAAGCAAGAGAAAGCAGAAGCTGATGCAAAGGCTGAAGCCGAAAGATTGTCAGCAGAGGCCAAGGAGAAGGCCGCTAAAGAGGCTGCAGAAAAGGAAGCGGCTGCAAAAGAGAAGGCCCAGAAAGAAGCCATGGCCAAATTTGCTGCTCTTAAAGAAGCAGCTGCTAAGCGCTATGCTGAGAAGAAGGCCCAGGAGGCCAAAAGCAAGACCCAACAGCCAGCGAGCCCTGCCAGCGCAACGAGCGCACCCAGAACACCTTCTCCCAAGAAGCAGCCACCCTTCCAAACGTCAAACACTACCATCGAAGACGATGCGTATTCCTTTAGGCCCTATGATCGTCCTAGACGCCCGTATGGAAAGGCATCTGGATCTGGGTCTGCTTATTCCGAGTCATCATATGCTCCTTCGCAGTCAACGGCTCGCACAACGCCTCCGCCATCACATCGCAGCTCATATTCTACCAAGGATCCCGATAAGATTGTGATCCAAGGTGTATACCAGTTCAATAATGCATTCATGAAGACACCAGTCGCTCAGTTGGTCTCTGGGCAGGGTATGGTGACTGATGGCCTTGTCCTGCGGATGACAACCGAAGGTCTTTTCGTTGATGACGACCTTCGAGGTGTTGGCCAGCGCGAATGGGATGTCAAGGCATGGACTTTGAAGCTGGCTGAAGTCTGGTGTCCTCAATTAGGACCCAACAGCCAGCAATCTGCAAAGTCTGGCTCTAGCAACCCCTTTTCTTTCCGCCGTGGCGCTTCGGCGCATTCGATGCCTACTAATGAAGAGTCTGATGCCTTCACGGCAAATCTGCTTAAGGTTTGCAAGAACACATGTCGATTGGCATCACCAAGTGCTTGTTTTGCTCGCAGTGCTGCTGCAAGTGGCGGCGGTCCGGTCCAGCCGCCACAAGCAGAGTTCCGGGGCTTGCACATCCTTCGCGCTAGTATTCGCGATCAAGAAGGCCGAAAGTATGTCTTCGTCCTGCAGGACACTGAAGCTTGGAAGCTTGCAATCGGTCTTCAACGTCTGCGGGGTGGAGCCCTCGTCCGTGCTTTAGGCGTTTCAGCCCTTCCTGTCCCCGAGTGCAAGAGCATTCTCGGGGGGTTGGGCTATATCTAAGGGACATTTGATGGGTACAAAGGATATAGAAAATGGCAATTACCGAAGCCATCTTTCTATTTACTTTTCTTTCTATATTGTGCGACTGTTACTTTACTTTTTTTACAACTTCTTTTCATGTTTTCACATTTCCTCCTTGCATACTTGCGCTTTCTCGAGTTGAGCCTCTTCTCTCATTAGCGGCGGAGTTTGCTATATTCATTCTACCACGGTACATTCATTCGCTTTTTGTCCATGCCTTACCCCACCCCATACTTATTTGAGATTCCCCCGAAATTACCCTTGTTTTTGCGCGTTTTTGGTTTCATGAGTACAGTTGACGAGCATGTGGATGTTGATTGGGGACGTACATAGCACAAGTCATTAATGAATCAGCGACAGTCTTTATTGGAATAAACTTGAACTATGCCATGCTGTACGACAGCTAACTTACCCGCAGTAGTAAATTTAATCTAGTATCAGTTTGATTTTGTTTTTCTCTGGCGTGATGACTCGAGGTCTACAAATAATTAACATTTACTCGTCATTGGTTACTAGGGCAAACTTTTGATATTCATGATATTTGCTTAATATTAATTTACCATTACAAAGGATACAGCCATGATACTGATCTCATGGCATAAATCAAAATCTTACCATCGATGCTCCATTCAAGGATCCAATCGGGGGAGCCGAGAAAAACTTGCGCATGAACTGTTGTTCAATGCATGTCCATTTGGGCTGATCACACGGGACAGCTCCACGTTGGACTGAAATACCAGCTGAGTGACTCGTGACTCGCACACTAGTGTATAACTAGTCCACTAGATTATCTTGCTCGGAGTTTGACCTCCAGACATGACTGATCAAATGGTACTGGGAGTCTGTCCTGTAATTCACCATGGCTGTAAAATGCACTGTATGATGATCCTCGAAGGTAGCACCAGTATAGTGTAGGTACTAGCTGATATGCTTCGTGCTACACTAATGTGCATGGGACGTTTGGGGCAGAAGCACGGCCATATCTAGCCTACGATATATATAATGTCTACAATATAGGATCAAGTTATGCTGCATGACCGCATAGCTTAAAAATCAACACTAGAGACTGCATATATTAAGAAATGTATGTGACCTGCTCAGGCTCTCTATGCTGGGATTCTCGTGGATATCAAGTGGAGAGACTTGATGTGAATATCTATGCAAGACTACCAATGAAGATTCGATCAACGTCGCTTGTAATTACCCAGTTAAAAGAGCCAATCTTAGTCGTCGCTTTGTAATACCGGTGCACATTCTGCATACTCAACGTCAATACGTGACCTTTCTTCAACTTAGGGCTCGACATAGCTCAGCAAAGCCACTGGTCCTTTTGCATAGCTGAAGATATTGGTGTGGAGTTGGCATATTTAACAAAGACAAGGACCCCCAACGCTGCTGAGATCTTTTGTTTTAATCCTTGGCAACTAGACCAGATTCTCGAATTACATATCCTTACTAGTACGAGACATATAATTTGAATCCCCAAGGATGTCGTCTGAACTTCCTCATCCTCCAGGTGTTCCTATCCTTGGGAATATCTTCGATGTCGACCCAAAAGACACATGGAATTCACTGATTAATATCTCCAAACAATACGGTATCTACAGGCTCTTTACACCCAGCTTCCCCTAATATAATATGCACCGAATTCTCTCAGCTCTCTTCTACAGAGCACAAGTGTTTAAAGTATAACAACTAACCCAATTTAATTCTAACCACAGGCCCAATCTGCAAAATCAATGTCCTAGGTAAACAACTCGTCTTCATCAGCAATGTCGCCCTCCTCAACGAAATCTGCGATGAGCGCCGTTTCCAAAAATGCGTCACAGGCCCCATCGTCGTGATGCGCGACCTTGCAAATGACTGTCTCTTCACCGCATATAACGATGAAAATATTTGGGATATTACCCATCGCATCATGAAGCCCTACGTTAGCTCAGCGACTGTCAGTACAGAAACTACTTTCGCAGACATGGCAACCGTAATCCCAGATCTCACGAAGAGATGGACAAGTAGTCCGCAAAAGCGTGTGTTATTTGCAAACGATCTAGCTCGTCTCCTTATGACTTCCGTCATACAATCTTTCTACAATCAACGAATTCACGTCCTTGACACCGAAGAGTCCCCACCTCTCATCGAAGCATGGGAATCAATCACACAAGAAGCAATGCTTCGTCCTACCCGTCCAAAACTCCTCACTTGGCTCTTTCACCAGGGGAAGTTTACAAAGGACATTCAACTTATGCGACAATTCGCAGAGAAGATCGTTAAGACTAGACGAGAGAACCCATCACAAGATAGAGATGATCTTCTCCACGCCCTCCTCCACAACTCCGACCCCGTCACAGGCGAGAAATTAAACGAAACTCGCATCATCGACGAAATAGTCACAATGTTCATCGGAGCCGCAACATCCGCCAACCTTGTCACATACGCTATATACTATCTCCTCCTCAATCCGGAAAAATTAACCAAAGCCAGATCTGAGATCGACTCAATCGTCAATGGCACAGACCAGATCGAACTAGCGCATTTAAACAAACTATCATACATCGAAGCGATAATTCGTGAATCCCTCCGCCTTTCCGCCACAGCACCGGGTTTCAATATCGAACCTACCCCCACTGAATCCAAGGCTCCGATTTTACTTGATGGAGGCAAGTATCAAATTCCACACAATCAACCTATGATAGTAATTCTGCACACGGTAAATCGAGACCCAGATGTATTTGAGGATCCGGAGGAATTTATACCGGAGCGGATGTTAGGGGAGAAGTGGGATGCGTTGCCGCAGGGTGCGAGGAAAGGGTTTGGAAATGGGAGAAGAGAATGTTTTGGGAAGATGTGGGCGTGGCGATGGTCGATTTTTACGCTGGCGAGTATTATTAAAGATGTGGATTTTGAATTTGCGGATTCGAATTATCGATTGACTTCTAATGGGGCTTTTACTGTGAAACCATTGGATTTTTATGGTCTTGTTAGTCCACGGAAATGATGAGATAGTACTGGAGTCCAAGGTAGATTCATTCAAGGCTCGAATTTTATTCTTTTACTCTGATTGATTACTAGCATCCTACCTGAATATTGGCGAAGTAAATGGCTACTGTTTCCGCAAGGTCATATACTGGTACCACTACAGATTACAATTTGAGAATAAATGAGGCCAATAATGCATGATCATCATCAATTGATCCAACACCAAGTGCAGCTTACATCTTTTGTAAACGCAGGCCCAAGCTGCAATTCCAAAAAAAAAAGTTGAAACAAGTTAAGCCCGAATAAATAAATATTGTCTTCCAGTAGTGCAACACCAGAAAGCCATGTGAAAAAAACAAAAACGCCTTTGTTTGATGTATGCCCTCTAGCCAGAAGCAAAGAGGAAAGTCCATGAAACAATGCATCGCGCTAGGAGTAGAAGTCTTTCCCACCCATCACTCATATACAAGGTCAAGGACATCAGTGCAGTAATAAGAGATAAGAGAGAAAAGCAGGAGAAATAGATAGAAAAGAATTTGAGAAAGTTGACGGAAAAAGAGAATCATGAAATAATTCGGAAACAGGGTCTATCGTATGGGAATCATGGGGTGCTTCTCTTGAAGCTAACAATATCATGAGACAAGCTGGATAATGCATTGCTCTTCTTTCAAAGGCAGTCCAGCTCTTGTCTTCTGAAGAATGTAGAAAATAGAGAATTCGTGGGATCTGGCCTCTTATTAACTCGGTTGGTAAACCAAGAGGCCTTCGCGAAATCAATTGACTGGGTTCGAGTGCGAAGCTCATCATTGATCGCCGTATGGTGGGATGGTGTGTGTATAAGTGTATTTAGGCCCGGCTTGTTTAGAAGGGGAATCCACCAGGGAATCCACCACCACCGCCGCCGCGACTCTGGCCTCCGAAGGGGTTTCCTCCCGCAGAGGCAAAGCCACCACCGCCGTTCATCATGTTGAAGAGGATGTTGGGATCGATGTTAACGTGGGTGCCGTTCATACCACCCATGCCACCCATTCCTCCCATACCACCCATACCGCCCATGCCTCCCATACCACCGAAGCCGCCACCGCCGAACATATCGGCAGGGTCCATCAAGTCATCGCCATTATCGTAAGCGGCACGCTTCCTAAAATTGATTGTTAAAACGTTTGATTTCGAATGAAAAGACCTGGATATAACTTACTGAGGATCGATCAAGGTCTCATAGGCCTCGCCAACCTCCTTGAACTTCTCATCACCAGCCTCACCATCGCGGTTCTTATCGGGATGGTATTGGATAGCCATCTTACGATAGGCCTTCTTAATCTCCTGCTCGGAAGCATCCTTGCCAATTCCAAGGATCTTATAGTAGTCCTTACGCTGGGCTTTCTTCAGCTCAAACTCGGCACGGCGAATTTCCTCTGCGATACCAGCCTCGCCGGGGTTGTTCTCAGCAACACTCTTATAGTCACGAACAGCCTCCTCCCAGTTGTCGTTTCCGGCATGGGCCTTGGCACGGACCTTCATGGCCTTGATATAGCCAGGGTCCAGACGGAGGGCCTCTGTGCAGTCCTTCACGGCTGACTCGTACTCCTTCAGACTGTTATAAGCCTGAGCACGGTTCTGCAGAATCTTGGCATTCATATCCTTGTTGGTGGGGTCGACCTCCAGGGCCTGGGAGTAGAGATCGATGGCGCGGCGGTAGTCCTTCGCCTTGAAGGCAGCATTACCCTCATCCTTTGTTCGGCTCAGCTTCTGCACAATACGGAGAAGTTTGATCGCCTGCTTCATATCCGGGTCCAGCCCGAGGCACATCTTCAAGAGCTTGAGCGCCTGGTCAGTCTCACCGGAGGCGTAGAAAGCGCGCGCACGGATCATCATGGCATCCGGGTCCTGACTGTTCTCGCGAAGCAGCTGGATAGCAATATCTTGAGCCTTGCCCAATGAGTTGCTGTTGTTCATCTTCAGTTGTGCCTCAGCGGTCAACAGAGTCCACTTTCGGGGCTCCTTCACAGCCAATCCAAGGCCTTTCCGAGCATTATCCAGGCAGAAGATGGCCATAGAGCCTCCGCGGTCCTCGGCTAGTGTCTCTTCAGCTTGCTTGACGAATTTCAGCATGTTCTCTGCAGGGGCCCGGTCGGTCGCTGTGGCGGGGGGTTCCACTCGAGACAGAACGTCTAGGGCATCATTGGGTCGACCGAGGTTGACCAGGATCTTGGACCATCGGTGCATAATCTTGGGATTGGTGGGGTCCAGTTCGTTGGCTCGCTCAATGTCCTCAAGCGCACTCAGGTAGTTCTTGTCAGACATGTGGGCGGCGGCACGGTTGGACAGGAAAGCGGAGGAGTTGGGGTTAATCTCGAGGGCTGTAGAAAAGCAGCAAGGTGAGCAATGTGCCGTAAATCATAGCCAAGACTCATGGTTTGGTGCTTAACCGTTTCGTGGTATCAAGGGGGAGTGATAGAAGAAGAAGAGGAAGAAGAAGCATACCCTTGTTGTACTCTTCGATAGCCCGCTTATAGTTACCATCCTTGAAGAACTTGTTACCGGCCAACTTGAAAGACTCGGCCTCATCCGAAGTACCGGTGGATTTGTGTGGTGGGGGAGTCGGACTGCGCTCCTCACCATTCACACCATTCTTCATCTGAACATCCTGAGGATCGATATCCATTGAACTGCGCTGGTCCGCCATGGCCGAAAGACGACGATGTAACTCGTCGGGCGGAAGATTTAAAGGATGTAGGTCCTGATCTCGCGAAGAACGGCGAAATTTAAAAGTAGAAGCGGGGTTGGGAGTCGAATTTGACCGACTGTGTGAAAAGCGATTTTTGGTAGGAGAAGAAGAGGAAGAAGAAGGCTTGGAGGGGGACTTTTTGGATGGAGAAGCCGAAGACTTTTTGGAGGGCGACTTGCGCGCTGCGGAGAAAGAAGAACGAGGAGAATCGGGGAATGGAGAAATCGGAGGTGGAGGAGAATAAGAAGTTGGACGAGACGATGACTTTTCGTGATCCCGATTCTTCTGTTTATCCTTCAGCTTTTCCTTGTCCTTGTCTTTCTTGAAGATGTGGGCGAGTTGGACCATTCGGGGCGGTCGAGGGGGGATTTTTTTTTTCTGGTTTTTTCGATCGAAGATGAACGAAGGCGGTAGAATCTTGGACTGCGAGAGCGGATAGAAGTATAAGTATACCAGATAGTATCACTTCAAATGGTCAACTATCGATGATTGTTGTGATCTTGAATATAATAATATGATCTGATTTAATGATATTAAGCAGTCTCTGCTCACATTTGAATCATCGAGGGCATGGCAGCTGAAGTAACCTGCCAGGGCAAAAGCAGAACGGAGCAGAACAAGGGCAAGGGGAGATCAAGTCCAAGTTTCTGGTGGCCCCATTTACTTTATAATACTCTCTCATCCATCTTTTTCTTTCTCTTTCTACTGGTGGACTCGTGCGAATATTCAGAGGCTGGAAAAGAGCTGCTGGTCTGTGTTAGCGCCAGCAAGAGAACTGGAGACATCGAGTCACGAAATTCCAGTCGACTGGGACGATCCTAGACTTCTCATTCACAGTATCATTTATGTATCATTTATTCGAGGATTGAATCAGTCATGACAGATTTTCCCTTTTCTTCCTATACCGGTCAATCCTTTAACCTATCCCAGACCCAGAGGAAAGTCATAAATTCGCGAGGCTTCCCATAGCGGTGGAGAGCGGTGGATCCGATATGCAGTTTGTCTGCTCCAAGACTGGGGGTCAGACCAGTCAAATCTCAGCTAGCCCGCGAAGAGGAGACAATCTGTCTTATCACCTCGTTACGTGCAGGTCAAAAGTACGTAGAAAGGCAAGGAATTACTGTAAAGAAAAAAAAGTGGTGATGAGGATGATGTTATAGAATTGGGATTCCGAAGTCCCTCGCGTTCGGGTATTGTAAATAGAACTTGGCTAGAATCACAAGAAAGCAAAAAGAAAAGAAAAAAAAAATCCAAAATGCGGTGTGGAGAATGTTGTCCAGGACGACCATCTTTGCTGTTACTGTATTTCGACTCTCCTTTTTCCCCTGAAAGCTCTGTTTTACTGGTCTTCTCAAACATGGCTGAGTCTATCAAGTCCGACGTTTTCACTCGGTCCGCGCCGTCACCACTAGCGCCCGTTGAATATAATCCAGCTGATGAGGTATAAACATGTCACAGTATAGCCAAATATTTGGGGTTTAGGGGTACCAGTCCGACCTTCAAATCATTTCATGGTTTATGATATGAGATGCATGTAATTATCGACCCGACAAAGTATCATGCACTCGATGAGCCACTGCACTCCACCGCCCCTCGCCCAGTCGCGTGACATACGTTGGACTAAAGCCATGGCTTTCATAAGGAGGAGGAAGATCGACCCAGTCAATTTCTCTCCCATAGAAGCCCGGATACCCTCCTGGCACCGGCATTCGATCAAGCGGTGATCCTGGCGTTCGATTCTGGTCCCACCAGGGCTCCTCTTGTTGGGAAAAAGGCTCTAGAACCACCCACCGCTGCTCGGCTTCTCTCCAAACAAGTTGACAACTTTGTGCCCTTCGGTTGCGAGATGATTGTCGAGTGGGAGATTGAATGTCTGTGTCAATATTGAAAAGGGGGACTGGATCCGGTACTGGTGATCGAGATCGCTGGTGGAGTGTCGTGGCACGAGGCTCGATGGGAAGTTCCATATGCAAGTCGATGTCCATTTCTATATCTGGGGATGGTGTTCTTCTCCCCCGTTGGGCCGGTGCTCGACGGAGTTGTCCCTCGCTGAGAGAAGACTGGGATCGAGGATTAGGAGATCGGTTATTCGATGGCAATTGTAAAGGTCTTGGCCAGAGTGATGAGAGTGATGCCTCGGGATCTGTGGATGATGGTCTGGGTGGTAAGGATTGCCATAATCGACTCGGGTGTGTATTGTTATCTGGGGTAGGAGGTTCCACGCTAATCCGATTATTCCTGTGACTCGATCTGACGACCACCCTTGAGTCCTCAATCGGTGGGCCTTCTAATGAGGATAAATCCATGAGGTGCGGTCGTGAACCCGAGTCCATCCCGAAGTCGGACCGCTGAAGGAATCGACGTCTCGGCACAAGCGAGGAAAATGGCATCTGAGGCAAGCCAAAGAATGAAGAGCTCCGCATGAAGACGGACTCTGTCAAATATGTGCCAGATTGCTGCGTATACTATCTTTGAACACGAAAGATGTGCGCTTTGATAGACAGAAAGTGGATCGTTGTACGAGAGTTCGTATCCATTCCAAACTCAAAAGGTTGAAAGGAGAAATGTAAGTATTCACACGCCGTCAGTAGATGCCCAGAGATTATGAAATGTGACAAAGAGATGCGTATAATAGGATGAGTAGACTCGTAAGGGTTGAATGTGGTAGAAATATCTACTTGAAAGGCCTCTCAGGGCACCATGCGCCTTAAGCGAGTCATGGAGGCCTAAGTTAAATATCACAAGGACGGACATCAGGTTCTAAAAATTTATTCAAAAAAAAAACATAATTCAGAATCCTTCTTGGGGCCGGAAACCCCGAGGCCCACTGCTGCGATCTTCAAGCACTACTCGACATAAGATATGCTACTAGTGCATCATCGTGGCCGGCATGAAATCAGATACTATCGGGTCCATCTTTGTGGCAACGCGACTAGCAAAATCTGACCATCTCCATCTACAGTACTTTAACTCATTGGTGGCGAAGCACGTCTTACAGCAAAATGAATTGAGAGGGGATTTACGAGCTACAAGGACCCTGATCTTTGACCAACTTCAAGTTTCATCGTCATCTAATGCGATAGGGGGAATCCCACGGGTATTCGGAGGTACCCTGAGAGCAGAGCGAGGAGATTCGGTCCCCTTCCAATGAGGAGCTATGGCCCCCCGAGAGTATGTATATCACTAATTTCATGGATTACATTAATTTGTGTAGACATTGTCTGTTTTGGTATCATCTGGCGCAGCGGTGAATTTTGTGTACAAACGCGAACCCGCCAAGGCCTGTCAGTGGACCAACTATTTTTGGCGAACCAATCATAAATAATTTTATCGCGGTTAGTCTGCGAATATTTCGGCTTTGAACAAGATTCAATTCGGATGTAAGGCGCGAGAACCAACGTGGAAAACCATCGAATGTGCTAATTGGGGCCGATCCACTCGCGCAGAGGTAACCAGAATAGGATCAAGTTCGTTTTTGATGATCGGTTCGGCTTTTAGCATTCTTATACCATGATGTAATGTAATACATCCTTTTTTTCTTTTGCTGTTCTACATAAGTGTTCGTATTATGTTCGTCCCGTTCGTGATTTCTGGGGAGATTTGACATTCTTGAAGAAGATGAAACCAATGCTCGTGTCAGTTATAATTAGTAGTGTCAAGTCTGACTTAAATGGTAAATGTAGATCGTAATATTAATAAGGCCTCGTGCTCTCCGCAGTGGCTTGGCCGAATGAACACAATTTCGGCCCCTCCACAAATCACACAACTTGGATTGTGGAAAAGCCCTGGCTGATGTCATTCTCACACCGACAAGCTTGAGATTCTGCATATCTAGCATCTGTATTGATCTTGGCCTTGAACTGAACAATTCCAAGTATCTAAGCATAAAAGCATTGATTTTATACTATGCCATCTACTTCATCATCTGCTACTAAATAAAAGCACAACTACCGGTGGACGACAGTCGTAGTACCTTGCACAGTCCTTGCATCCTTATAACCTAATTGAGAATTCAGTGGCCAAGAACCAGAACTTTCTTGGTTCTGCAAGATCATTAATCCATCGGTGAGTACTATTTACGGCCGGGAAATCTGTCACTTTGCTTATCAGCCTTATGCATCTACAGTATGGATATTCCAAGTCTGACTTCGCCTCACGCCTTGTGTCGTCGGCACGAAAATCTTATGAAAGTGTTCTGTTTCACGATCCTTCTGGTACGAATGAAGGCTGATGAAAATCGCTATTGATTCTGCGCTTGCGGAAATGTCCGGGCATTGTTTCGCATAAGGTTCCTTGTAGATGAGGTGATAAATTTCCAATAACAGGAAGGTGAATGACACACACCCACTTGGCGGGTTGTCAATACAGATATTGCTCTACAAACATCTAAATCTCACGATATCATTTACCATTTCCGGCCGTCGTCAGAAGAAGTGGCTAACGACCTTTCCCCCACACAACCTCCTTGAAGTTCTCCCCGCGATGCAGTTCCTAATCTCCGTCTCGTGATTCCATTGCTTTCTTTTTAAAAGGCCAAATGGGGCTTCATAATTCACGAGGGATTGAGTATCTCAACTTGAGAAAGCCTATCGGATAGAGAATTATTATTCACAGTACAGATCTTGATTCCACCTTGATTTTCGTTTCATGCTATTTCTTGGTGAGAATTTTTCTCATCCATTTCTCGCGTGTACGAATTGCAGATTTCGCAATATCTAAATGTTTCGCATTGTCGAAGCCGTGGCAGCCTCCGCCCCAGACATGTAAATCAGCTTGCGATCCGTATTCCCACATCCTTGTTGCGTAGGCCACAGCCTCATCTCTGAATGGTTCACATGAACCGACATCAATGTAGGCAGGCGGAAGTCGAGAAAGATCTTTTGCCCTTGCCGGAGCAACATAGTAGCTGACGTCTTCGCTGGCGACACGATCGCCAAGAACAAAACGCCATGCTTGCTGATTTTGATTTGTATCGTACGAGCCATTATCTTCGTTGAGGAACTGCTTCGCCGAAATAGTTTCGTTCCGATCGTCGAGCATTGGGCCGGAGAGAAGTTGTCCACATAACTTGGGTTCGTTCCGGTATCTTGCCATTAAAACAGTCCCTGCTGCTAGCCCGCCGCCAGCAGATCCACCAGCCACCATCAAGCGGTTCGGGTCAATCCCGAGGTCTTCAAGGTGTCCTCCCATCCACGCTAAAGCCGCGTAGCAGTCCTCGACCAAAGTAAGGCCTTGATGTTTAGGAGCGGCACGATAATCAACACTAATCACAACTGCATCAAGTTCTTTGACCATCCCAATCACCATGTTCAACCCCATAAAAGGATCACCGCTTATCATAGCACCGCCATGAAGAAAAAGAATGCCTGGATAGGGCGCGGAAAGAGGATTTGGTGACGTCGGCCGAAGTGTCACTAAGGGTATATCGCCATATGGCCCAGGAATACGAGATTTTTCAACGTGAATTTTGGTATCTGAGAGTATAGCATCTATGAAAGGTGCATGTCTTGCCCTAGTTTCCTTGTGGAATTGAGGGACCTCGTCCGCGCTCGGCGGGAAATGTAAGTTGGCTTGACTGGCCAGGATTTTTGCTATGTTATCATCCAATGGTGGTTGGTTCTCAGCCTTGGTAGTATGTATATTGTGCATGGCGGGAATAGGCCAGAAAGTACGAGATAATTCAGATGAAAGTTCGGCAGAATTAACAGCGATTGGGGATGAGCATAGGAATTGAGGGGCTGGCAAGTCAACAAAGGCTTTTGTCCACTTGCCAGCCCCTCATCAAGTTCTTTGATCGTGGTCTCAATGTCAGATCATTTCCTACATACGATATGTAGACAGCGGAAAGATCCAGTCAATCATCACTCTGAGCCACACGAGGTAAAATTAGTTATAGTTAGTTATCAAGCCCCGCTGAGTAAGCGGGGCACTATACCCGTTTGGGAAATTGGAGAGCATTTCTATCCAAATCCTACTTGGAACCACCACGTTTCTCCCATTTTCCTCCCTGTTGCATTTTGTACAAGATTATTTGAAGTCGGACTTTCTTGCCAAAACGGTAGATATTGCCGCGGTACTTTGCGCTTTGTACCCGCATCTAAGACGAGACTGATCAACAAAGCGTGTTATCTCAAGCTTTCTCAATGCTTTCCTCCCAGTCTCAGCCCTTACGCCATAGACAGAAACTCCACAAATACACCGCATGCGATGCTTGCTACAGCCGAAAGGTAATCATAATTTGGCGCGATTGTCCTTCACCGTTCTTTTTGTATCGAGTATCTGCGTTTACTGATATCCGATGTTTGAAGATAAAATGTGACGTTGCAAAGCCTCAGTGCAACTGGTGCTTTCACCATGATATGCTCTGTACTTTTTCCCGTCCAAGGCAACGAGGGCGCAAACAGGAGACCAATGAGTTCGTCACCACCTTTCCATTACGTTGTTTTACCTCCCTATGGACCCCTCTGGCCCAATACGGCGCATGGATCACCCATTAGCCTTATAGAGTCGGTGGATTCTGACAGCTATAGGCCGGCAACGCTGCCATCATCGACAACGAGCTCGACGGAAGAAAGTGCCGCATCAGCCAAAGTAGCATACACATCCATCTTCCCTGTCCGCGCTCTTGTAGATTCCAATCAAACCAAGGTGTATGATTCCAGCGATCATAGAACTTTACATAGCGCCAAGTCAAGATATCCAAAACACCGAGCGAGCAAGGAATCTCGACATATACCGCGAACCACACGATACCAGATCAACCACATAACCCTCTTCAACGGTCTGCCTTTCTTTTCTAGCAGTGGCCAGAGTTGGATTGAGGAGCAAACAGGAGAAAAGATTAATCTCGACCAGTACTTTACCTTTGGTCCTCCGTGGCAGGTGCTACCTTCATCAAGTTCGTCAGGCTGCGATCTATATACCACTGACCCTCAGTATCTAGCCTTACCAGAGAAGGCCATGGTTTATAAACTTCTTCGGTGGTACCGGTCTGTATACATACCTGCCTTCCCTTTTGTCATACACCCCGATATGTTCGAGACAACTGTTGCCGCAGCATATGAAAGAGAGCTGCCTCGTTCGTCTCCAGATCAAGCGACTGCGCAGGCGTCTATATTCTCCTTCTTTGCCCTTATAAAGGAAATTGACCCAGACGCCAATCATCGTGGATACAGATTCAGTAGTTCGGACTATGCCAGTCATGCTGTCGGGCTCTTACGGCAAATACTCTCTGCGCCAGCCACCATCGACGGACTCCAAATGACCCTCATGCTCGTATGTTGCGATTAATTTGAGCCTTTGGCCTTCCGCTCACGCGTATCGGATGCAAGTTAATACCCAAAAATAGACTGCATATTATCAGCTATCGTCTGGCGACACTAATATTATCGAAACATTACTCTCCGCGGCGAGTCGATTCTTGTTTCAGCTTGGGGGCAATATAGATCCCTCTTCACGAGGCCAAACACCATCACTTGTTGATATTCACCTACGGAACCTTTTCTGGATTTGCTATGTCATGGACAAAGAGCTGTGTCTTCGTACCGGATCCCCGCCGCTTCTCGCATATAATCATTGTGACCTGTCAATCCCTGACAGCGCCCAGCTCAGTCAAAGTACATGTCTGGGTTACCCGGAAATCTGTTTTTCGGCTATGGTTCAACTCAGTGTTATACAGGGTCGCATCTACGATCAACTTTACTCGCCATCTGCTTACCAGCAGACAGAAGCCGATCTTCTGCGCAATATTCGCGCCTTGGACGACCACTTAGAGAATTGGCGACTCTCGCTTCCTGTTCCGGTTCGCCCAACAACATCTCCCATTGCTACCGCAAATGATCTCAAATCAAATGAGTATTTTATGCTTTTCCAGATACAATGGCATTACTGGATGATGATGATTCACCAGGCCAGCGGCCGATGTGTCTCGTGGAAACACGCACACGTCAATGGGCTCAATTCGAGCTTGAGGATAACTTTGCATTACGCCCGTTCTTTGTTGCAAAAATTCTCCGACGCGCAGCTTTATGTACAGAAGAGCAACTTTCGGTGAGTGACTATAAGATTATTTCAATACACAGGCTAATAATTTAAAGATTTGTTATCTTTTACGTATGCTCGGCTGTGACTACCCTGTTTAGTAAAATAGTTATATGCCCCGTCAGCTCTGAGAGTGTCGACGATATTATGCTGATTGAACGAATTGTGAATTACATTGAAGAGCAGGTAGAATGGCGTGAGTCTTATCATAACGCTGAAAGCATTGATTTGGTTAGGCCGTTTATACAGAAGCTTGTACAAGTGGCCACCGCTTCTATTATCAAAGCGAGCCCTGAAATGTGGTCTTCAGTATAATGATTGGTATCATGACTTCAATAGCCAGTTTTCTAATATTACAAGTTGGCATTGGACCCTTTTTGGCAATACTTCGTTTCAATTGGGCTTCTATGTTCAGTGGACTTGCGCTCTGATGCCATTAGATTATTTTCTAGGGGCGCTTCTCCAAATGATAGACTCATAGCGCATCAACGCTAGACTAAGATGGATTGGATCAAATCCCCGATGAGTCAGCGGGGATTGACAATCTTTTAGGAACTGGAGCACTCTTTTCTATACTCTAATTGGACCAAATCCCTTCCCCACATTCCTCTTTTTGGCTACATATGGAATCATCTATATCTTGTTGCTCTATTCATGTCAATTCCATCACGTGAAATGTAGGGCTATCTTCAGGAGCTTTTCATAAAATTCGACCACTGCGCGAGTCATCTTCTTCAATTATTTTACCTTGACGAAGTCAGATAGTGTACAGCCTTTTGTGCAATCTGCGAAACCGCAGTACCAATTACTGACATGGATTCACAAAGCACCTTTTTCCGGTCCTCAGACATGACCTTGATCCAGCTATATATTGTCAATGATGTTGGAAGGGAGGTCGTGAGCTCTCTAGGAGAGGTTGGGCAGTTGCAATTCAGAGATGTGAGTAATAAGAGAATGCTCGACTTACTTCCCATGGGTGACATTCAATATGCTAATCTCAAGTTCGAAATTCTAGCTAAATCCAGATACCAACCCTTTCCAACGAAGGTTTACGAAAGATATACGTCGCTTGGATAACATTGAGAGACAGCTACGTATGTTAATGAAAATCCCTTCCAAGGCTATTATGGTCTACTGATGCTTCCATCAAAGGTTACTTCCACTCCCAAATAGAGGAAGCATCCATTCCAATACTGCCATCGTCCGATTTTGGGGAGGAATCGACATCATCTTTGGCTTGGAATATCGATGAATTGGCTGAGCACACCGAAGATCTCGAACAGCGAATTGTGTCGCTGGGCGACAGCTACAAATCTCTGAAGAAGCGTGAGGTAGAGCTTATTGAATGGCGTTGGGTTCTCCGTGCTGCTGGTGGCTTTTTTGATCAGGTAAATCGAAGGGTTAAAGAGTATGTCATTAGTAGGTGTGGAAGCTAATCTCTCAATCAGGCATACCCTTGTACAGAGGACACGTCTCATTCGTTCGACAATGACGCAACGCCTCTTTTTCGTGATGTTGAGCAGCATAGTTCCCTGGACAGCGATACCCAAGGCCAACAAAGGTTCTCGGGATCAAGTTTCGGTTTTATTGCTGGTGTTATCCCACGGGAGCGTCTTGCAATCATGGAACGTATTCTCTGGCGAACATTGCGCGGTAATCTTTATATGAACCAGTCCGAGATAGCGGAAATTATCTTTGATCCTATCAAGAATGTGCAAACTTACAAGAATGTCTTTGTGATTTTTGCACATGGCAGTATTCTTGTCAAAATCCGCAAAATCACCGAATCTTTGGGAGCTTCATTATACCGTGTCGATGAAGAGCCCGAATTAAGGAAAGATCAGATGGATAACGTCAACAAAAGCATAGACGAAGTTGTCGCCGTGGTGCATAACAACAAATCCATTTTTGCGAATGAGTTATCGCAAATTGCGCAGTCACTCGCTATTTGGATGGTCATTATTAGAAAAGAGAAAGCGATTTATGATACATTGAACAAATTCTTGTTTGATCAGACGCGAAAAATACTCATCGCCGAAGCGTGGTGCCCGACAGATTCTCTCATTTCAATTAAGTCCACTCTTCAGACTGTCGACCAGCACACCGGAGCCTCCCCTACCGTTCTCAACCAACTCCAAACTAATCGAATTCCACCAACCTATATTCGGACCAACAAATTTACGGAAGCATTTCAGACCATCGTGAATGCTTACCGTATTCCAAGTTACTCCGAAGTCAATCCAGGGATTTACACAATTGTGACTTTTCCATTTCTTTTCGCGGTTATGTTTGGTGATTTTGGACATGGTGCTTTGGTGACTATGGTCGCTGCTGCAATGATCTTCTGGGAACAGAAATTACAACGAACCAAACTTGATGAACTGTCCTATATGGCATTCTACGGACGATACATCATGTTAATGATGGGTCTTTTTTCCATGTATACGGGTCTTATATACAGTGATATATTCTCCAGATCCTCCACTCTATTCTCCAGTCAATGGGAATGGCCCGAAGATATTACTGAATCCGGCCAAACTGTTGAAGCATCATTGAAAGAAGACTACCGTTATCCGATAGGTCTAGACTGGAACTGGCATGGGGCAGAGAATTCACTGCTATTTTCAAACAGTATGAAAATGAAGATGGGTATCCTCCTCGGTTGGGCTCATGTGAGTTTTGACCTGGAAGTCTGTTCAATGTAAACGCCAGCTAACAATATTGAAGATGACCTACGCTTTGTGTCTCCAGCACGTGAATGGGCGCCACTTTAAGTCCAAGGTTGACATCTGGGGTAACTTTATCCCGGCTATGCTGTTTTACCAATCCATATTTGGATATCTTGTTATTACTGTGATCTACAAATGGTCTGTAGATTGGCACGGCCGTGGAGAGAATCCCCCTAGTCTTCTCAACATGTTAATCTTCATGTTTCTGAGCCCCGGTACAGTCCAAGAACAACTCTATCCATATCAGGGAACAGTACAAGTGTTGTTGCTCGTCATTGCTGCAATCCAGGTGCCTATTATGCTCTTGCTCAAACCACTATATCTTCGTTGGGAGCACAACCGTGCTGGCAGCCTAGGGTACCGCAGCCTTAGTGACCAAGCTGGCGCCGACGCTCTGGACGACGACAATGATCTAGACGAAGATATTAGCGGAACTCGCATCTGCATGACTGGTGACGGTGATGCCATGGTGATGATGACCCAAGATGCCTCTGATGATGACGACCCTGGAGAGTTTGACTTCTTCGATATCATGATTCACCAGGCCATTCATACTATCGAGTTCTGTCTTAACTGTATCTCACATACTGCCTCCTACCTGCGTCTTTGGGCTCTTTCCCTGGCCCACCAGCAACTTTCAGTTGTACTTTGGACCATGACTCTCGGCGCTGCCTTTGAAGAAGAGAGCCCCAGAAGTCGAGTAATAAAGATTGTCATCAATTTTTACCTGTGGTTTACTCTTTCTGTTAGCATTCTATGTGTTATGGAAGGAACTAGTGCTATGTTGCATTCGATGCGGTTGCATTGGATTGAGGCGATGAGCAAGCATTTTGTTGGTGAGGGTACACTCTTCTCACCATTCAGCTTCAACACCATTCTTGAGGAAGACCCTGCGGCGTAAGATTGAGCTATTGGGTGCTGTTCTGGCTGTATATTTCTTTTTTCTTACTTTTGTGTTATTTTATCTTATTTTATCTTTCACAGCCCGCTTATTGTAATCTTCCACTGGGTGATAGTAAGCTCGGTCCAGGGATTGTAGACCGCATGATTGTCCGTTCTCTTCAACTACTGGCAATATTAGGCTTAGGATGGCCCGATAGCAAGAAAATATATATTCATGAGCGCCGGACGACGGTCGAAATGCATGTTTTGTATTCTTTTTGTCCGGGTCATGCCAACTCGACTGTACTATGTACAGCACAAAGACCCTGTCACGATCTTAGAGTAGCATTTCGCACCTCAACCTTAGGGTACCGATTTTGGGAATATGCAATGAATCTCACGTACTTATTTAGTTTTGGAGTCGGTAAGAGAATTTGCTCCAGAGATTGGAGTAGAAGCAATATTCATAATATATCGATGAAACCCCTGATCGTACCAAACTCGGGATAGAGTTTGGTACGATCAGGGGTTTGAATACGGAGATCAGTTTCAGGGGAAAGTCAATTTTGAGTCTTTTCAGATAAAGCGACATTCATTCATCTGATTAAAGAGAAACACAGGGCAAAAAATATTGGTACAAAGGAAAGAAGTGTAGATATGAAAGTAATAATGTTACGGGGATCACTGGATGTAAGGGTAAGAGTGAAAGCTGTCATGGTTTACATTAAGGTCGTGCTCAAGCCACCAAGCGCTTCACACAACTCCGAAGCTATCCAGGAAGCCCAAGAATAGGAAAAAATAAATATGTATATCAAAGGGAAATCAGAAAAAAAAAAGGATAGAAAAAAGAACATATCCAATCAGAAGCAAGTAACGATATCGGTCGAGGCAAGGTATATCACCATAAACCCAAAATTTAAATCACAAATCTCCTCTTTCTCCATTCCCCCTATGTCCATAACCATTTTAAACAACTAATCTAGTCGTGACAGGCACAATTAGGAATAGTAGTCCATCATGAATGGAGTTATTTAAGCCAGGAAGAAGGCAGCGGCGGCGGCAGCACCAGCGAAGGTGAGCGAGCCGGAGAGGGCACCAGCGCCGTTGAAAGCGGGGGTACCGGAGGGGGAGACGGGGGAGGTACCGCTGGAATTGAGTTAGTTAGATGAACTTTCGAATTGGATACAAAAACGATATTGAGATGAAGCTTACCTGGGGGTAGCGGCGGAGGAGGAGCCAGGGACGTGGGGAACGTTGCCACCGGAGCCGGGGCCGACGGGGGAGCCACCACCAGGGGTGGAGGGAACGGGGACCTGGGAGGTGATGACGGTAGGGACACAGCTGGTGAAGGTGGTCATGCTGTAGCTCTGGACCGGGGTGACAGCAGGGGGCTGGGGAGCACCGGTGGAGGGAGTGACAGCGGGGGGAGCGGGAACGCTGGACCAGCCGGAGGAAGCAGGGCCGGAGGGAACGGGGGGGTTGCCACCAGTGGGGCCGGAGGGAGCAGGAGAGCCAGTAGGCTCAACACCAGCGGGAGTGGTGGTAGGCTCGACACCGGCAGGGGTGGTGGTGGGCTCAACGCCAGCGGCGGGAGTGGAGGTCTGACGGCCGGGGCAGTCGGTGACGGTGGGAGCGCAAGAGATGACGGTAACCTCGTCGGTCTGGTAGACGGTAGAGTCGGCACCGTTCTGGACGGCGGCAGCAGCCAGGCTGGCGTAGAGGGCAATGGTGGCGATGGTGAAACGCATTTTGAATGTATGGAAATTGATTACCGTAAAGGTGATTTAAATAAAAGCGAGGCTTTAGGTGAGAAAGAGAGTGGTGGTAGTTGGGTTGAAAGAATGGATGACCGAAGTCTAGAGAGTGACTGGATGCAATTGGCAACGAAGTTTGTACTTGAAGAAAGAAGAAGAGAAAGGGAAAAGAAGGCCACGGGGGGACTGGAGGGCCTCTTGTATGAACGGGGAGATTAGTCTAGTTGATCAGCATCCACGCTCTCGACTACTATAGGTACTCCTCTTTTTGCCCCAAAATAAAAATAATCATATTTTATTAAATCAAAAATCATCGTAATAAAAAAAAATTATACATGGTAATATCGAAAAAAAAAAGGGGAAAGGGGAATGACGCTGGGGGGAAGAGGATCCACGGGGGTAGAAACGCGGCCCGGAGTTACATAGTATGTACCTATGACCGAGTGTATTCTCTAACTTCAGTAATCTACACCGCACTGTCGAGGTACCAGTGACCTCCGTCATCTGTTCTGCACACAGCCCGAGTGGAGAGAAGCGGTCCCTAATGAAGTCCGATTATTGGATAGAAGATGCGCGGGGGGGGCAAAGAAGTGGTTTGGGTCATGGCGCTGAATTGGTGTTGTAATTTTGGGAGCACACTAACGTCCTTAGCGTGGACTGCATGCCGATCTGCTGGGGCGTTGTGCGATGGATGAGACATGTACTGATGTACAGTGTCTGTACCTTACATCTGTATAGCGAAGATCTAGATCAGCGGACTCATGGATAGCTGTGATTGTTTATGTATATCTGTAGCATTACTCTACCGTGATACCTAGGCATAGACTACTCTGTACTCATCTTAGATTGTATATAGAGTATCATTTCTCCTTCAGTATACTCTGTAGTACAGCCGAGATGAATGGATTAGCGGTTTCAGGCCACGCAGTCCAACCAATCCACCGCCGATCCACTGCTCGTTCCTGAATCTCTCCACCAATGATAATGGGTTGAGTGGATCTGATACCCCATTTTACCCCTGAACAGCCCGTGGATGATTTCCACTTTGGCTGGGCACGGCTCCCCCGTAAACACCGGAAGTCATCGTAAACAACGCACACATGATGACGAACGAGAATCCTTACTCCAGAGGGTTCATCGCGACCAGGTTTTGAACTCTCATCCACACATCCGCTCCGAGGTTCCTGAACTCTCGTTCGCCGGCCCTGTTCTATTGGATATATTGCTGTTTCCGGGGGTGCACGAATCACATTCGTTCTTTGGATATTATACTCCATAGCCTGAATCGGAGAACTTCCTCGCTGTATAAACAGTATTAATTTCAGGCTACTTCAGGGCTGTTTCGCCATACATAGTGCATTCAAAAACTGATCTCTAATGCTTCTATTCCGGTCGCGACTTTCATCCTGTTTGTTGTTCAGTGGGTCCACCCAACTGTGCTCGAGTGATTCATTGCACCCGAATACAACCTTCCACAGAAGGAATTCTCCGTAGCACGTACTAGCAAGATGTACCCCAGACCCCTATTCCATCAATGCCCTCTAAGCTAGTATACAATACATACATACTCAATACTCCGTGTTCTATACGGAGCACAGAAGTCATCGTAGACACTCACACCCCACAGCGGGACCGGTCAAAAATGCAACCACATCGTTAAACGGTTAGAGTGCTTCCTGTCCAAAGTGCTTAACGGAGCTTACACGCCGGGCCCAAGCCACTGGAGCGGGGGGACAACCGGATGCGAAAAAAGAGGCTTGACCGAAAGTGTCTCGGGTCCCTTAATTCAGACCGTGGCGTGGCGTGGCTTTCCCTTTCTCTCCTACATAGCCGTGACCAGACCCTGATGAGATCGGGATCGGGGCAGGTCTGAGAGTATGGAGTATGTAATGTCCTAACACTAACGAAGTAGACCCAATCGTACGCCGAGTCGTAGGAACTCCGTACACAGTCCCTGACATCGCGCATGTCTTGGATGGGGAAATTTCGGTTGATTTCTTCCTGTCCCTTTCAATGTAATACAGTACAATTTGCTCCATATTACTGTGCTAGTGTCGCTGCGGTCTCAACTGCCATTTGTGGTAGAAGAAGTCGACACGGTGAGTCTCGACCTCCAGAACACCAATGGCGGTGTCAATCCGCCTATTCAGAATGATCAGCTTATGTCCGAGAGCCAATGGCGATGAAAGATAGTGGTGGTGTGCTTTGCCAAGGTTCAATCGGTCGACGAGGCTCCACGATAGGGGTTTACATGTATAGTGCAGTAGTACCGTACAATCGTAATACAATTCTCTCATTAATGTACTGTACCCAAGTGTCACCGTAGAGTGTACATAGCTCGCATTTATCTAGACTTGCAAAAGCAAGTTGAAGCCTGGTTTGGTTCTTTCTGACCAGAACATCTTTCAATGAATCCAGACCATCATCCTTGTACAATTATGTCCAACTTCAAAGCCTCGTGGCGTGCCCCGGACTCCACATTCTTCGACTATTGATTTTCTATCAATCTTGTTGGATTGAATTCACTTTGCCCAGAGTACTTATCATGACCCCCTTTTCTTCCAATATTTTCTTTTGATCAACGGTGAATCCTTGGACCGGTCTAGTAACCCCATACTGCTTCTTTGTGCTATGTTTAGTCGGGTGGAACCTCGTGGATTGCAAAAAAGGGGAGAATTTATTGAAGATAATAATAGTTCTGTGGACCTACTACCTACACTCTATGCGAATTATCATGGCAGTGTGTTGCGAGTATCACTACCGAGTGCAAGTGTTGCGATGGCCACTGCTGAGGTGCTACCTCCTGAGCAGCGAAAAGGGGGAACAACATGGATAGAAGAAAAGATGAACACAGAACGGAGTACTAAGAGTAGGTTTAATTCAGATTCGCCGTCTACACCGTACGAAGTACATCTCGCTCGGTTACTATCTACCAAGTCGCTTCCGGGTTGTTCTGGTTGGGTATACCTGAATCTCTCGCCGACAAACCCTGTGCCAGACTCGGTGGATCGTTTTCAAGAGCTTCAGACGTACGGAGTACCGAGTAACTGAGGGTCAACCGTCACAGCAAACACATCTGGCATGGACAACTACTCTCTGTTTCCGTCAAATTCTCAACCTTCTCTCCTCAGCCCTGTAATCTTGGCTCGCTTGTCCAGCAATTTCCCGACTACGCAGATCAGCGACAACGCGTCATGCCGAGCTGCATCTCCCTGCGAGAAGCGAGCACACAGCACGCTTGTGGATAGTACAGTGATGTATTGCATTTAACACACTACTGTACAGTAGTCCTTTGAATGACGAAGGTAATTTCTTTTCTCCCCATCCCTTTCTTGCATCGCTTTCCTGGCAAAACTAGCTCCGAGAGAAATTCGATTGATGATACTATGAGGCCGTTAACCTGCCAAGTCGTGGCGGTTGTTAGCGCCTGTCTATTTGCGGCGAGATCCATCGAGTTGCCGAGTATAGGATCGAGCGTTGAAACTGGAATTAATTCAGGGTCATGGATTGGACTAGCTCAGTTAGTCAGTTAGCCATGGACGGAAATTGTCTACGCAGGGTCTGTCCAAGTGGTAGCTCTGTATACACTAGAATACTCAATACTCTGTTTGTAGTGATTAGGTCGTACATGGTAAATTCCTCGTAGTACATACTGTACCTTGCTGCTCCGAACCGCGCGTCAAGAGGATCCAGCAGGATTGGTAGGTTTGTGTGATGAATGACGTCTATTTTGAAGTTTCTGATGGCTAGCTCGGAGTCCATGCAAGGGCCGAATATCCTGGCGTGGCTTGCTCTGGGAGATCACTGAAACAGTGCAACTCTGCTCTTTTTTTTTTTCCGGGTTGACTTTCCGGGTCGATCTGTGGCTGTACATTTGGACTTTTGGTACTGGGACCATTTGGTGGAGTGGACCGAGTGGCTTGTCTCAGTCATTTTGGACCTGAAATTTGAAACATTGGCGGCTCAGATATGATTCTGGTATAGGTTTGGTTAAGTAGGTAGTGAGTTGAGGAAATGAGACCGAGAATGGATGATGGTGATGATTTCTCAGTAGATTGGACTGTTGGATTGACTTAAGAGTGACTGCACCATTAATCTATGTATGTGATCTACTTTATTCCGTATCGGGATCAAGATACTGGTGCTCAGCCACTGTCAAGGGATGATGTTGATACAATCTACACAAGTCACGCATCAGCCACAATATTGACGATAATCAGATTGGATGACATATTCCATGATCCAGTGGTACGTTAGGATCAAATTCTGCACAACTGTACTGAGAATAGCAGAAACTGGTAGGAATGACATCGAGTGGATTCGAGATGATAACAAGTGGGGATTCTGGATTGGCAATGATGTCGACGCCACGAAAGCTGCTCTGCCCGACCATTCTACAATATTCTGTATGGACAAAGTAAAGTGGTTGACAAGATGAAAGTGGATCAGAACGATGAAATAAATCTCCATCTCGACCTGTCATCGAGAGAGTGCAAGTTGTTTCGGGTGTGCGGCTCCAAGGCAGCACTTTTATGCCCAACTCATTACTTCAGTAGTTGAGTATATTCTACTATATTGGTTTCAATATTCAACTTGATATATAATATTCTCTATAGTATATATTTAATAGTATACTCTCACTATCCTCTACATAGAATGTACTACTAATTCACTAAATATACTAAATATACTCTACTAAAATGTAACTGTTCTCTAGGCGCCTTCTGAAACAGCCCCACCACCCGATCTTCTTTCTGCTCGGCTGTGTCCTCAGTCTATTAATATTCGTTCCTAAATTCATGAATGATCAGAATAGAATGAGATATCCATATAATTTGGTTCATCGAGTATAACTCCCTCTAAATTACTCTGAATTACTATCATTATTCAAGTACATATAAATTGGCTGCAGGAAAAAGTCCCAAATTTCCCCTCAGCCCAACTT
>Ga0102593_1000554_pt1 | contig 61641 bp, 55 predicted proteins | sample AraplaCol_mMS_r2_2_FD_76862 | JGI IMG/M metagenome (GOLD analysis project Ga0102593, IMG submission 76862) | Arabidopsis root microbial communities from North Carolina, USA - plate scrape MF_Col_mMS_r2 (SPADES assembly) (version 2) | ecosystem: Host-associated > Plants > Roots > Endosphere... | reverse complement strand
TTTTTTTTTGTGTATATCATTTTTGTTTCTATTTCTATTTCTTATATTGAAATAAGATCCTATCGAAGTAGATCTTTTTTTTTTTTACAAAGGATATATTAATTTTCAAATAAAGCTTTCATCTTTGATCTGCGAAATATTGGCAAACAGTTCTATCCATTAATATCAAAAATATATCTGAAAAAATTGCTGACGATCTGAATAGAAATATCAAAATATTTGACTATAGTAGCAATAGAATACAAATTTTTGTTATTGTTTTTATTCATGTAAAGTAGTTTGTTAGAACATATAAGGATTAGCCCCAGGGCAATAATATTTCTGTAAAAGTTTGGGTACTATAATCTACTTTCATTAAATACAGTATCTTGTCTTGTAACTATATTGACGAGCAAAGGTTGCGTCGCCTATGCGGTCAAAACGGAGAGTATGTTCACGGGAAATGGATACAAGGCACGAACCACCCTTCTATGGAGTTCTATGGGATTACAATGGTCTTTGTAATATCATATGATTTTAGTTCTGTTAATGGATAAGTGCATGACATTCGTAAAAGTACTTTCCCTTGACGTCCTGGAGTCGCCTCATATTCGAGTGCCTGTCGGATCGCTGACAAGGGGAATACAGCTGAAACATTCGACGCTGCTATTCCATCGCAAAAAAGCTGAAAGGCTTCATCTAAAGCTAGCTGTAGTGCACAGCGTTCGGTCGAATGGATCCAGTCTCTTAGTCGAAACAGGGCAATACGTGCTTCTGGGCATTCATCCTTCAAACGCATTGACAACGGCGTACCAGACAGCAGTCCATAGTGTACAAGGGTTCCACCAGGACTCAAAGAGCGAGCAAGGATATCTCCCTCGGACCAACCGACCACATCCCACGCGACTGCTAGCCCACGGCCCCCAGTAAATTCAAGCAGCGTTTGCTGTAGCTCAACTTCTGATGTGCAGACCACGGCTGATACGTCCAACTGAGTCATCAATTGTGCCTGAATGCCGGGCCGCTGAACCAGCGCAATTGGGCGCACACCAATACGATTAAGCATGCTAATGATCATCTGGCCAATAGCGAACGTCGCGGCGTTGACAGCCACTTCTGCTGCGGGATAGGGCTTATATTTGCATACCATCATCCAAGCCGACAGAGGATTGATGTATGCCATTGCTGCCTATTGGTCGGTGTGTTCAGGTGGTACAGGGAAACACCAACGTTCTTCAATGACCTTCACATCTTGCCAACATCCCACACTTCTCAAGGGCAGAACCCGTTGCCCAACTAGTGATTCAGAGAGCCGAGTACCGACAGCTTCTACTACTCCAACACCTTCGAACCCGGGTACAAAGGGTAAACAGGTTCTCGACCGATAAGCGCCAGATACAGTCACTAAATCCGAAGGATTAATGCTGGCCAACAGCATGCGGATCCTGACTTGCCCGGGCCCGGCGGCTTGCGCCTCATATTCACAAATATCCTGATCAGTATCAAGTACTGCTGGAACACTTGACTCCGATGCGCGTTGTACGCCCTCTACCTTTTGAGAAGATGAGGTGTTCTGGTCACTATATAGGCTCGAGTTATACCGAGATCACTAGATTTCATTCGGCCGCCTTCTACCGCGAGAGGAACTGGGACACAGAATGGCGACCAACACTGTAAGAGAGTTGATATTCCGATGTACTTTTAGCTTCTGCTTTGTGTTCTGCCTGGGTCATTGTAAGTCGTGATTCTCAGCCTCGTTGCCAGCCTTCCGGCCCACAATATTTTCGCGACGCTATGGCCAGTATCAAGTATGCGTTCTCACCCAAGGCAAATTTAGGGCCACGCTTGTGTTGGTTGGGCTTGCCGTAGGATCGGCGGGAATGAATGGTACATGCAGATGTAAACCAATGGCGGTTTTATGAAGGTGGACGAGAATCAATAGTCTTGTCGTGATGTCAGGAGAGAGGATCCGCGAATGGCATGCCAGAGGTGAGAATTATGCACTCTTACCCAGTTTCTCACCCTGGTCGTGCGAGTCTGAAGCGACCGTCACCCTAAACTCACCCAGATGACACCCGCTCGTCTATGCCCACACATAAGCAACACATTGGCAGGTAAGTACTACCATTACCGTTGGTGACCACATGCGAATCCCTGCTGTTGTACATATTTTATTTTTTCTTGCTTTGGCGTTGTTCTGGTTTGATGTTTTTAGCTGTGGTTTCGTCCTTTATATAAATCATATTTTGTGTCGTGTCTGGGTCCTGGTGCTAATCCACTACTGCAGAGGTTCCTCGCTGTAGGTTATTCGTTCATGGTACACGCAACCCCGGCCCCATCAAATGATCCGTTAAGAGGCAGATCTTTGTTTCTTCCCACATAATATGTACCTTGACAGCAGGAAAACAGAAGTTTGATACCTGCAGTGTCCTCATACGAGGATCTTGAGACTGTTCCCGATGATTATCGCTCATGATTGAGCCGGCGAACCGAAATTCACCAGAGAGCGGGATTTCTTTTCTCTCTTGTAAACGTTGGGCACTTTAACCACGCGCCCTCCACGCCAAATTTTGACCAAAGTCGCGAGCATAACTTCTGGAATTGAAAGGAATTCTAGTGAAGCGAATGCTGAATCCGGTTGGCTTGACATAATTCTTACTGGCAGGATCTTCGATAATAAATCTAGCAGCATTGTTACATTTATTATCGAAAATGCATAGATTGACGGATATGTTGTAGACGGTGCTATTCGTCGGAGAAGACGGTGGGATTGAAGAACAAATTGCTCCAAAGACCCCCAAGCTCCATCGTTGGTACGTCGGTGAGAAGCGGGTCCAAATCTTGGGGCCAAGGATCGCCGTCTGTTGATAGTTCCGCTCCGTTATTTTGCTCATGACGGTCGGCTGTAATCCGGCTAAATTCGTTCAGAACCTCGATATAACGCTGACCGACAAAATCATCTTGCACACCATTCGGTAACTGATCTCTGGCCTTTTCGGCTACTTCCCAGACATGATGAGCATCCGGCCACAGAAGCTTGTACGTATAAAGCGTACCGATTGCAGCAAATTGACAATAATTGACCATCCAGAAAGCCTTTGAGAATAATCCACGGGTTTGTAGGACTTGGCACTCAGAAACGATCATGTCAGCTGCTGCAAGCGACTTATTATGTGAGTGCTTGACCCATTGCCTTAGCCCTACATGCGTTTGTGAGCTCACTGTGGATCCCATAGAATGCATTATAAATGGGCGGTACAGTAGAAGGTTTGCATATGCATATGTTAGTTTCAATGTGGAAACTTGTCGATGCATAGTGATCGTGAGAGCAGACGAGGGAAGTACGGTAAAATTGAGATATCCTGGGAGCGCAAGTAACCACTCGGCGAGAGCCGTTTCCAACGCTGTGGCGAGTGTGTAGAGACAAGTCAACGTTTGCCTCTTGTTTGGCGAGCAATAGAACTGTCGAAGAATATTTCCAAGTATCCGAGCCAGACGTGCATAGTGTACAAGTGCAGCAGCCAGACACAAGCCATCGGAGGGCACTGTATCACATCTGGAAATTGTAATGTTTTCGTCATTGGACAATGAGCATTCGTCTTGATCGATGTCTTCGTCATGTAGAGCGCAGGGGCGGCCAAATACGCTACTAAGTATCCGATCGTGGATATAGATCACCCAGAAGGTCCGTTGTCGATATTGGCGAGTGACGTGATTGTCTGAGACATTTCTTGATCTGTCATGTAGTCCAAGCGCCTGGGCGTGGCGTACAACAATGCCGAATAAAGACCAAGCCTCATGCATCCTCGAGTGGTTCAAGAGGTAGTGAATTATTAAGAATCGGGATTGAACAGATGCCAGTGTAATACGAGTTGGTAGCTTCGGAAGTAGTTGGTCGGCCATCTCGTAGAACTGGGCACTAAGGTGAAGTCAGTCTCAATGCTGGTTATGTGAGTTATCAAGAGGGATATTTCAAACCTAGCCGAATATCCATTCCAGATGTCTGTGACTCTAGAGTAATGAGATCCCAACGCGAAGATCATGTATATCAAGACCAGTTCGTCAGTTTGTAGGCTTCCCGGGTTATTGGTGTACAAAATCTCGTAATTTTCCCTAAATGAAGGTTCATGAACGAAACGAGAAGTGCTAAGACCAAAATCGAAAAAGCTCCTCACCAACCCCTCCGCAATATTCTTTGGGGGTAAAACTCGTGGTGAATTTGGTATGCCGCCGAGAGGGTAGTCGCAGAAGTCAATGGACAAGACAGGAATACCGGTCAGCTTTTGTTTCGCCAAATTTAAGAAAGAAAACATTGAAGCGCCGCCGTGCATGTGCCCGTATTGATCGTTCTGCACGAGAGAAATCGAAGCGTCGTTATCATTGTCGTGGTTCCCATTTTCATTTCTGCTATCACAAGATCCAGGCTCAGTCTGAAGGATTTTGGCCGTTTGGTCTCGTGGCACAAAAGGTGAAGAATGACTTGATCGTCCGTCTCCATCTTCAGTTAAGTTGGCATGACAAAATACAGCGTGGCCGGGCTCTTCCACCCTTGGAGAATGATTATGATTCGATGAGGTTCGAGAAGCCAGTGATGCCAGTGGCGGAGTGTGGGATATGTAGACGCAGTTCTGCCGTCGGCGCACGCACCGAAGACATGGCTTGCGCCTAGAGCACCTGATCTTCCTTCTGACGCAAGTGAGTTTCAAGAAGGAAACAAATATATCGGGAAATATCCCTCACATTTTACATGCCTCACATGCATGTATTTTTTCTGTGACAGGTCTTTCGAGAATCGATCGCTCATTGTCGGGTGCGTGAGTCCGTCGTGGTCTTCCACGTCGAGCAGGGCGACCAGGACCTTGATATTGTACAACTGTTAGCGGGGAAGACCCCTGTCCTTGACTCATGCCTTTGAATCTACCAAAAAGTGAAGCGAAAAGTCAACTCGATCTTCAACTGTAGATTTATCATAGAACAAATGTCAAATGTCCAGCGAGTTGAAGAAGATTCCGGGAACGCAGAGACACTAATCCGCGGTCTCACGTGACACGTATATGGTACCACACGGCTTTGACAGACATTTATATACTTGTTCTACGTTGAAAAAAGGGTTTCTGGTCTGATCGAGACAATAGATTTAATCAACACAATGCCAGCGGTGACCCAAATAGCATTGAACTGTCTACCTTGTGTGAGAATACCGACAGAACCACTCATATCCTATTCTAAGATAGCTCTTCCAGCGAATATCTCACTTTCTGCCATTCTCTCTTGTGCTTCCTTCTTCTTTCAGACTGGTCAATACATTTTTCTCGTTCATAAATTCCCAGTAGCCTATTCACTGTTAATGGGCCTTTGGCTATTAATTTGCACACCGACATGTCATGACAATATATTCGACAAGGAAAATGCGTGTCAGAAATATCAGATTATTTTAAGCGCAACCAGGCATCATACTAAACTCAGCAAGCCCGTTCGTTGGACGCGAGTTAAGAAATTTGACCAAATTGACTCGCCCTATATTTATTTCTTCTGCTTATTTAACAACATCTTCAATCTCCTGCACATTATTAATGGTCGCACCAGGCTTCTCCTCATCATGCCCCCTGGCTGAAGGCAACGATGACAAAAAGTTCTCACGCATGATCTCTTCCATGTCTCTTGGAGGGCTTGAGCTCAAACCAAGCCAATGCCGAAGCTGGTGAAGCTTATTTGCTCCATGAACACTGATTGGAACGGAAAAGACACTATCCAGTTCCTCGAGGCTCTTTCCCCGTGTTTCTGGGACAAAGAAGTAAGCTATCGTTGCTCCCACGAAGCACCAAGCGGAATACCAGCAGAATGCGCCGGTAGAAGTCATTGCATCCAGCTGTGATGGCCATGCAAAGGTCAATGCAAAGCTGAATGTCCAGGTGGTTGCTGTGGAAAAGCTCATGCCTAATGTCCGCATGTAAAGCGGAAAGGCCTCACTCGCATACACAAACGGAACCACACCCTGTCCGGGGGCATAGGTAGCTTCGTAAAGGTAACTGCGAGTGCTGTCAGCCAGGTCTCTACAGAGTATAATAATATAAGAAGCGGAGGATCGAAAACTTACATCCCGATAGCCACCATAATCAAACGTGTTTTAGCGTGGCTCGCAAGGAAAGAGAGACCTGTCCACAGGGTACAACCACCCATTGCTAGAAGCGACCATATCAATAGCGGCCTCCTGCCCCAAATGTCAATATATTTAATAGCAGGTAGTGCACCAATGAAAAGTAGTGCACCTGCACCAATAGATGCATAAATTGCAGTTTCTGCGGTGGCGCCTGTATCGACAAAGACCTGGCCAGTATAATAAGTCATCCTTGAAAAGGGTTGTTAGCTCACGGTCATGATTTCGGGACATGAGATACGCACGCGTTGATTCCGCAAAAGTTCTGCATGAACATAATGAACCAGGATGCCAGCGCGGCATACCGAACCCGCGGAATTCGGACAACATCACGGATGTCAGAGAGAAAGGTGCGACCGGACCGCAATTCTTCTTCGAGTTGCACAGACTGTACGACATAGTACAAGTCTCGAGCAGCCTGGAGTTCCGTTGCGCGAAGCCGCAATAAGGATCGGAAAGCAGCTGCATTTAGCTGTCGCGACACGAGATATCGTGGCGATTCTGGGCCAAAATAAACAGTGGCTATAACGAATATTGGGGCAACCAACTGACTGCCTATCATTAGGCGCCAATTTAAAGGATACTCAATCCGAACGACTGTTTGACGAATAATTACAATTTGACTTGAGAGAATCCCATTTTTCGATCAACTTACAGGCCGCGCTAATGATGTAACCCATCATGATGCCGAACGAAACAAATACTTGCCACATCATGACTAGACCACCCCTAATTGAAGCGGGTGCACACTCAGCTGTATACACAGCTACGGTCGCAGAATTGGCGCCAATGCCTACATCAAATCAGTCACTATTCATGATTTCTCGCATCAGGAGAGGGCACTCACAAATTCCCAGTAAGAGCCTTGAACCAAGGAACGATTGCCAGGAAGTGGAAACCGCTTGCCAGGCCGATGCTCCAATGGAAACAAGTGACCAAGCAAAAGTCGTGCCACGGCGTCCAAGGAAGTGATTCGATGGGATTGCCAGCCAACAGCCCACAGTGGCGCACATCAGGTAGGGGCTTGCGTTTATCAGTCCGGTCAAGAGTGCATTATCCGCGAGACCAAAATATTTCAGAAAGTAGAGCTGGGCACCGCTAATGACGGTTTCGTCCATTCCTTGAACTGTGGCTGCAAGAGCATTCACAATACTAACCCACCATATCGCAAAGGGTTGTTTAAATCTATTCATTGATTCGGAGCGAAGACTCTGTTTCAAAACACTAAGAAGGGTGCCCCTTGATATGGTTCAAATTTAGATTGCGTACCTCTCTTTCATCCTCTGATGCACCGTTCGTGTAGAATCCGACTGAATCATGCGCAAGCCATGCACCTTTTCTGAATGATTCAAAATACTCCTCCAGACCTGCGTTAGTAACAAGTTCTGTTACACGGCGATTGATCTCTTCTTGTGGCACATTATTATCCAATCGCTCGGCTGCTTCGGGGATCGCATTTTTCTCATCAGAAGATCTTTGATCTTCTAGAGAACGCTCATGTCGATCGGCTGTAGGATCACACATAGCTGAAAATCAAAACCACGGTGGTGTCTTTGGCTGAAAGGCAACAGGATACGAGAATAAATGGCCTTCGGATTGCTTATGAAAGAGGCCCCTTGAAGGAGTAGTATGTATCAGACACCTCTCTATATATACCCCACAAACCAAGTCACCCCCAGATTCGTGTATTCCGGGGTTCTGCTAGAGCATTGCCTAGATAAGTCATATGCTGTGCCGTCTTTTCCTAATCAGTAAATCATGCTAGATTCTATAGCCAAGCTTCAGAATGGTCCAAGCTCGGACCCACCTTTCTCAAATAGGTAAATTTAATTGCCCAATAAAAAGTTTGGAAAGCCATATGGGTGATGTCATTACCTCGGGCTTTCTTGTCTATTTGGCGACAATTCCCAATCGAGTCATCTTCCGCGAGCTTTTAATCCGAGCTTAATCTTTACGATCGATGTACTCTATAATGATCGTGGGTCGGGGAAAGTTCGACACTACATGGGGTAAGAAGATCTCGGAATTGAATACCATATGATGAAAACAGATAGCATGCAGCATGATAAATAGAACTAGCGAGATTCCACGCTCGTCCCCTACCAGCACCTGTGAGAGAATACATTTCGACATTGTTGGAAAATCTTTCACATATTCCGTCAGTCAGCCATGACGCTCTTCTCCCTCCATCATGCCTATTACATCTTAGGATTTGTGGCATTTTATTCTCTTTGTAGACCCCTCATTTTCTATCTGAGAGATCCACTGGCACTCCGAAAATATCCTGCACCGAGCTGGTTAGCAGCTTTAACGCCACTCTGGCTTGTTCGCGCGACCTGGTCCCAGAATAGGTCCAGAATAATTCATGAAGAATTCCAGCGACTTGGGGATGTGATACGTGTGAGTCCAAATCATATCATGTTCAACGACCCGGTTGCGATCAAGGACATTTATGGAGTTTTGGCAAACTCACAAGGAGTGCACAAGGATGTCTTTTATGACAGGGTAGCCAGTGATGCCCATGACCTTGTGCAGCTGCGTGACCGCGGTGAACATTCTAGCCGTCGCAAGGCGATCGCAAATGCTTTCGCGGCCAAGACCGTTGTGAATATGGAATCGGTGATTAGAGGCGCCTTCCACCAGCTCCTCTTGAAAATAGACCAAGACATTGAGAAGCCAGTCACGGATAAGAATAGCTTCCTCAACCTCCGGCTATGGTGAGTTACTCAGGAATTCGAGCCTCTATCTTGTCTTGGGGCTCGTCATCAATTTCTTGAATCCTTTGAGTTTTATGTATTCACTAACATTTTATAGGTTCAACTACTTTACACTTGATGTCATTGGAGACATGGGATTTGGTCGGCCTATGGGATTCCTCCAAAGCATGTCCGACAAGACCGAAGCAGAGACCCAGGATGGTAGAAAGTACCTAGTGAAGAATATGATAGAAAGCCTTCACAATGGTGTGCGTTACGGGCTCACTGTGGGAAACCTCACGTCACTCAACTTTATTCATTTTTTTAAACGGGTCGTGGATACTTTCCCTACTCTGGCAGCACGCCTGGGAAGCACCGGTGGCAGTGACTTCGAAGACATTTGTATCGGGAAACTCCGCAAACGCCTTCTCGACGGACCGCCAAACCGATCATCTGGTGATTTCATGAAGTACATCTTGGAGGATAAGACACGCGCTACCGGAAGCGATTCCCTCTCTCATGAGCAGTTTCGCTCTCTTGTCGCTGATACAATGATGATGATGAATGCCGGATCAGACACCACCGCATCAGCACTTACTACAACCACTTGGTACTTGCTGAGACACCCAAAATCGCTGGCAAGACTGCGACAAGAGCTTCGTGACCACACAGGGATTTCGGAGACAGGCAACCTATCAGCCGAAGAGTCTATCTTCGCCTACGACGTAGTAAAGGATCTCCCTTTCCTACGCGCGTGCATTGACGAGACCCTTCGCCTTCGATCGCCGTTGGCCTATCAATTACCGCGTCTCGTATCTCGTCCTACGATTATTGCTGGTCGCCAAATCCTTCCCGGAACTGTAGTAGCTGTTGCGCCTCATTCAGTCCACCGCCATCCTGCAATGTTCCGTGACCCTGATGAGTACCGACCAGAGCGCTGGATTGAATTTGATGAAGAATTTCCGAATCAAAGAGAGGACCTGAAAAAGTTCAGCATCGTCTTCAGCCAGGGAAGTCGGGCTTGCATCGGTCGGCATTTGGCCATAGTTGAGCTGCAAATCCTTATTTCCACCCTTGCCATGAGGTGAGTATTTCACAATACTGAAGGCCATTTATCAAAATCTCATCACGGGAACAATCCTTGAATGGGAATTGCGATTTGTTGTTCGTTTCTGCTAACAAAGCATCAATTAGGTACGACATGAATCTTGAACGGGAGAGTAAATCAGAGTTGAAAGTTTTCGAGAGATTTAACAGCAACCCCGGGCCACTGCTGGTGAGCGTCGAAAAGAGGGCCCAAGCTGCTTAAATTATCGGGAAGTCCAGTGCTGAAATCAATAAAGATTAAGTTGTTCTGTATTTCATTTTAGAATCAGCTGCGACTTGGCCGAACCGAAGATAAGAGAACATGTTAGGCAAGAAAAAGCAATGAACTCATACCTCAATGGGCCATCCGAGACCTCAGGTCCGGAATCCTGGCAAGAACTTAGTTCAAAAAAGCTGAGAACCCCTAGTACTTGCAGTACCTGTTGTATCAGGTCACAAAACCTGCTGGGTTTTTCGAAGCATACTCCTTGATGCTCCAACCCCAATAGAAAAGGGGATGTACTCTTCCCCGAATCAATTTCTAGCACCTGGCATAAGGATACCCTTAGCCCTAAATTCTGTAAAAAGGTTCAAACTGACGGAAAAGATGTGTGCAAAATTTTCATTCACACTGATCTCTCGTCGTATTTTGAACATTGAAGTTATGACCAAATATCTAGTCCTTCGACATCTCATAAGCCTTTCCCATAATGCTTCCGCTGGCAGTAGGTCAAACATATGATCCACAGCCCCATTGTTCGTAGAGCTTCTTCTCGATCCCTTTGTATGGGTGCCCCGTTACTTTGTTGGCCATACGGATAAGTCGTATAGTCTCAGTCTGCTCCGCTTTTTCTGTAAAGAATATCGCAGATACCGTGGCAATATGGCAGAATATAATCAGCGCCTGAGCGTTAGGGTTTGTTGCCACAATGCCAGCGATAGCTCTTGCGTGGAGCTGAATTTCTTCATTGTCTGCTAGACCACGGGATGCAGGAAAGGCTGCCTGTCGAGAGCCTGAGCTTGGTGGATATACCTTTAGCAATATTGTGGCGGTATGAAAATAGAGCCAAGCCAGGACGTGACAGTCCGAGGTTATCCAGATTTCTGGAAATGTGCGCCCCTCAGTAGATGATCTTTCCATCTCGTAATATGGCCGAAAGCTTAGGGGCTTTGTCATACTCCACTGGTCCAGGTTACCGCGGAGTGAAATCCAAGTCTCGATATCCCGTGGCTCGCGCTGGAAGGCGTAATTGATGACATCGAAAATGATGCTAGCCATGCGATTTGCCCATGCACAGTCGATTAGGATTTGGCGAGTAGGTGTTTTAGTTGTCATTAGAGAGTCTAATGATGACAAGAACTGCTTCCTCTGTAGACAAGGCGGATAATCTGTTCTTATCGGCACGTGAAGCAGTAGCGCCATATGAATGTCCTGTCGAAGGTGCACCCAAAACGCGGCGCGACCAATGTCAGCCTTTTCGGAAACAGGGTCAGCGGGGTTAGCCGAAATTGCTAGGGTGGCTGTGAACAGCGCATTAGAATCCGCCTCCAGAAGGTTCTCTAAATCGTATCAGACAAGACAATGGTTCTTTCAATTCTGGGGGTAGACTGACTTGTCATGTGCTCATAGTTTCGGACCATAACATAGGTGGCCAAGAGTGTCTCCTCACTTTCCTTGATTGTCGTCGAATCAAGCAAGGCGGGCACAATAGACTTCGAGCAGCGAGAGCGATAGTACTGCGCAGCGGCAAACGGGTAATCTGATGACTGAGACAGCTGTAAAGCTGAGGTGGCCAAGATAGCCCATAGCAAAGGCTGAGACGCAGTTAGTGCAACCTGCACTACTGTCCTCGTGAAAGTCAAATCCGCATCAAGGCAATCAAAGATAGGCCCCCATGTTTGTGTGAAGAACTTGATGAGGTATGCCTCACGCGGATGTGAAATTGTATGGAAAGAATTGGAAATATTTCTTTCTGGTAGCATGGGATTTTCAGCTTGTTCCAGAACGGATGAACCGTCCTCTTCGAAAGGCATTTCCCAGGCGGGCGGCAAGGGTACGGATTCACTGTCTGTTATCAAGGTACCAGCGTCCTTGGGTAGACCAGGAGGTGTCTGCTCAAATCCGAAGTCATATAGAAGCTCATCCATATCGACTGACTCAGACAGTCGAAAATCAGTGGCAAGCGGATAACCGATCATTGTCGGTGGATTGTTGAAAGCCCAATTTTCGGACATAGGTAGGCTTTGAAGTGAAGGGAACTCAGTCACTTCCACGTTTGATGTTGACATGTCCCAGGGTGTTGCGGGAACGTGTTGATTCGATCCATCCACGGAGCTCGAATGTAAGCCAGCGCCATCTTTCGAAGCCTCCGAATGTTTGGAGTGAGCATCTATGGTCAACGCGGTCTCATCAACAAAAGTTGCTTTCTCTGAATGAGCCCCTGTACAAGGCAGGGAGGTAGTGGAAGCAGAATCAATCCGTGAATCTGGTGAATGATCACCTAAATCGAAATTGATAAAGCGGAATTGATGGCCATTGCCAGGTATACAATCCAGCTTTGCCTTCGTACACCGGCGACAAGCTGGGGTCTCCTCATCACATTTGAGATGCCTTCGCCGGCAATTTAAACATGCCTTCTGCGAGCGTTTCCGAGCCATCCCCGTTTCGTAAAAGAAATGGGCTTAGATTGAATCGTTTGCGGGGTGAGTGCGGATACTGTCCACACACTCTGCCTTTGGCGTATATATCACGTGAGTGATAGCATTAACGGAGTCTCCACCTTAAAGCCCTATTTACGGCAATTTCTTCTTGGCCCCGAGAAATATTCTCCTTTTAGGGTATTTTCATCCTGTTGGACATTCCCGCATTACGAACATTTTGTGATCCACCACAACCAAAACTAGTAAAATACAGGAGAGGAAATTATACATCCCGGGCCGTCGACTATAGATTCAAAAGATATAAGTATTGAAAAGCTCAATGAAAATTGCCCTCTTCTCTCATACACTTTTTTATCCCTCTGTATTATGAGCTTAACGACAATGGCCGCCAACGCGAATCTTCCCCAAACACACGTCGGTAGTAAATCACTTCCTACTCTTTATGGAAACGAAGGAGAGTTGGAGAATGTGAATCTTTTGGAGCCTTGCTCTTTGGATACGCCGTTAGAAGAGATGCAACGAAAATATTGGGAAGATGGGGTGCTGTGGGTAAGTTTGAGTATTTCCGTTTGATTCTCATCAACGAAGGCCATTTCTGAAAAGATGTATCTCACATTCTGCAAAGCCTATACTAAAGATTTTCGCGATGAACTCTAGATTAAGGGCCTTCTTGATCCAGATATGGTCAACAATTTCCGAGGCGCATATTTTACCATGATAAGCGAGGGCAATGAGATGCTTAAGCCGGGTTCCAATGCTATCGACGGGAGTTTCAATCCAGATGCTGATTCGAGGAAATTCCTATTGGGTGGTGTGCGCGTCGCAGCTGGTATTCCAAACGAAGGCCCATTTGTTGAGAGGGCCTACAACGCCCACGAATGGAAAACCTACGTTGATTTCAAGGAAAGCATAGGCCGTTCAATGGAGCCCTTTGTTGGTAGGCTCCTCGAATTTGAGCAGCCCTGGACTCTTCCTCGGTCTTTGCTCCGCTTTGCAGTTCCCGGGGGTGACACAACGCCGGTACACTATGACCAAATCTTTCTTCGCGCAGGACCGCCAACCAGTATCACAGCCTGGGTGCCTTTGGGTGACGTGGAGCTCGAGGGTGGTGGGTTGATCTATCTTGATCGGGGTCATGAAATTGGCGTTCAGCACGAAGTGGATTTCACGGAGAAGAACTTGGGACTTTCTGAGAAGGAAAGGATATCGGCATTCAATCAAAACATGATGAAGGGAGGATGGCTCGATAAAAACGCATCCGCGTTTGGGAAAGGTTACGAACGGGCTTGGCTTGCGGTATGTTCAACTATAGGGAACGATGAGATATACAGCTCACCATTGAAATCCACAGGGCCACTATGAGTCTGGCGATGTCATTTTCCATACACCTTACACAATCCATGCCGGCGCTCAGAATAGATCACCATCAGGTAGAATCCGACTCTCGACGGATCTGAGATTCGTTGACAAGACGAAACCATATGACCAGAGGTGGGAGGCAATCGCCTTCTCCACCAAGGATCAAAATGTTGCACGGTAGAGGGTGATTTACCAAACACCTTAACGTAATTTTTGAATTGGCATCCTAAGTTGATTGCACCATCACGCAATCCCTGCCTAAAAATGAGATTTTCTTTTTCAGAAATGAAACTACATAGACAGGTTTTTCTGGATTTATGAGATGAATCAACAACATTGGATCACATTTATACTCTCGCTAAGGAACTACATATATAGACGGCCCAATCTGGCCTCGGACTGGGGTGATCCGAGCCTATCACTTAGAGAATTCAAATACGTGTTGCTTATTGTAAAATCTCTGGTACATATACAGGTGATTAGACGACCGTTTCCTATACTGCAACCAATCAACAGGTATAATAAACGTATATACTATATTGATAACCGCAATATAATTTATATCTGGTTCAAAGACAGTACTGATAAAGGTAGTATTATAATCGGATTCACTATTTGCTTGGACTGTATATAACAACTAAGAATATCGTTCAGCAAACAGTAACAGTATTCGCGAACAAGCCCAGTATTCCGAGCCAAAATTGTATATGGCGAATAGATCGATTTCTATATCGGCGGCAGAGTATCGGGATAAGATATGAAATATATAAAAAATATATAAGATAATCATGCTGTTGAGTACCGTAGAGGATCCAAGATAAATAAATCCAAGAGCACCAAATGATATAGAACTGCTAATATAAACTATCAATAGTATCTCCAATTTGTTATTGATTTTTGATAGCTATTTATAATCCGGTAAACCACTATTACAAAAAAATATTCAACAAATACGAAATTGCCAGATATAGTAGACAATTATACAGCGAAAACCAGTTGCTACTAAAAGTATTTCGAGACAAATAGTTCCAATCTTGTTCTCTAAAATCTGGTTGAATAGTTCGAGAATAGAATTACCAGTCGAGAAGTTTAGTAGACTGTCAAGATCGTTGATTGCGAAAAATATTGAGATACAATATATCCAGAAACCGTAACAAGAATAATAAAAAGAAACCCATAAGATATAAAGGGAGATTTTGGCTACTGTAGAAAGAATCCTGCCAACGCAGTTGAGAAGAAGACAAAAGAAATTGATAAATTCATAGATCAGCACAATATACGTCGTCTAATCTCACTGTGATTATATAGTCAGTTAGCAGGAAAACATTGTTCGAAGTAATATTACTCTAATAAAGCACATAATACGTAGCCGCAGAATCAGGTACAGGATTTGAAAATTTTACAAAGACGGATAACTTAGTTGCCACATGCCAAGTATTGCCTGGGATAAGCTCAGTACAACACTCACTTGCCGATGCAAAGATCGCTCCAGCATAGCCCAGCCATCCTGCTAGAAAAGACAGGAACTTAGCGCCACTTCCGAGACAACGAAGATCACATTCGCCAGCTTCTCATGCAGGAGCCCCGAGGACGTTCTGCTATGTGCCTAAATCTCATCCTGCCGCCTAACAATCCCGCGGCTGATACCGGATTTTTGATAATGGAAAGTGATGAGTATCCACCCATGTCTGGAGGCAACACGATCGCAATATCTACAGTTCTCCTAGAGACAGGTATAGTGAAGATGGTCGAACTTGTGACCAATTTAACATTGGGTACGCCAGTGGGGCTGGTGACAGTTGATGCAGACTGCGAGAACGGGAAAGTCAAGGTTGGTGTCTTCAACAATAAACCCGCGTTTGTGTTCAAGTTGGATTACTAAATCCAAGTTCCTCAATTCCCAGAGCTGGGAACTCTCGCCGTCGATATTGCTAGGGGAGGAATAATCTATGCGGTTATTGATGCAACGAAAATTGGCATCCGGATCAACCATAAAAATGGTCCAAGACTGATTCAAAAAAATATACTTAACAAGTCCGACTATATTTGGTTCATCCAGAAAACCCCGGTATTAAAGAAGCGAACATCCTTGAGATCACAGAATCTTTTAATAGAAAAAAGATAGAAACCCCGAATACCGTTGTCGTATCTCCAGATCGATTTGATCGATATCCATATGATACAGACAGCTGTGCAAGAATAGCTATTCTATATACTCGCAGCCAGCTAGTCGTTGTCTGATCATACAATGATACTGTATAATATATATACCGTATTTGGAAAAAAGAGATAAAGATCTATTGAATAATAGATAGAAAGAAGAAAATTTGTATATCTATAAATAGATCTAGTAAGCACTTTTCCACAATGGAAAATTCTGTTCCCTAATTATATACCAGTTGTATTCTGATTCGTATTCAGAACAAAATAGAAAAACGAGACACAAAATGTCTTTGATGATTGAGAAATCAACAAATCAAATATTGACGGATAACCAAATTTTCTGTGGGCAGTAAAAATCCGATTTATTCCACTCCGTGGCTCGCGGAAATCTAGTCTATATTAATCGTTATTCGCAGATGATCACTACTGTTTATACACCGATCTCTGGTGAAAGGCGGGTACCAGAATTGGATTCGCCGGAGGCTACAGATGTACCAGGATAATCCCAACTATATTATGGGAAAGGATATCCAGGAACCTGCCCATCAGACACTCAGTCTTCCGAACGCGTAATTAAGATCTGTCCATGCGTATCTATATAAGAGAGAATAGATACATTTACTATCGGAGCAGTTATTATTGCAAAGTCTACAAATACCGTATCAAATTCTAGACATTTGTTTTGCGGGGCGAGACAAGATTTTTGTTCTTAGCCACAATTAAAGACTGTTTTATTTGGTCAACAATGTGAGCCGAACTAATGATATGTCAAATTAAGACCTTGGCAGCCATCGGTCCAGGTGGGGCGGGTGATCCACTGTAGTGGATCACCCGCCCCACCTGGACTATATATAGAGAGGGCTCTCTATATATACAATAGGATTTTCCTCTAGACCTGCGATATCAAGTGTTTTTCACAGGATAAGATCTGCGACTGTATTCTGCACTCGTTCAGGCAAGACTCGTTGCGCCGCGGGTCTCGTCCTGATCCTCTGGCGACTAGCAGGCATCTCTTCGTGGCGTCAGAGACTAGTATTTCTCAAGTTGAGTCCATCATCAGCACTCGAAGAAACCAAGGCCTGCTCCAAATAATCCATAAAAATCAAGAACCTCCAAGCGAGATTTGTGTCATGCCTTTGATCTCCTCGTAGATGGTCAAGATCCCATCCACGTAATACACGTACAGGGCCGCTCGGAACGAGCTTCACCTCTGTCTTCTCTTTCAAACCCTTTTCTAAGGTTTATCTAGCATAATATTATACCTATACTAGTGTAGTGGGGAGTATCGGCCTGCCCACCAGCATAAGTATTATGTAAGGAAGTTGGCCTAATTTGAAAGGGAGCTTATATATATTCATTTAGATAGTATCTTTAGCATCACCCAAGAGACCCAGTATCAATTACACGAGTTCCAGTCTATTCGAGAGAGTGCTAGCAGATAGCCCTAGTTGGGGTGTTGTTTACCCTCATCCTTCTGCCCCATTCGACCTGCACGTACCGACCGTGCTGCCTCGAGCATCCTATCCCGTTTCACTAGTTGAACTACCCCTGACCCGTTATTGACTAATATTTTAGTACAACTGTAAAAGAATAAAAATAGATATTGTATTCGTTCGTATGAGCTATCTTGTTATCTAAAATTTCTTTGCAAACCAATCAAATAATCTAGTCACTCACCTGCCCACCTATGCACCTTGCGTTTCAAGTTCAGCCAATCTCTCTCCTGGGGTGGAATCTCACGGGCGAGCGAAAGATAAACACAAACTGAAAATGAAAAAAACAACCTGGTGGGTGGAAGTCCGCGATTAATTGCTGTACAAACAGATCCATTTTACTATGGGTGATTTCCAAGACTTTGTCCAAGGATTGGTTGGCCGGATGTGACAGCAGGTAGTCTATGAGTTGATGTTTTGTGGTGACCATGAGCTGTCCGTAATTCCCTGGGATAACTTATATGATGATGCCACGCAGACTGCCACAGGGTGGAGTTTCATCCAGGATTTACGTACGCACTGGCCCGGCCAAGGCCAGCAGTGATTCATCCAACGTATCCGCCATGAGTCCGCATTACGACGTTGGTTTGTACAGTTCAACGGGACGAGGTTCCGCATGCCAGCCATCGACCCTTGCTGGCTTGCTTATGGGCGTTGGCATACTCAGTCAACCAACAGAGATCTATCACTTGATGTGCCCAATTAAGAAAACTGTTCTATATTGGAATAGTTTGTTTCCATTCGGTCTCCATAATAAGGAAATCATATTGGTTATTCAAAAGCCCGCCAGGTGTTGTCCAATGAAATTGTGCCTTCAAAGTTCAAACAGCTCAATCCGTGCAAGAGATTCAACAATGACCGGAAAAGCTATTTAAAATAAAGAGAACTATTATCTGCTAGGCAGCGTCGGTGTGATATGAGGCTGGTGCAGATCAGGAACCCAGCCGAACGATCGGATGTAATCCCGAAGTGTCTAAGACGAAGAACCAACTTAATTTGATCTTCTTGTTTTGTAAAATCCCCATTCTTCACTCTGAATGAAGGCAACAAGTATAGTTTTCTTCCGAACTACAAGAGGTACGCCTAAAATGGCCGAGGAAGCTGAATACAACGAGCTAAAAATTATTAGCATACCTGGACGTACTATGGAAAAGGACCCTACAAAGGATGTCTTCCTCGAGTGCTGTATCAATGTGGTTGATTCGAAAGAAGAACCTGCTACAGGTACTTTTCGACAGCAGGCCCAGAAACAGTGATTTGTGGGAAGCTTCTGGCTTTCATGCCGGTAACGAAGATAATGATGCAAAACGTGAGGCTCGAAGTCCGTTTTTGTTATAGGTACATCCATTGGCTGATAATAATAGAAAATTCATTTTTGCTATACCTTAAGACGAAAGAGCGTGGTGAGAACCTTAAATTCCCATGCGGTATTGAACAAACTGAGAATCAGCCATCGTATCATATAGCTGACGAGCATTCAAGTTATCATGCTTTGTCAGCCACTGAAGACGAAGACATCCCATCTCTTTCGCGATATCTGCAACGGCTTGGATCATCTTGCGGCCTGAGCCCTTGCCTCTTAATGTAGGGTCAACGAAAAGGTCTATCGAGGTAACATAGTAAGTGATTCGCCCTCTCAAGAATCTCATCACGGACTAGAAGTCATCCTACCATTTAAAAGCATAATTTTCTTCTCGCTCCAGGGAGTCTGCTCGGGAAAGAAATGGGCAATCGCAATAATTTTGCCATTTCCCGATTCTGCCTGCTGCTGCCTCATCACCAAAGCGTACAAATCAGATTTGGGGTCCATAATCCGCTCAAAGGTCTTCTGGTACTGGTCCTCGGGAATGGAACTCTCGTAGAAGTTGATGTAACCTCTGAACAAAGCAGCCCATTCATCAAAATCACTGCGATTGGGCTTCGTGATCCTGAAGTCCTCTGAAAAAGCCATTGTCGAAAGTCGAGCTTTTGGCGAATTAATATGCTGACACAATCGGAATGTACTTAGGCGGAGTGGGAAGTGAAATTGGCGACTGAGGTGTGTCATATGGGGCCTCACCTCTCTGTGGTCGAAGCGGAGGTCGTGATTGACAGTTGCCGGCTCTTGGCTGTGACGTTGATGACTTTGGATGTAGCTTCACGGGAAGAAACAATGTTTCGAAGGAAATTTATTCAAGAGTGCGATCTATCAATTAAATATAAGTCTTTCATGCGGCTCCACTGGCCAAAAGTGAATGATGAAAAAGCTGGTGCTGACTCACTGCGGAGACTTGCCTTCGAACCGGCGTGGAAATGTGCTTTGACGATTGGCCAACCGGAGCATCATTCGGCGATTAGGACCAATCGCCTGTCATTAGATTACGATAAGTTCCGGGACCAGAATTCGGTCACTATCGTCGTTTAGGGTACTTGTATCGAAAGAGGTGGAAGCCCCTCAATTTCGAATACCTCAAAAATCCTAATTAGTTGACTACGGGCTTTCCGGGCCCACGGGCTTTTTACAGGTCTACTCACGTGTGCCGACGGACCGTGTTGAGATCATGTTGGCTGTCATTCTCAAAGTCAAAATCGTGGATGGCATTGGTAAGATCTATGATGGTGGTGTTTCGGATGAGCTCAAACAAAAACCAAAAAGATCCGTTCATTGAAACCCTAAAAGCCAAGTCGACCTAAATCCGCCTTTGACGGGGACTATTTAAGCTTACCTGTTGACGCAGTTACGCTTGGACCGCAACTGGCTGCCTACCTACGCGAAGCCCTATGGTTTCTGCAAAGACGATCAGTGTCTCCGCAGTTCGCGAGGAAACGTCATTCATATCCTTGTGGATCGCCCAAGTCTGGCAGAACTGCCAGGCAACCGAAGAAGGGCAGTAGGAGACGCATTTAGTGGCGTGTAATAAGGCTCAAATAGAAGAGAGAAAGATAAACTAGACACCGTCTGGCGAACCAAAATGGCCCGGGGCATGCCGAGATTCGTCGAAGCGTGCACGCAAGCGGTACCGTAGACCGACTGTTGGCTGTCTTGTCTTGTACCAATAATAAGGAATAGTAACTAATATCAGAAATGGGATCGTATAATACAAAATGCCAACAATGCGATGCGGGAAGCTCGAACGGCGAAAAATATGCGCGCACTAGACTGGGTCCTCTGATAACCTGATACAAACGGCTCGCAAATATGAAAAGAAAACCACGAACTTTTGAGAGCGGCGCCGATTGATGCCTTTCACAGATGAAAATAGATGAACTCATGCGACATTTTATTTATCACCGTTGACACCGTTGAAGTGATGGCGATGACTACGCGATGACACACGCAACGGTCCATCCAGTATGTACCATTCAAAAATGTCTCCCTTGCACGAATTTCTTATGTATATTGTCAATGGTAACTGATTAGCTGTTGTCCTGAAACGCATCCTTGATCATGCGACGGAGATGAAAAGGAGCCCCGACTTTGCTGGCATGTGGGCTAGGTACTATCGACATATTTCCTAGGCGCCCTTTTCCTGAGCTAGGACTCAGCGTCCATGAGATGGGGCCATCTTTGAGTAGCTCTTTAAAACTCCTTGCTAATTATTGTTCCAAATAGTTATATAGATTCAAGAACCCCCCAATACAATGTACTAAAAGCTCAAGGGGCACCGTGCTATCTACCTTCATGGTTGCCGAGGTAAAAAAGAGTCATCACATAGAAAACCATACTATACTTAACTGAAAAGACTTGGAATCCTGGAAAAGTCTCGCACTTTCTGCACAGGTTCAAAATGCCTCTCATACTCACTCTTTGGGATAGCCCAGATGCTCTGAAGTCTGCCAGGCGCCATTCAATTTGTAAGACTTGCGAATAGGCTCCAGTAATTGATTGAACGCCCTTGCGATGGCCACTTTCAGATCCTGGGACGCAAGTCGACCGTCAGTCAGATCTGCTTCAATGTCTCCATAACTGCTGTAATGTTTGCGCTCATAGGAGTGCTTCTTATCGACCTCGATTGTGAAGACTGTCCCACCGGGTGCATCCTCACTATAGAACGTGAATTTATATAGGTCGTCGCCATCACCCTGGAATGGATCCAGCTGTTTGTAATCGATACGTTGATTCCGTGCAATTGCGCTTGCTGGGATCAAGATGTTCTTCAAAGCAAGTAAAACACCATTCTTTTCCATGCTTTCGGCGTTGTCAAAAGCCATGTCAATCTTATCCTTAATTGCTTCAGCGCTATCGAGGAATAAAATCTTCGTATGAGGGGGGTGGGAGGACGACATCTTTCCCCCTTGAAGGTTGGGAAGCATTGGGTTCATCAAATGTGCACGTTTTTGATACCCGATCTTAGGGAGGAACCTTTCGGCAAATTCGAAAATGCCACACTATGGATATCCATTAACGGCTGAGGCAGTCTGAGGGGTGTAATACTGGGGAATAAGTGTACCTGGTCCTCTCCGCCTAGCTGGAAATCTATGTCAAGATGCTCTTCAGCTAACGTCTGTAGTCCAGGGCACAGCATCGGACTCAGCATGTTTGGATTATAACTGCGGTCCCAGGCATCCCTAACTGCTTGTTGAGGTACAACTGTGCAGAGCTTCCAATTGTCGGTGACGAATCGTGGGTTCAATTCATATGACGATTCTTGAACAAAGGTTACCGTCGAAGTTGGGATTCCGAGTACCTGCAGTGCCGCCTTCACAGTGAATTTGTAGTATTCCATGCGGTGCTGTACCTGTTCCATTGGAACATTGACATTGTCGAGATATGAGTACACGTCAAGAAGCACAACGACAATCTGGAAGGCTTTATTTAGCCACGGTGATGTGGTGCGGAATAAAGGGCACAGCAGACTCACCTCAACCCCTGCCGCAAGAAGATCCGCAAACTTCAACAATGGGATAAAGTAACCAATATGTGCTAATTAAGAGTTTTAGCTGATAGTCTCGATTCCATAACGCTGGCCTTGCTTTCGTACGTTTTCCTGTAGGGGATGTAACTGGGCAAAGGTTATTATAAGTGAACAGTCTTTAGGAATGGATCCTCTTACCCCAAAGGCATCTTGGTTTCCTGTCAGTTCGCTCAAGAGCTTCTTTTATAGTGCTCAAGCCGGATATATTTTCCAAAGGTATCCTTCTTTTAATGAGATCGAGTCGCTGTTCCACTGTATTCGGGATATACATGGTTACTGCCGGATGTGTGAGAGAAGTATGAATAATGAAGAATGGGCGACAACCTGCTCATCCAATGTAGGTCTATGTCTGCAGAGAAGCTCCGTTTCCCGAAAGCATGCTGGGGCCATATTCTAATTTATATGATGGCACTGCATTGTGATTGTGATATACTGCCCAGACCAGGTCATGATGACATTCAAGCGTTGCGACTGCATTCACTGATCGATTAGACTTACACCTGGCATCTTGACGTACTTTGCCCATTTAGCGTCTCTCTTCGCTGCAACCCCAGATGAACACAAATCCAACCTTTCACCGAACTATGTAACCTGGTTCTCCAAAGATCCGTGTCCCGTTGTAGTGTATAAACCTTTAGACGTTTTCAGCACCTTTTTCCAGCCTTCCAGACAATTATTGATATACTCCAAAATTCAGTCCCAGGCCTGAGAACCGGGAACACTGTATAACCGGCTTGCCACCTAGGTATATGCCTGTTTTTGAGAGACATACCAGCTAGGCGTACCACTTTAAATCAACCTAGAAGTTTTAGCAAGGGTACTTGACTTATGCTTATCATGTATAGAGTTAGATATAAAGCAGTATCTATAATTGTCAGAATAATCCCTTATAGCTATTAAGGGTACCAAAGCCCTATGAATCAAGCCTTTCCATAAAAACTATGAATATCTTTAAACTATTCAATTAATCTAGTGACAAACTTGGCAGAATGTTTAATTTTTAAGCAATTGGTTCTGAGCGGATTGATTTTAAGAGATATCGGTAAATATTACAGAAAGTTTCCTTCAGCCTGGAGATTGTTGAACCGGTGTCCGGGCCGCAAGAAATAGGAAATAAAGTAGCGTCTTTCGAATCCGTCGAATGGTTGCGTGACTTTGTGCGTTGGGGAATGGATCCTCTGCCCAGAAAGGCGCTGGAGCGTATCTCCAGGGTTTATCAGCGCACATCCTGGTTTTGGAGCAATAAAGGCCCAGTTTCCATCATCCGGCGATTTTGCTTTCAGACCCAATTTGTCATAGAATAAGAATGTGAATGTACCACTGTCAGTATGGGTGTTGTCACTGACATCGGCTGCCCTTTCCAATGAGGGCTCATAGATAAGCTTAAGGCCACTATCACTGGCGACAAACCTTGGATGGAAATTTTCGAGTGAGTGAGAGCCGTCCAACTGAAGCGCTTGAGACATATGACTGAGCAATGCTAGGCAGACGCTGTGGCAGTCCTCGGAGAACCGTTCCAACAATTCCTTTCTCTCCTCGAGGACCTCTGGAAGTGGGCGGTTTCCTAAAACCAACTCATCGTATGCAATCTGTTGTGAAGGTTAGATTCCTGAAGTAGGAACTTGCGAGAGAAATTGCAATAACTACCTCAAAAGTCTCATCACAAGGACTTCTTTTATACCTTCAAAGGGGCTTAGTGTCTCCTTAAAAAACGGGTAGTTCCTACTTACCCACGATCTTGAGATGGTTTCTGTTCTGATCGGCAATCTTTTGTCTTCTGATTACCAGCTTGATCAAAATATTTCTGAGCGATACTGTAGATGCCTGACAAATCTGCCAGCAACCGGTCCCCTAAGTGATGGCTTTGAAGGTTGAGGTAGAAGAAGCCAGGAGACTGGGAAACATCGAGCAACCGCTTCACCTCGGCTGCATCGCTGCTTGCCAGGCGGGCAAAGTCAACCGTGTCTATGTTCACAGCTTTCGTGTCCATATTGACTATTTAGACGAGATTGCCACCTCACGAAGAAAACCTTTTGGTCGGGTGCGGACACTTGCAGTTGCAAGACACGAATGTATACGAATTCAATCTTGCCTTATTTTAAGCCCGATCCTCCAAGGACACCATGTTTCTTTATAATTTCTTCGGTCTCTTTGAGGCCTTTGATGTAAGGGTCATTTCATACCCCCTACATTCTAACTCTATGACGTCTGGCAAATGGATGAATTCAGAATGACGACGTAAATGGCTGGTCCTGTAGACAAGATACTTCGCAAAATAACACGAGGGTGACTGCTATCAGCAACCCATTAGCAGCCACACAATGCCTCATCAGGGCGCAGTCAGCATTCCATTACTTCGCTGTAGCTTAGTTAGTTCTATTACGTATCATAAGTGCACTTTCTCCTTATGTTACAGCTAGACCTGATTGCAACTGCAACATTTGCTCTACCCTCTCCGCGGTAATGGAAAAATGCTTGACGCTACTCGACTCATAATGAAACCTCCGCTTCAAAAACGTGGGCAGGTTCTCATTCTAGTATTTCTTTCATTACCATCATTCAATCCAAGCCGCAGCTACGTATTCCTGGCGTGTAATACCATCTGTTTCGTGGGGGTTAATTATGGTGGGAAGGCGGGGCCGGGGATGGTCTGGGTAAGTTGAAAACCCAAGGACCAAAATCTCCGTATTGTCCGGTGGCTTGCAAACCCTCTACCCTAGGCCCTACTTTCACCTCCTGTTTCCGGACAAGGTTTGGATATATTAGCGCAGCCATGATGGGTGTTGCAAAACCAAGATAGAAACTTTGTTATAACCTCAGGTTGTACCCTTCTAAATGGATAAATAGCCTTGCCACCTGCAATCTTGGAACACATCAACTGCCTCCTCGAATTTTGAGGTTTTTATACCCCGCTTATAGATATGGAGGGCTGCAGAGTGCCAGAACTAAGATACGAGCTGCTGCCGGAGAAATCCAAGGATGAAGATGTTTTCCAACATATCCAGGATGCCCTATCACCAGACTGCATTCCAGGTCACAATCTGGCAGGGTAAGTGGCAGAACACACCTTTAAATACTTACCTAGAGCTAACTGCTTTCTTGTGGAACGCAGGTTTGTGAGCACAACAATGGAGAAATGGTCCGAATCTCTCCTGATTGAAAATCTGAGGAAGAATTGTTCAAACAAATCTGAATATGCAGGCCTTACAAGGTATGTGCTATTTTTTCCTTTCATAAACCCCACTTGATGTATTCTTTATGTGGCTAAACCGAGAATACCGTAACAGTCTTCAAGATTGTTGTGTATCTATTCTGGCCCGACTTTGGGGTGCCCACTCGGAGGAGTCCCCGATCGGAGCCGCGACTACTGGATCATCTGAAGCTATAATGCTGGCAGGAATGGCTCTGAAGAGGCTGTGGCGGGAAAAGAGGTCTAGAGAGGCGAAAGATTGGGCACATCCCAACATCATTATGAGCTCCAGTTCGCACACAGCTCTATTCAAGTTTGCTCGCTACTTTGAAGTCGATTGCCGGGTAGTTCCAGTGTGCGAGGATGGATATACGCTAGACCCAAGGCTGGTCAAGGATACAGTTGATGAGAATACTAGTATGCTTATGCCCACTGAGAGATTTCTCTAGCTTGTTTCACCACTGACCTACTAAGTTGGAGTTTTTCTCACGCTTGGTACTACATACACGGGTTACTATGAGCCAGTTCATGATGTCTGCAGTGCTTTGGACGAGGTGGAAGAAACGCAGCTCATAGATATCCCGGTACATGTTGATGCGGCAAGCGGCGGCTTTGTCGCTCCATTTTCTCTGGCAGGAGCTGGTGGGAAACTATGGTGAGACATTCGTCCCTAAGGTGGATCTACTCTCAAGCTGAAAGAAGTATTCAGGGATTTCCGCCTCCCGAGAGTAAAATCTATCAACGTTTCGGGCCACAAATATGGCCAGGTATTTGCAGGAATTGGATGGGTGAGCCAGTACTCTAGTGTCTAGGACCCAGGTTTAAGCTAACCTCCTTTTTGTAGGTTGTATGGCGTGACACATCATATCTTCCCCGACATCTTCGTTTCGACATAAGCTACTTAAGTGGCATTCATCAGAGCTACACATTGAGCTTCTCACGTCCAGGGGGCCATGTTGTAGCGCAATATTTCAATTTTCTCTCTCTCGGATTTGAGGGCTTCAGGGATAATGTTGAGCATTTACTGGCAAACGCACGGCTGCTAAGTATGAAACTTGAAGCCACCCGTTCCCTCCGATGCATTAGCAACATTCACCGGAAAGTAGATATCGGGCAGGCAAGCCACATGGATGAGAATGAGGACTCAAGCGCATTTTACTATGCTGGTCTGCCGGTTGTGGTCTTCACCTTCTCTAAAGATGTGGAAAACCAGCATCCAAGTGCTAGCCCTAAAGGACTGAGCTCCAGCCTTCAGCTCAAAGGCTACATGCTTCCATGTGAGTCACACCCTATCAACGAGCAGAAGGCGGTCTCTAATTTCTGATGCAGGTTACACACTTCCAAATGGAGGACAAAATGTGGAAGTTCTCCGTATAGTCTGTCGTCCCGGCATGAGTCAAGAATTCGCCAGCAGGTTGGCGGATGATATTTGTGTATCGATGTCAGAGCTGCTTTCTTCCTGTAGTCAAGCCGCAAAAGCTTTGTGCTGATCCAATATTATGATACAAAGCAGCAACGCCAGATGGCACATTAAATCTAGTAACTCATACGGCTTGTACCGCAATCCCTTTTGGGGAAGAAGAATCGATTTGTAAACTCTAACACATTCAGCCCATTTTGTCTTTTTTGCCCCGCCGTACCGGATAAAGTTGTCGACCACCCCTCTAAGATCATGATACGACCCCCGAATCTCGTTTTGGTCCGCGCAAGTATCGATATTGAAGTCCATTTCCGTAAATGGCTTACCCACTCCACAGGTCCACAATGACCTTTGCAAAATCATGTTACAAAAAACATCAGGACTGTACTGCTCAAGAAGCTGAATCTTGTCTTCCGTAGCATAATACTCTGGCAGGGTGTTAATTGCGCTCATAACTTCAAGTCGGTATAATCTGACAACAGAGCGGACGAAATAAGGTGCCGGTGGTTTATACTTCTGCCTGTAAGATAGGTGTCTAGCATAGACCTTGGAGTAATTGATGATCGGCTGCCACCGGTATTAATCAGCCGTCCGGCCAGTCTGTCTCCGGTGGTATCTATGCAAAATGACTGAGTAGAAGATTTCTCACCTACTGTTCCCTGAAGGGCGAAGGTAGACATGCCCATCGGAATCTCTCCAGTAAAGGATTCACCTAAAGCTTCACCTACCTTGTAAACTTCTGAAGAAACCTAACTCCTCCATACTGTGTTCGTGCACTTGTATGCGATGCGAACGGGTAAATTGGCTGCCATTTTTACCCTTGGAATTCCGTCATAATATCCTCCTGCATATCGAAACAGCTGGTTTAGAAGTTTTACAGCTCTATTCAATCTCCACTTCTACCCTGGAAGGAATTACTGTGCAATGCAACTCTGCTGTGAATGTAACCATGAAAGATTTAATGTATAAAGCTACCAGTAACAGAATGTCGGAACGTCATTATACCAAAGAAAGGGAACATATCAGCGCGAGGAGATACTTTTACAGTCGCAAAATGGACCGAAGTCCATAAGTAGTAGCACCCTGACATCATTTTAAGTGTTTCAGCCGTAGTAGGAAGTTGCAGAAGAAAAAAGGGGCTGTTTTCATCTGGAACTCTATGATATCAGCGTAATTCTGCTGCTCTTTTCAACATGTCTTATTTCACGTCATATTTGGAATCCTGCGAGCTTCGCAGTGAATAAGAGGGGTCATCCACCCAGCTATCAAGCCTATGATCATACACATACTATTCAAGTTCTAAAGTATTTCCATAATGCCTCCCGACTCCTATTCAGTGCATCCACGCAGCCAGGTTCATCGCCGATCAAATCGCGCCAGTTATGATGCTGGTGCTGTTCACTCAATCGTCAATCAGGCGCCAATTCTACATGTTTCGTTCCTCCCTTCCGACTATCCCAATGATCCGTTCCCAGCAACCCTGCCCATGATTGGGGAAATGGGCTCTTTCAAACACCCTGATTCTAATCATGACCCTCAACATCTCGACCTTTACATTCACGGCCATGTTTCGTCACGGCTTCTGAAGCTTCCTGAAAACCACGAAGCTGGTTTGCCTGTCTGTGTTGTTGCTAGTATCTTAGATGGGATTGTTCTCGCCTTGACGCCATTCAACAACAGCTGCAATTACAGATCCGCCATCCTACACGGCCATGCTGAAATTGTCACCGATGAGCATGAGCGTCTTTTTGCAATGAAGCTCATCACAAATGGACTTGTGCCTGGCCGATGGGAGAACTCGCGAACCCCACCCACCAAAACAGAGCTGAATCAAACGCAGATCGTCAGGATCAAAGTCGAGAGTGCAAGCGTGAAGGTTCGGACTGGAGGCCCCGTCGATGACAGGAGAGATCTGAAAGACGCATCTGTGGTTGGGACCTATTGGACAGGAGTGCTTCCAATCTCTCAGCGAGTCGGAGAACCACAAGCCAGTGAGCTTAATAAGGTGGCAGGCGTTCCGAACTACCTCCAGGAGTGGAGAAATCACCAGAACACTCTCAGTACTACATAATAGCGCGAAATCTGCCCATACCCGCCTTCATATGTCTATTGTTTTTGTATGTGCTGAAAATCTGGAATCGGGACTTAATAGGCTAAGTTTCCCATTTTTATCCATTAGTTTCCTCAAACATAGCACTTAAGAAAGCCACATAACCCAATAATATAACCACTGCTTTGACTACTCCCGAGTAATTTCCTTGAGATCCTATAATGTTGGTATCAGATTATTCTGAGGGCTAATGCTTCGGCGTGCAAAAGATGCCTCACGTCTAGGGCGCTCAACTCTACGTATGGCGAACGGCTATATAGTACAGGCTAGTAATACACTTGGACGAATATGCAATTAGATGAGGTTAAGTAAGCGGAACGTAGCTTGGATCGGAAGGTTGATGGATCAAAGAAAAGAGCGACTACTTGGGACAAGTCGAAATACCCTACAGCTAGGTAATGTACACGGTGTTACGACAGCCGTAATTCGAAGCATACAAAACTATTGTAAAGTACACGAAGAAAGGTGGTTACTCTTAGTATCACCCTTGTACAGTGGTAAGTTACCCTCTACTTCTCGACATTGCTGCTTACTATGGGAAGGAATTTCTGCTGTCGTAGCTCCACATTGCATCACCGGATTCAAATACCACATGTTAATAGCTTTAATTATTAGAGCTCCCTAGGCTTCGGACATGAAACAAAGTTTAGTACGCTGAAGTTGACTAAGCTATTGGTTTATATAAGAAGAGTGGTGTATCGTCTTGGTTTTGTCGATCTCTATCGATCACCTCACTCTATTTCTGCTTTTACACGCCATGGATGGTATCACGCACGATGATGCAATTTACTCGGAATTTTCAGGAGTAACCCCACTTGTGACTGTTGCAGCAGCACAAAAGCCGCCATTTGATTTCTTCCAACTGCCTCTGGAGATTCGAGACATAGTTTACTCGTTTGTTCTAGCAGCTGACGGAAAGTCCCATCTCCTATATGCTTTCTCGTTTTCAATCCATGAGCCCCATAGCTGCTTACTGAACATGCTTTGCTGCTGTCGTCAGATGTGCGAAGATCTCCGTCACGTTTTCCATCGAGAGACGATATATTTTGGGACAGAGCCTGATACTTCGCAACTCATGTCTAATTTCCCGTGCCTCCATGGAGTGCCGATATCCGAGGTCCGTTCCTTTATTTTTGAAGTCAATCCTTTTCAGTACGTATCAACCGTCCCAGAGGTACGGAAATCCTTATTATCAATATGTACGACTTTGAGAAAAGTGCAACACGTCTCATATCTCCGGGTCGAGTGCGACGGGAATGTTCCACGCGATAAGCCTCCTTTGTACATTAATGAACTTGACTTGGAACGCGGGCCCTGGATTATCGCCATTCTTCTCCAGCCGTTCAGCCTCATCGGAAATGTCATCAAAGCACACATAGACATTTGCGGAGGAGCATTGAACGAGCCATGGTCCACAAATGAGTACTTAATGGACTTCGTTATACGTCTCCAGAAGAAAATGGAGGATTCAGAGCCACTACAGGCTCAGAAAGTCATGAGCATCTCAACATTGCAGAGGCGAATTGAACATGAAAACCTCTTTGAAATCTTCCAAGATGTATATAAAAATATTCTGAAGGATACTTGGGAGTCTGGACACTAATACAGAAGTGACGGCTCTGCCTTGTTCGTCTCCAGAGCCTGTGCGTAGGATTTTTCGGTTACCCTCCAAATAGAAGATGCCCTAGAGCACATTGATGTCTTGCTGCGCGTTATTTGCTTTTCTCACTTGGGCCAAGGACCACGAGATTGACAACTAGCTAAGGCAGCACTCGAGCCCGCCCAAAATAAGGGATTGACTGCGTAAAGTGCAGCAGAAGCAAGAATATCTGCGCCAAACGAAGGCTGCCGAGGTGCGATTGGTTCGAAATGCGAATCGAGGTTGATTGGTCTTTCAGCGATATTAGAAAAGCGGATCCCGATGCAACTTTCAATCTATGTGGAGGAACCAGGATCCGTTGTTGGAGAGTCCATGGATGGTCTTCGAGTCCATTTGAAAAATACTTGAGTATCCAGTTGGCGCTGCAAACATTCCTTGGAAGGAGACTTGTTGTAGTTAGGTAACAGCCAAGGAATAAAATCAGCGAAAACAGCGTAGGATTGATTACCATAGTTTTGATGACTGTTTAATTGCTAGTTTTTGATTTTCGGAGTCAGAAAAGCCTTCAGTGGAACCGCCAAACCTTTATCGAGGATTCGATCGGAGAGGAAGAATGAAAAACAGAGCCATACATCCATTCAAATTTTCCCAGGTGGTCGACTTTACAATTCCTTGGAAATGTAAGTCTGTCTTCCGCTAGTATCGAAGATGAGGAGACATATGAACCTGGTATTACACTTTCCCATGTTGTCTTAGCCCTGCACAAGACTTTCTGGGCCTTTATAATGGCCTTGAAGCCATTGGGATTTCTTTTCTTGACCAACTTTTAGTTAGAGAAATTAGGTTCAATGTGCGTTTAAGCTGTTGGCTTTAGACATTCTTATTACGCCAAAGGGAATGTACTTGCCTGAGCAGGCCATTTGCCTAAAATATATTTACAGTGATTGTGCTATTTTCAGCATGTTGATGTTGCCCCTGTGTCTGCCTCCAAACGGAATTTTAAGGTTCCCTAGTCATGCCCGTGCATAAAAATCTCACTAGCTTCCCCTTCATGGTTTCATGGCGAAGGTGCTTCAACCCTGACCGCCCAAGCAGTTACCCTGAAATTACATTGCACTTCTAGGGTTCTTCCGTTTTCGTCTCACACATTCAGTACGGCTACGAACGTTTTCCATGTATCTCTCAGTATTGGTGCCTGTCTTTCTTTGTATTCGTTTTGAGACTGGTCCAGTTTACAGACGCATAGAGGCTGCACGAGGCATTGGTGGAACATAGAGTATGGCCCATTCCCTCCGCATGCACTTTGTTTGTCCGAAAGGTATTTTTTCAGCAAGGGACGTTGGCCCTCTGCAAATCAGTCATCTCTAGGTATATCTGGATTCCGGAGGCAAACTATAGTGACGTTATAGATAATTATCAAGTTAATGATCAGAAATCTAGGTGCCCCTATTCCCTAAATCATTTCTGAAGATTGCATCCCTATGTTTGATGGTTCGCCTAAGTGTCACGCTCATATTCCTGTTGGTCTGTCCTGCACTTAGTGTCCTCCGCTCTCCTATGTAGGGGGTTTATAAGTGAAAGAAGTGAGCGAAATAAGAAAAATGTGAAATTGTCAAAGAATGCCTGATCCGACGCTATCCTATTCGCATATAGGGTATCTAGTCTTCACCCAAAACAGCTTTGAAAAGGTTGACTATGAGTTCTAGAGTGCCTTTTCTGAGCTGTCATGTTACATAGCGACCGGATGAGGGGATCACCGAAGACAAAGATATCATCAACTTGTCATGATCCGTTAAGTTGACTCTGCCACGGAAGTGTCCAGCCAATACCAGCTGCTAGATTCTTCCAGGCCTATTCCCAGTGCATTCCTTCTGTATTCTGTACTTCGTCTCGTAGTCTAGCTGGTTGTGTATTATTTACGGCCTCCATTCTTGTGCGGTAAAAGTAAGTTTCTTTGTGGTATATAAGAGCTATGAAGAAATCATGTACGGTTTGAAAAACTACAAGATAGCAGCATTCGTATTGCGGCACGTCAGTGCAAAGCAGGCAAACAAAGAGTTGCACTTGTTCTTCAATATAACTTACTAGATCGTACTTTTTTCAGTAATGGCTCTAGTCAACGAATAAGGTCATTCGATACCTTACAAACCGTCCGCCTCTCGTACAGTGCTACCTCTTAAGTTTAAAACACCCCGCACGCCCCTGACCGCTCACACCGCCCTACTCCCATGCGCTAGATAGCGCCCAGCTAAACGCGTTATCCTAAACTTCCTTCGATTTGATCCACATCATTCACCATGCCTAGGGGGGCAGTCAATAGGCAATTTTGCTCTCATTCAGGGCAGCATACGCCGCGGCGCCGCAATCACCAACTGGACAGTTATATGCGCACCAAACTAGTGGAATTGAAGAACGTTGCCGGGTGGTCATACAAGATGATTCATGATCAATATCCTGAGATTCCTATCAATACAATCAAAACCACCGTTACCCGCGAGGCTAAACGCCATCAAAATGAGACTTCTCCTCGCTCCGGACGCCCTTCTTTGCTTGATGAAGATGATCAGAAGAGATTGAATGATGCGATTAGGGCAAACCCTAATATTACCTATGGCGACCTTCTGAAAGTGGTTGATTATAAGGTCAAAAAGGAGGCAATCCGTCGGCTTTTAGTCAAAGAAGGACGCCGGAAGTAGCTTGTTATGAATCGCCAAAAGCTTGTTGATTTGCACATTGCTCGCCATCTTGTGGGCTCGCGAATATGAGAATTTTACACTCGTGGAATGGGAACGAGTCATTTGGTTGGGTGAGCGTATAAATCGAAAAGGCAACGGTGCTCACCCTAAGTGGTTGCTTATTCTTCCAACAGATCAATCCCAAGGGAAGAGTGCAGGGGTTTCTCCTCCTTGAAGGAAATCAGACAATGCAGATGTGTTGGGCTGGATTTTGAGGGTCTACCGGCGGACTGGCCTTCTTTTTTTTTCTTTCTTTTTTTTTTTGAAAATCCAAACTCAATTCGTATAGGTGTTACTGTGAGCTCATTCGCGAATATACATGCGAATGCTAAATCCTTTAATCTTCAATGGTCCATTCGATGCAATCTGTCAGCAAAAAATGCCTCAACACCTACTAGAGCTATTGTACGTCACTCACTTGCTGAGATAGATAATGAGATTATAATTTGGCCTCCAACGTCACCAGATCTCAACCCAATCAACAATCTATGGACAATACTTAAAATAAATTTCATAAACAACATCTGGAGCTTAAAGATATGCGCAATAACGATACAGCCAACGGCGACCTAATTGAACGGGCGCAGGAGGCGTGGGATGCGCTAGATCTACAAGTCCTCAAGAACCTCCCTGGATCAATGCCGCGCAGGGTTCAGGCAATTATTAGGTCGTGTGATGAGTGGTATACTAAATATTAACGGTAATTAGTGGTACAGTTAAACAATTCATGGAGGTTTAGAGCGGCAGAATAAGTGGCAGAAAATTATGTAATATAGGGGTTGTTTCAAACTTATGAGGTAGCACTGTAACAGAAGTTGTTCCAAACATTTGAGGTCCATAGCTGGGCCGGGCCGTTGCGACGTCCGCCGGAACAGGCCCACTTATAGTCTATTTTGACCAACAGAAAGCGTTAGTCTCCGTCCAGAGCACGGTCTTGGCATCCCCATCAACAAAATAATCCCCCTTACCCCGACCCTTTAGCTTAATACCCTTCCACAGTGACTATCCTCTAATATCATTTGATAAATAGCTAGGTGATACTTTCAAGTGGAAAGATCCAAAGGCCCCGAATGGAAGATAGTAAGATTTATTGGACTGAAAGGGGAGGGGCCTTTAGGGAGTGCTGAAAGCAGGCAAAAGACTAACAGTGGGCCTGTTCGAGACGATCAAAATCTACCCTCGGCATACTGACCTTAGTGGGCGGTGAATGTCGAACACACCAGTAACAAATTTCCAGGCTGATAACCCCGCTGTCATATTTGAAAGAAGGCAGATATAAGTAGTGCAGCGGCTATTAGAATACGAGGCCCTCCGCTTACATTTTCGTCATCTGAATAGAAAGTAAGGGAAAAAAGATGGGCATTCTGTGTTATGCCTGTGAGGATGGAATTCTAAATGACTTTTCGCTGATCCTAAATTGCCTAGATGCCACAGTAATCATCTTGTGTTCCATGCCTTACATTCTGGACATTTCGGGTAGGGAGATGCAGATCCGTGGACTAGAATACTGTTCTTGGATGTCACGGCTGAAATGGAATCTGAATAAATGCTACCTTGGTTCCAGTGGTCTGGGTGAGGGCACTGTAAAATACCGTATTGTATAGGTCCCGGATGAAGCGAGGGGCTAGGAAATAAGCTTTTAAGCCTCTCTAAGCAAACAAATTTGATGTAAGGAATTTGTAGAATGCCTCGTGATCTGGTGCTGTTCAGTAAGTATGCTCTGGTTGGTTACGCTACAAATGATCAAAGATACATTTGAATCATCTTTGGACTCATTATACAGTTCTCGTTTGCCAAGTCTCGGGGGCCCCGTTCTACACCGCCATAACGACACTTGTTACCCCACTCGGCTCGATCATGAGGCTGTCAAACATATAGAGCTTTTAATTTCGTCATCACTTTCTCTAAATACTCCGTTGCCAACGTGCGAATATCGCAGAATATTCCAGGTGTTCGGAAAAATCGCTAAAAGCAAGCCCTCAGCGGGCAAAATCCGGAAAAGGCTGATTTTGGTTCGGAATTTCCTCAGCGCCTAGGACAATGGACACGGATAGTCGATTCCGCACAAGCAAATATAGTACCAGTCAGAAAAAGTCCTTGACAGCTCGGTGTTATACTGGTATTGAAAGAGTTTCCTTAATTTGCTAACACAATCCCAGCGTTGTTGTGGCTTATTTCTGGAGGACAAGTGGGTGAGTCATACATTGGAAAAATATGAATACCATCAAATTTTCACCTCCAGAGACCACTACTTCTCTGAGATGCTCAACAGGTCGCGTCTTAGTAGTCTTAGCAAAGTTTAGCTCTATGTTCATAGTCACGGGGATTGGACAACCGTTTCCGTGAAATGAAATATTGGCAGCCGACCACACCGTAAGTCTGAAGTTTTATATCGTCCCTTCGTCAGAAGCTCACTTTCACTTCAAACATTCTATCCTCCACTTATCGAAACCATATGTAAAATTAGTCCATGAGGATGTTGTCATTCGGATGACATTGAAAGTTCGTCTCTACCACCCCAGCGACCTTCGAACCAGATGGCTGAAAGCTTTGAAGTTTGTAAAATGCTCTTCTTTGATTTGCACGTTTCGCCTGGCTTAAAGTCCCGTGTCAATCCCGCCCTTTAAAAGTACGTAAGAGCTTTTGATAGCACTTCTGGCTCCAAAACAGGCGCGACAACCATCTGACTTCTTCGTATGGAGAGCTACTTCTCATGTTGAGAGTATGATACCAACTGACCCAATCGAGGACATAGCTTCTTGAAAATTGCTTGTTAGCACTTGGAAGTAGGCTGCAATTGAGAAAATCCTCCCAGAAATCTCCATGTACACACATTAAGCTCCCCTATGTTCAAACCATTCAACCGAACTTTTTTATACGAGCTTTAGTGAGAATTCGATGTCAATTTTCTTGCACGGCCGAGGCATACAAATCATAAACGCAATTTCTGGACCCAACAAAGATCACTACGCTACATCTTGACGTTGATCAGCTATTCAGTGCCCAAGTCAGGGAAAACATACCCGGGCTTTCCGATAAATTTGTTTGGATGGAACTGTGTCATCCAAGGCTATTCAGCGAAGCAATGTATGGTAGATTGACTTTCAGAACCGATTGCCAACTTATGCTGAGTATCATGTAGCATGCTGTATATTCATGGTAATCTTCACGGGTAATCTAATCAATGGATTATATCACGACATAGAGAACCGATTTTGAAACCTTGAAACGACCAACCCATGGTCTAACAATTAACTTTGTTGGATTCAAGGTCGGCTCGCACAGTTTGAACTGATATCTGGACTTGAATAATTTCCGCTTGCAATGAATTATTCTTGTGAATCTATGAAAGCGTGCGTGGCATAAAAGGCCACCTCAGTCAGTGACGTATTGAGCTACTAGAGAAGCTTAGAGTATTTTGCTGTCCTCATGTGCGTACTTTACCACGTTACTGTTTGATACATGTAATATTTCCAACAAATTACCTGCAGTACCTAGGTCCATTTGCTCTCCCATTTTAATGAGCATAGATAACTCGAAAGCTCTGGAAATAGAGTCTACTACGGTTGTTGAATTAAAGTCATCTCAACTGCTGTCGTTAGCAGTTACTCGTCTTATCTCAATTCTGAATTTCTAATCGAGTATTCCACTCCAAGACAGCATACGATGCTGGCCGTTCTTGTAGCTGGTGATTGTGCAGCTGCCTTCGTTGCGTTTATATGCTGCTTTATTGTCTACATTACCCACAGAAAGGGAGCAACAACCCCTGAAACTGCCACTTTGCGTGGCGACAAGTCAAGTCAACAGTTGTGTGTCGACGTGGATGAAGAGCGATGCATTCACCCGCCGCCAGATCTCGAAATCTACAAGGAGATGTACTTCAAATTACACAACTTGGAGAATCATTTTGAAATCTTGCCCAAGGCACGGGACTTGCTCATAGCTATGCTCTCCGAGGCACTTGAAGCAACATGCAGTCAGGGCACTCCCTTTCTGTCATTGAAAGACTACGACCCTGAGCAACTTCAGCGAATTTCTCTACAGTACCTCGGCGAAGTGACTAGTGAATGGGAGGGCTATTTGCAGAATCGAAGGAATGGTGGTAGACGGGTAATGTTCCAGGACGTTGAACAAGCAAAATTATGGCTCATAAAGTCTGCCCCGGTAAAGTACGTCGATGGTGCCTGGCTTGGACACTTGAATAAGTCCACCACAGCTTTTGCCAATCGTCCAACTACAAAGGATGCCTGGCAGATTCTCTCAGAGGAGCTTGGTGATGGCGAATTGGAAAAGAACCACGTCTATATCTACAAAGAGCTCATGCGAGAGATAGGCTCGGAATTGCCGGACCCTACATCAGAGCAGTTCATAAAATGGCCGGATTTCGCCGATGTCGTTATATGGAAAGCAGCAGTCAAGCAGCTTCTTATATCTCTATTCCCAAACGAATTCCTTCCGGAAATTTTGGGTTTCAATATGCATTTCGAGATGTTGACACTGGAAACACTGATAGCAGCCAAGGAACTGAAGGAACTGCGCTTGAACCCCTACTACTTTACCTTACACATATGCATTGACAACGCTGATACGGGACATACTGCAATAGCAACAAATGCCATAACGAAATACATCAACTTGGTTCGAGAAACGGACGGAGAACTAGCATCACAGCTAGCCTGGAAAAGGGTCCAGGCCGGGTTTGCGTTGTCTGAGTACTACGTTTCGCACACACCAACCGCCCGTTACACTGCACAGCCAATCACCGAATCCGTATCAAGCATATGGGAGTCAGAAGTGATGAGAATATTTCGAACTAAATCAGGGCCGTCGACAGGGAAACTTCACTGCAACTGCCCTATCAAAATAGGAGGCAGGTCACTAAGCTCATGGTTGGATCAGAACGCTCTCAATTCTGATGAGTCTTGTAAGGATTTTTTGCGCCATTTGAGCAATGCCCGTTCCTTGATCTACAAAGGAGACCATTCCAAAAGCCGATTCGTCAGTCTATTATCATGGAATGGTGGAATGTTTGGCTCTTTCACCCAAGAGGAGGTCAGGGGCATTAAAAAATGGATCGACAGCCTCGAACCCCCAAAAGACCAGGTCTACTGGCTGTTTACCGGTCGGAGAGAGGAGGCCTCCAGCAATCAATTTTGGGAATGGGATAGGTTCGTGCACATATCAATGTCAAAGCCTTGCTTCGAATACCAAACTTGGCGTACAGGCTCTATACCCAGACTCAGTGTGTACACACCTACCAGGCGGTGGTCTCGATTATTTGCACTTTGGTTTACGCATCCCTCGCTTTTGGAATCATTCATCACCATACCATGGAATTCGGCAAGCAAAATGGGCTGTGCCATCCTGCGGATCTTGCGAGCTCAACACGGCTTCAATCCTGAAGGACCTGATGTGGCTGGAATGGACGAAGTCAATCGTCCTTCAAGTACCGGTTTGATAGAAATCGGGCTAGAGATGGTTAAAACCTGTGGACAACCTGAGCCGCGACACCTCAAGGATGTACTGGCGCAGTGGTCTTCCGACTTTGCAGCAATAATGCTCCAACTGTCTATACGCCCCCGTGCAAACTTGGGCATGCTACTTGGTGTTGCATTAGCATTCGCCGAGTTCCATAAAGCTTTTCCATTCCCTTGCCTTATATCACCGGCCACCAGAGACATATTGTCCCTCATCGGAGAGAGAGAGCTCCGTAACTTCGAATCTTGTATTCCGGAGATTAAAGCAGAAAGTTCTCAGCGCTATGGATTTTACCGTGGATATGAATCCGGAAAGAGAGAAATCAGTTTGTGCATCCAAGAATCAAACGATTGAAGCAGATCACTGGGATTAGCTTTGCAGACCTTGTTGAATAGTTTATGTCATGATATTTTTAGGTTGCTGACTAGCTGTTTGGATTTGTAGTTACCTATGAATCTACTACATAAGCAAAATCGGAATTAGGAAAACATACGATTCGCTTGTAGGTTGCAAATTATACACACTTGTTCATAGATTATTGGTGCTCTTCCCGGAGCGCCGTATGTAACCGGTAGTACAGGCATCAATAATATTTATTTGTAAATGTTTGTGAGCCCATGAAATTCATATATTAGTAGTTGAGTCCGGAGAGAATTGATACCTCAGCACACAAAACTGCTATTTTCACGATTCCTAATTGATATTCATCGAGTTGCATATTCTAATATGGGATTCCGCTCTCAACATCGGAGCCAGGTGATTGGGGCGTTAGTAGCAAGGCAGCCATTTAGTTTCAGGAGTATAATAGCGTTCGTTCCACAGTATCAATAACAACAAGAAAATGTTCTTCTGAGCCGCTGAAGTCGCGGTGTCGAGACACCGCTCATGAAAGGTTCTGTTATTTGTTCTACCTTTCTTCAATAGCGTCTCGCTTTGTCTACTAATCTCGTGGACTCTACGAGTGTGGAGGTTTTGACCTCTTTCAATCGACCCGTCTGCCAACGCAGTCTGCCAGCGAGTCTTCCCATCTGACAATATTTTATATGCTAATATGGAATGTAGAGCGGAAATATAAAGACAAAAAGAACTAAAGATTCTGTGTCTCGCGTTCCGTATCTGATCGCTTGGGAACCCCGAGCCAGGCTTCCCATCATGCCATCGACCAGGGGAGATACAATGTACCGTCGAGTAGTATTCGCCGCCCATGACGAGACATGTGAGTCAGTCACCCTTCGAAGCTTCGGACTTCTTCCTCCAACGGTGGACTCGGCCCCCAGGAAGTCGACCACGAGCTTTACTTCATTAAAGATGGCGGCAGGTACATCATTAAGTCCATTAAAGAATGAGTAGGATAAAATAACCTCCAAAGGAGAGGAAAGCAAGAAATTGATTTTCCTCTCTTTGGCACGCTGTACCAATAACTGCTGGACCGTGTGGGGTATCTCATGGATATAATTGTCGAAATAAAATGTCTCTTTTCAAGTCCCATTAGCCCGCCCAATCGAGCTTGCCATTGCTTGAAATAAACTGCCCAGGCCTCATGCGGCGCATTGTGAGATTCGAAGATCGCATTTCTCAGCAATACATTACAAAGGGATTTAACTGCGGCTCTTAGTTACTCTACAAAATGTTGGGTGTCCCGCTATTTGTCCCGAGTTCAATTTGCTAATCAATATACTATATGCTTCAACCTTGGAAGGAAATGAAATATATATAAAAATGTTAGCTTTCTTATATATGAGAAATTGCCTATACTCAAGGTCATAAATAGGCTGTAGTCAAGGTGTTGGGTCTGAATTATGCCTGTAGTTAAGAAATATGGCCGTGTCGGAATGGGTTTGACTGCACTGTATTTTTCTCACGTAGCTGCTTCTTTCCTCGCTCAAGAAGGATACCATTTTGAATTGCAGTTTGATAGCTTTTAATAAGCTGGTTTAATGCAGTTTGTAATGGTGATGGTGGGCTTTTTGGATTTTGTTTTTAGAAAGATCTTGATTGAAGATGCCTGTTTACAAAGCTCGTCCATATTTGCAAGTGTATGTAGGTTAATAGTATTTGTTTGACTGCCACGTCTTCTGGGAGATGTAGACGTACGAAGCTGAATCTTAAACTTCGAAAAGATTGGTTATAGTCAAGAGACACTAATCCTACAGCTTCAAAACTATTCTTAATGTTATTTTATTTGAATATGTCAGAACAAACCTGGGGGTAGACTAAGATAAAGTCAAATCTATCGATATGGCTAATCCCAAACCGCATTTTCTGGCTGACTCAACTGCCATTTATGTATTTCAGAATTACATAATATTCGTTATTAAGTAGTTATAAAAAATGTGATAAGGTTGAAGACATACATATTAGAATAATATTGTATTTATACAAATTTGATGAAGTACTGGTTTGATATATCTTCTATATCCATCAAAAAAAATTAGAAGTCAATATCGGGCGTCTGTACAACTATTTGTCGATGGAATAAATATTTCTAAAACCATCGAAGGCCAATCTTATTAGTTGTCTACCCATCCTCATTGATCTTGAATTTTCAATTATATGGAGATTCTTCAAATCATGTTTGGTTATCTTGTTTACCTTTGAAGATAATTGTTGGTGGAAGCATCCATCCCAAAGAATTAAGTTTCAATTGCAGTTAGACTGGCGGCACGGTTTTCGGTTTGGACTTGAACTGCTAACCAAACCGAAATCGATTTGGTTTGCGGTTTTGAGATTCTATCCAAGATCTAACTGACAAATTATAAGATTTTGAAATATTCACCAAATTCAAAACCGCGAATATACAGTTAACCAAAACTGCAATATAGTTTTTTTGCAGTTAACTGTAGTACTGTAAATATAAAGTTTTTAATTATTTTAGTAAAATTTATAAAATTTATAAAGTTTTTATACAATTTTGATAAAATTGTAAACCTTGATATATTTGCTCTGTTCGCAAAACTGCAGTTAACCACAAAAACCGCTGCGGTCTCGAACTGCTAACCGAAATCTAACCGTAAAATCGTGAGGTCTTTAAATACTAATCAAAACCGCTACGGTTTTAGTTAAGGTTTTGGTTAACCGCGGTTTTTGCGGTTGGTGCCGCAGTCAATTGCAGTTACCCATCCACGATTTCCTGGCTATAAAACTGAGCTCCGACCATAGTATTCTGCTTGGATAACCAGGTTTTGCGTCACACAAAATCCCATTGCAAAATTAGTTTTCTTAAACTTGTAGAAACCATCTGCAAGAGTACTATATTGTTGGATTGTAGTTTCGACAAGATTAAACTATGTTGAAATAATCTTTGGGTCTTCTTGTAGAACTCTTTGGCTGTCATATCGTCATGACAAACGGGATTCAAGCATTGGTTGTCATTTTGAATAGTTATATACCCACTTTTCTCCCACAGTCTGAATCGGGGTTGAACCTCATCTTGCAAGTAGAGCATTGGCAATTTTTCGTACGTAGACTTGTGTAGGGGCCGCTCCACGTTGATCAAGTGGTGATACTCGTTCCTTAATAATATCCCCTTCTATTTTTGTCATCTTATGACCATTTGCGCGAGATTCAGCGCGATTTGTAGACGCGTGAACGACATTGGAGTGTGGATTCAGGCACGTTAAATCGACGTGCTGCGTCGCGTATAGATCTGATTTCTTTTCTTTGAACAGCCTGTCTAGCAAGGAATATACGACCCTCGTCTCCTACAGAGTCTCGGCTTGATTGGATGCGATTTGGAGGCATGGTGGTCAATTTAAGATACATGGACGCAGGGGGACACGTAAAATCGGGCGGCTGCGTCACTCGCTTTTATAGGTTGAACGGATTATTATTGGCCAGATCCATGATCACTTCGGGTTGGAAATGGCCTGGCTGGCCATCTGGCTGTCGGAGAAAATGAGCAGGCAGCAAAATTGTGAATAGGTTATGATCATATGTTTGGTTTTAGTGTTTGATAATCTTAGAGAGCCACATATACTAGTAATTATCTGGGTTTATATGTGGGTCTGCCAAGTTGTGGATTAGGTTACGGATAGCGGCCCGCGTACCGGCATTTGTTCTCTGGTTCCAACAACCTACAGTAAGAGTATACATGAAAAATATAGGTCAATTTTCAGTTTGCCTAAAATATGGCATTAACTATTATAACTGAAATGGATGCATCGATCATATACTACATAATATGGGCTATGTTACTTCGCTGATAACGAATTGTTGTGAGAGCCTGGGAGCCCTATTGTGGGTCCATAGCCTCTCCCCTTCAATACCGGCCTGGAGCTTGTCCACGTTGTGTGAGATTGATCGATAGTTATTTCGCAGTTTGTGTAGCCAGTTTCCCGATCTACCGAAATATTCAGACTATATATGCTATATACAGCAATTCTAATTGCTGAAGAACTATACACCATTATCCCCGTTTGGTGTAGCCGTCTATCCTGGCAATTCCACCAGATTCTAAGGACTCACAGACATGAGAAGGTGACCATAGCCGATTGGCAGCCTTTAGGATTGTGGTGAATTCTGATTTCATGCTGTGGGTAATTTCCTATGGCGGAAAAATTTATTGATATCATCGGCAAAGATAAAGATAACTGCTCTTCGGCGACACCAACGAATCTTCCTAATGCGCCCCACACTTCGGCGCAATTTTCCTTCAGGGTTGTATTATACAGTATCCTGTAACACCTTTTGCCGTAGCGGGTGTTTGGATACCTTAGTTGGTTTGCTCTTAACGTCCCCGGGATGCCAGGGAATTTCGAACCATGGCACAAAATGTGTATCATAAAATGCTATAATAGAAATAACATGACCGCTTTCGGTCAAAATAGCTTGTACAGTACGTAACGATTCATTTTAAATGGCAACTAGAAAGCCGTACGGTACAAATGAACATAGAAATTCATACTAGACAGTGTTGGAAAGGCTGCTGCGGCGCTTCCGCCAACCTCCATTGTCCATCCAATTAGGATAGGAGTGGGATATGACGATGTGCAGCATGGCTATGAAGCATTCTCTGTTTTATGGGTTCAAAAAAGTTTAATCATACCAGTGCCTTTGATTGTCTCATGACTTTTGTCTATGACTTAAGTCACAATTGAGGCTTGGATGGAAACAGCCATCAAAATCATCTCGAGCACGCTACCATTGGCTATCAACATATCCACACCCCGTCGTTTTCTCCTAATATTAAACCATAGGTCAAATGACACAGCACTGAGAATGACCGGCAGACTGAGTGATGAATCAACGACATCGTCATCCGTAGTTTACAACGAATATAGCAAGATATATAGTACATGAACATATAACACACACACCTGATGCGACAGGTATCTGCCTATTTGACGTCTAATAACTCCAAAAGCTTCTGCTCCCAAAATGCTTTTCAAAATTAGTTTGTTGCTTACAGTGTCGTTGGTTGGCCCAGTTCCTGCATTGCCGCAGGCTCCCTGGAATGCAGCCGTTGCTCTACAACAGGGTTTTCACCAGGATGCCCTCAAAATGTCTGTGCAGGCACCGAAGCGTGGTGCAGTTGCGTCTCAGAATAAGCGGTGTAGTGAAATTGGTGTGGAGATGCTGAAAAGTGAAGGAAGTGCAGCGGATGCGGTACGTTAAGCTCTGGTCTTGTCCCAACCTCGTCCACACTCAAATCGCCACAATTTGACAAAATTGCTTGTTTTCTACCGCCTTGTGCAGATACTGATGTTTTTCATTATGATAGATGATTGCTACTGTTCTTTGCGATGGGGTTCTTGGTGAGGAAACCATTCGATATTTTTCGGCCCGCTATATTAGCTATAGCGATGACTTACATTCGTTTAGCGAGCTACCACAACGGCATCGGTGGCGGAGGATTTGCATTAGTGCATGCACCCAACGGAACAACCGACTTCATTGATTTTCGTGAAACTGCACCGATGGCTATAGATAACATGGCCTATATAAGAAACCCGAATGCGTCGAAGTTTGGCGGCAGTGCTAGGTGCGAAAAGCTCCCTTACAGCACATTATTGTCCTTGACGCCATAATTAGGTACTAACTCATCTCAGTGGTGTTCCTGGTGAGGTACGCGGTCTGGAGTACCTCTCCAAGAATTATGGAAAGCTACCCTGGAAGTTTATAGTAGACCGTGTCGCACAGGTTGCCGAGGAAGGGTTTACAGTCACAGAGGATATGATGACATATTTCCAAATAGCCATCAAATTTAGGGGGCATAATTTCTTAGTTCACGATCCAGCGTGGGCAAAAGACTTTGCCCCGAACGGGACGCTGGTGGGAATAGGTGATACTATGACTCGCAAGAGATATGCATCAACCTTGAAGACCATCGCAAATTATGGGCCTGATGCCTTCTATAAGGGGGATGTTGCTAAAGACGTGCTGGATGCTATTCAATCTACGAGTGGTAATATGACTGAACAGGATCTCTTAAACTACAAAATCATGCGACGAAACACCTCCAGCATTACCTACCGAGGGTACAACCTTACCAGTACCACCGCCCCAACAAGTGGTGCAGTGTCACTCAGCATCTTAAAGATCCTCGAGAGGTATGGGGACTTTTTTCAAGCTGGGAACGAGCCACTCAGTACTCATCGGCTGAAGGAAGCCATCCGTTATGGCTATGGACGAGTATGCAATATTAATGACCGAACTTGAACCCCACATTTACTGACGTCTGTGTCGCAGAGGAGCCTCCTGGGCGACCCAGGCTTCAATAGAACCCACGACATAGAGGAATATGAGAGGTGGATGCTAGCAGACAGCACTGCATGGTTAACGAAAATAGATGACCACAGGACACACCACGACCCAGGGTATTATATTCCGAGCCCAATCGGACTAGGCTCCGAGTATGTCCTTTTCAACGGTTCTTTAGTCTGTCGGTGTTTGTTCGCTGACAATGAGCGTGCAGTCATGGGACGTCTCATATGTCGTCAGTGGACAAAGACGGCATGGCAATTGCCTTGACCACAACTATAAACCTCCGATTCGGCAGTCAAGTCATGACGGAAAAGACTGGCATTGTCCTGAACAACGAGATCGATGATTTCTACATCCCCCGAGCTTCGGACAATCCAGACATATTCCCCGAAAATCGTCTCCAGCCTGGCAAGCGACCGCTGTCAACCATTTCCCCCACGATAATCACACGTGACGGCGAGGTGTACTTCATTACTGGGGCTGCTGGAGGGCCACAAATTGCGACAACTACACTGCAAGGGATAATTAACGTTCTAGATCGAGGTATGAACGCATACGACGCGCTTGCTGATCCCCGGTTGCACGACCAGATGTTTCCAGACAGATCGAACGTAGAAAACCCATACAGCTCACGAAAGGCCAAGCACAATGGATACAATGAAACAATTGTGGAGTATTTGAAGGAAAAGGGTCATAATATCAATTGGTTTGATTCGATTGGCATGTCGCAATCAATTCGATTGCTACGCGATGGAAGCATTGAGGCCGTGGGCGAGCCACGCCAAAAGGATTCCGGTGGAACCCTTTGGCCTCCGCAGGAGCGCTGCCTATACCAGGGCTGAAACTTCGGCCAGCCGGACGTGGAAAAAGGTGTGATGGAATTAAGGTACAAGCTAGCGCTTGTTGACTAGGTAAGAGAAGAATTGAAAAACAGTAGAAGATCAATTCAATCACTTAGTAGATACAGAGACTGACTTTCGAAAAAGCTTCAAGCAATCAGGATAATTCAAGCGAACTCATTCAGCCTTCTTCTTACGTGGTCTATTCCAAGAAATAGCGGTGACCAATCGGGATCGAACTGCGAAGATTCTCAGTTTTACCAAGAAGGATAAGCTGTATATATAGCTTTACCATATAAATCATTTAAGGCCTTTGTCAGGAGTTCCATAACAACTATTTTCAATATTTTGAGACAACGGGTATCAAGTACAGACGTCTTGATAGTGGTCCTTGTTATCCAAAGCATATTCTTTTGCTTGAAAGAGCTGTCGTATACCCCACACAGACCTCCCAAGTATGGAGTTTAAAAAACGGAAAACCTTATTTCTTTTCTAGGCTCGACAGTACATTCTGGGTGAAGGTCGAGAAAGAGTACGCAGTCCGGATATCGAATTTTGTTGAGTTGGCAGCAATTATGTCGATTCTTTACGATATGAAACAGAGATTCTATATCAGTGAAAAAAGAAACAACGAGTATATCTAAAACAAGTATTTTATATTATTAAAATAAAGGAGGATAGTTTCGGTATTCTCGGTACGGAATATTTTGTGATCTATGTCAGTATATCGATTTATACCAGATATCAATTTCCAGAACTGTGATTATAAAAATAGTTTCGAAACTGTTTATACTGAAAAATCTGGATTCTCTGGTTATTTTAAAATCAGATTATTATAAAGTTGTCAAATTTCTTCCGGGCCAAAAGACAGATATCAAACGAGATGAAGTTAGTTGGGAAGTAGGCTCGACGAAAGGTATGCCGGCACACGTCTACCATGTCTAACAAAAAGTATCACTCTCATCACTTTCATCTTCCAATGGTTCAAGACTGAATGAGTTTTAGTGAAGTAATATGGGTCTTTTGAGTTTTATTTGACTAGACTCATCATAATCTTCAAGTGAATTAGATGCTCTATCACAGACTCGCGACCACTTGCATAAATTTCAGCTCATACAGGCAATAAATCGGAGGCGGAGTGAACAGTTATCTTCTGTAGCTCATGATCAAGCAGTTCTATGTGGGACTTTCTGTCTGGGATTCCTTGAGGAGCTCCAGGAAGAAGACTGCGAACTAAAGATAATTGAGAGCTGGAATATTCAAGGCGTGCTGATTCGATTGTCGACATGACCACTCTGAACACTGATTCAGAGGAAGAACCATCTTGGCTTTTCAAACGATGGGTTTTTTCCTCGGAAAGCTGTTGAAACCGATTTTCGCCATACATAAAAAATCTGACAGCCAGCATGCCAAAGCTGTAAATGTCAGACATTGGGAGATGGCTCACTTTGGCCGTTTTTGGTATGGAGAGTTCCGGAGCATTCCAAGGCTTTGTCCCAATCCTTTTGGAGATAATTTTCCCTTTCTGTAAAGCACTTATTATGATAGAATGATCGCTGCAAGTTGCTGGCTGTCATTCATATCGTGAGAACTTGGGATGATCCGCTTGATCACCTGGTGTATCCCCCACGCCTGAGATTTACTTCGAATTGGAAGACTATCATGAATCGCATCGCGGGGATACTGACCTAAAGGGTATGGCTCTTGTGTTACACTAGAAGATGCTCCAGATCCCACTGTTGAGTGATCGTAACCAGCAGCAGAATTTGCTGATTTTCTCAAAACCGGTAGCTTCAACCTCGTCAGCAAGCAGAAAAATGCAGCCTGGTCTCGAATACTTGACCGGCCGAGAACTTCCGCTCCAGGGTCTATAGAGTTGTAAGACTGACTTTGGCCCTCCGTGGAAAAGCTATCAAAAAAGGAGTTCATGGTGATGGCCTGAAGATGATAAGAAATGGGGATCATATGGCTCAAGATAGGAATCGATGGTGACATGATCCTAGTAGATACAAAGGTACATATGAAAGCAGGGTAAGCAAGAACCCCGCTTCCTTCGTAGCCTTCCACTCCAGCAGGCCGTACAGCTCGAGTACTCTGGAACGTTTCAACGCTCTGATGCTACATGCCTTCGAGATAACGACAATCCGAAAGCTGCTCGTCACACAACCGAGAGTACGATGGCACTGGAACTCCCGGCTTTCCCTATTGGCACTACTGTTGCTTCCTGTGATTGAAAAATACCTTGAGCTTTGGAAGACCATCTGTGAAGCCCAGCAATTTGGCAGTGACATGACAGAAATCATGACAGAATTTGTCATAGAACACAGTCGATTTTGGAACTACCTGAAAGCATCCGGAATTCTAGAAAACGGCACGACATCCTACCCAATACGCTCACTATCAGTGGCCTCTATTTGCCTCGATTCCAAAATCCCTATTCTAGACGAAGATTCTATGCTACTGATAATTGTCTCTGCAATCCATACCCTACTTCTGGAGGTCAACAAAATACTGGACGATTATCGGAAGGCCAAAAAATCACCAGATAAGGCCAAAAGGGGAGCTGGATCAAATGGTCTCTCGATTGCAATTGGTCTTGATGGAGTGACACGTCTTTTAGGTCACCAGCCAATGTCCACTGGCCCCGTCGATATATCGGCTCGCCAAAGGGTAGCGGAAACTTTGCAGAGAACAGTTCCTCTGCGGCTCAAAGTGTTGTTGATAAAGAAAATCTTAAGGGGAAGCTTAGCAGTCTCTATCGATGGAATAGTCAGCTGCAGGAATTGTTGCCCAAAACTATTCAAGTGTCCCTCTCATCGCAGGGAATGAGTGGATAGGTCCTTCTAGATAAAAATGTCAAGTCTTCAACACATTGATTAAAGGATCGAAGAACCACCAAGGCATCGAGGCTCATTGTAGACTTTGGCAAAAGCGACTTGAATTTGAACGGCACTCCTTTGGAAATCGAGATCTTCTAAACTACAGAGGGAATGCGGGCTTTTTCAAACCACCACTACAGCAGGAGGAAATGATTTAGCATTATCCTCATGTGGGGTGGAGGTTCAAAGTACGTTTTATCTTGCATGTTTACACGGATTTTCGCTGACTAGCAATAGAACCCATAAATGTCGTGGTAGAATGGTGCAAATATCGCACTTTGGACAATGGCTCGCAAGACCGCAATATAATATTATCCAGCTTAGGGGAGATAATTGATCTCACTTTAATGCAAAGCAAGCCCAAGGGTCTTAGGACCCTCGAGGGCGTATGCTTTGTGGAAGAAAAGTGTAAAAATAATGTCCTTGGTATTGTCTACCGGCTTCCTCAAGATGCTCTATCTAATACCGCACCTCGATCACTCCATTCGCTTCTCAATTCAAAAAGCGAAAGTTCTACAGCCGAGCCAACTCTCCCTTTGTAAGACCGAATCCTTCTGGCCCTACGACTGACACAGTCAATATACTCCTTCGATCTTGCACGATGGTATCGTAAAGATTTCAACTAACATAACGTTATATATTTTACGAATCACCGGAGACTCATGTGCGAGAAGCCTTATATCAAAGGGTTTTCCGTATCTCGCCCAGATAGCGTAGGAGAGAAGTCTCTGAACTACCATATGGAAAACAAGAAATATATCTACATTAGGATCTTCGCAGGGAACCTCCAGAATCACGTCCGCCTTATCACAGGAAGTATGATCTGTACAGCCTTGGATTGATGTTAGTTGAGATAGCAAACTGAAAAAGTCTCTATGAAAAGGGGTCTGATACTCCACGAAAATTCAAAGAACGAATGATTGATGGCTGCAAGACGAGAATGGCAGCAAGTATGGGCAGCAAATATCGGGACATAGTGTTAAAATGCCTCACATGTGGAGACCAGGAGAATGCTACGTTGGCGAACTCATTGGAAGATATATATTTTGACATTGTTCTGGAATTGGAAAGGATATCTGCAGGTATCCGGGGGACTCCATTCGATATTGAATGAATGTATAGCGGTAGAGATTTCAAGAGTTGCTATGAGGGGTCATGAAGGGCATTTAAGTGATAGATACGCTCAGAGCCTGGGTCTGACAACAAAAATAGGCCACCTGATCATGTAGATATGAAATGGTTTCCAAATAAGAAACCCCACTCTTTTTAACTGGTCATTGAAAATTCATGGAGATCTGAAGCTGCCATATGAAGGGGTAAGCCAGATTTTGATGGTGCTGATAGTTCCCCGAAAGTTTCTTCGAGGATTCCCCACGTCACTCCACGTTTCCATGAAAGGGAAGATCCGAAGAATGAGGGTGAGTACTCAGATGGCCACTCATGAAAATTTCCCGGGTCCATCATTTTTGGAAAGTGCAAATACAACAATCACATAATCAACCGATTTGATCCAGTTGTGATTCTTCAAACTTTCTACTTAGACCTAGATTAGCAATTCACTTAGTACAGACGGCCATAGAATGTGTAAAACAAGGTTTTCCGTCCGTTCAGTCAGTACTCATGCCATACATAAGTAAATTAGTAGTATAGTGGATAATCATATGTAATTTCTATTGGTGTATAATTTCTTTCCCTTTTTTTTCCCTTTTCTTCTCTCTAGATTAATTATATGATTAAATAGTTTTCTAACCTTCAGATACAGATACAATAGAATTCACAATAATTTTCGAAGGTCTGCAACTTTTATTGTCCTCAGACAATCTCATCAACCTTTTCTGCACTCGGACTCAAGAGATCCTTGACGGATCTATAAAAAAAAGTCCTATTATTTGTTATCTGTCGGAGAAAGTTCAAATGGCCCCGAATAAATTTTCCCGGATGGAGCTTCAAATACTCTAGGTCCCAAATGGTACGAATTTGCGAAGCAGGGTGACACGATGTTGATCGATGAATATGATACGATATATCATTCTATGCTACCTTTCTGGGGCCTTTCCCCCAGTACAATCCGAGCACGTGTCAAAGAAGATCTCGGCTTTGATAACGTAGTAATGGGACGTAGTAATGGGTATCTCTATTCTCAATGGCGAGCCCATCCATATTGGCAATGGCCAGGAAAATTTTCAACGGGATGCTGCAATGAAACAATTTAGCAAATTCGCTCAATGGCTACCGGATATGGATATCGAGTTTAACGTCCACGATGAGCCACGGGTTGTCGTTCCTCATGAGCAATTACACAGATCGGTTATGAAAGGTTATACAGCTCAGGCCAACTTAAACGGCAAAACATCATTATTCAATAATTTTTCAAACAGTGATGATCTTCTTCCTCATCCTATCCCTGAGGTTTTTACAAGCAGATTTCTCAATATTGAACGGCAAGAAACCTGGTTTTATTCCCGACTATCGTGTCCACCTGACAGTTCTACAATGGACCTCAATGGCGCGCCAGATAATACAAGTGCTTTCGCCGTCGAACCTTTAGGATTCGTCTTTAATCAATCTGCCGCCACCGATATTTGCAACAGTCCATCACTACGTCATAAACTTGGGATCTTTGAACGGCCCAATGCCTTCAAAATCACGAATGAACTAGTTCCCATGTTCTCAATGTCGCATCCATCTTCGTTCCAAGATATACCTATTCCTTCACCATGGTATTATGAAGAGGTCGGTGGCTATGAGCCAGAACCGGATATTTCATGGGAGTCAAGGAAAGGGCAACTTTACTGGCGAGGAAGCTCTACTGGAGGACACAGCCATGGTGGATCATGGCGCAATCTGCTACGACAAAAAGTTATTGCATTGCTAGAACGCAATTCGGGACATGATATCTTAGAACGTAAGGATTGCAGTATCTGGGGTGGTGAACAACGACCGAAAGCTCGCGAAACAAACCACACAGAGTATGAAGGATGGAAAGTTCGACAAGCAAATCAAACAGAACTCGGCCAATATTTCAATGCCCATTTTGTTGATATTGTGGATTGTGATGAAGATTGTGATGAGGAGATAATGTTCTTTGATCTCGTGGATAGAGACGATCACAATGAGGCGTGGAAACACCGCTACTTATTGGACATGGATGGCCACGCTTACAGTGGACGCTTTTATGCTTTCATGCGTAGCAAAAGCGTTCCGCTGAAACTTACCTTTTTCCGAGAATGGCATGATAACGTGCTTATTCCATGGGTTCATTACGTTCCACTCAACAAGGATGCGAAGGAAATTCCCGAGGTTGTGCGCTTCTTCGAGCAGGATCCTGCTGGTCAGGAGATTGCTCGAGCAATTGGCGAAAACGGGCAATCGTGGGCTGCTAAGACACTACGCAATGACGATATGGATGTTTATATGTTCCGGCTTATGTTAGAGTATGTTCTTCCGTTCGAGGCTACTCGGCGAAATTTAGTTTACGATACTGACTATGGTATTGCAGATATGCTCGTGTACAGGATGACCATCGGGAGAACTTGGGTTTCCTTTCATCTTCATCAGAACCATGAGGGCGGGCTTGCAGAAGAAATGAAACTTCAGAAAGGGGCATTAGTAGTTGCTTTCTATGTAATATTACCTCCACAATTCATACATGTATTGGTATCAGGTGAACAGCATATATAATTGGATGAAGCCTCGATTGATGGTGACGAGACTGTGACTAGACAGCCAGATATGAACATGGGTTCATACAATTTTTTCTTACATACAGAATATAACACTAACTCAATTTTCCGTTGGTACATACGACCATAGGGTGTGGAGAACAGGGCTTCCCGTCCGCTCAGCCGTACTTAAGCCACACGCCGGCAGGTTAGTAGTATGGTTGGTGACCACATGCGAATCCCTGCTGTTGTATGTTTTTCCTTTTGCTTGTTGTATGTAGTGTTTTTGCCGTCTCATGCTTCAGGCTCTTCAGTCTTTCCTGTGAATACTCTGAATTTTTCTGAACAAATGGCATGGTGTCTCGGTCAATTCTACCGTGTTTTTCGTGACTATATAGACCCTTGTCATATGCCTTCCTCAGGTTTATATCTGACAGCTGGACTAGATGTATTGTTGCTATCACGGCTGCATTGTCCGGGTTTTGCTACCTCATATTGTAAAATATAGAAAAACCTTTGTAAATCTCAGACGAATAGGTATTGAATAGTATAGTTGTTCTTTTCGAATTCTTCCGGATGAGGGTTATGTGTGAATTTCAAAATTTCCCTTAATTGGAAAGACTCCAACGAGGAAATTGAAAAAGCTAATGTGACAGAGTTACTTGAAGGTGATTGGTCATAGCAATCTCCGTGTTACGATTGACCTCTAGAACGGACTGACGGTTAATTAGGAAGGGGTTTGTCAGGAATGACGCACTTATGAGGGTATGTAAAGTGTGACCTTACCAGACTTGGATCAGTCACGAGAGTATCTGGATCCGGACAGCAATACGAGGTTAACCGAAATCGAAAAGCTACAAATGGAATACACTACAACATGGGGTAACTGGCACGTGCTAGCTACCCATGGTCGAGTTTGACATGCGCTGCGTGTGCAGTGGCGGAAATCAGTGCTTGGAATGCATCAAGCTTCATTTTGCTTGCATGTCAAATGCAGGGTCCTGACAGGTCTGACAAACGGCACCAAAGCTATGTAAGGAGGACAGAACTATACAGCTACAGTACTACCAGGTATTTGTGGAAAGCAATTTTGAGGGAAGGAACTTTTTGTGATGACGATGTCCAACACATTTCGATATTGTGCGGTCGGCATCATCATTTCATTATTGTAGAGGGGGCATGTCCAAAGACGAAGCTCTGCCTTTGTACCTAACTATTGTGGCATCTAGCCTGAGTACAATCACGAGGCTCATCGCTAAGATAGTACTAGACTTAGTTCTTACCCCATAAACACACCCAGCGAATTTGCTTCCGTCTATAGGCTAGGTTAACAGGCTGTCGCCGCGCAATTCTCTCTCTTCACGTTGTGCATGTTGAGATAGCTCGCATTTTTGCAGAACACTAACAGAGAATTGTTTGTTTTGTCATTTGTACTCCAATAACTGGCTTATCCGAAAGCAGTCGAATCAAAATAGAATCGGTATTATGGAGTCAAATGGTCTCAGGTGGCGGGACTTCTAGCCTCGCTATGTAATAGCAAGGGCACCCACTAGATCACTGAGCGGACCATGCTACCAAGAGCTTTAGCTCATGACAGTAGACTTAGAGCTGTCAAAACAGCTGCTGTAGGGTTCGCAAGGTTGTATTGCTTGTGACAGTAGCATCGCCAACGGTAATTTGTATGTGCGGCCGTGAGAGACGGCCTATCAGCCAACCACCTTCCAGGGCGGCCATGACCAAGGTCTTCCGAGAGTCTTAATAGACGGGCGTTTATATTTTACTGGCTCCTTCGGCTGAGAATCTGATGTATTACGCGCGAGGTATGGTCTGCTGTTGTTTTGCATCGATACTGTCAACGGTCCATTTTCGCAAAGATATACAGAGGGACTGTTAAGGAACGAAACGAAAATTGATTCTTCGATTAGATCACGAATGTTCCTCACAGCAGATTCAAGAGTCTCAGGTGAGGGGGGTGTTGATGTAGTCTTGTTTCGCAAAAGACCGTCTCGTATTTTGACAGGTAAATTGACCTCACGGGCTGCCCCGGGCATAATGTATGTTGTCAGGAGAAATTGGTAGAAATGAGTCAAATCGATATTTGCTGAGCCGTTGGTTGTCTCAATGGACTCGCTTGTTGACTCCATTGATGATCTGTAGCTTTCGCAATATCGCTTTGCTTCGAGGATAAACTCTAGTGTTTCAAGGCAATGATTTTGGGATAAATAGTTCATGAATGCGCTGAGGGTGCATGGCGGAGGCGCGATGTTATTCAGCACTTCATCGAGCGTCGGCCTCCAGACTACTCCGTAGGTCTTAGGCATATCTGATACTTTTGCTTAACAACTGTTGACGAGTCATCGAAATGAGTACTGGACATAATATAAGGAGTTGTTAAAAAAAGTTTGGCGGCTAGTTGAGGTATATAAGACCTTTCCTAAGGCAAATGAGTAGTCCGGGTTTATGTGGCAAGTTTATTGGCGGTGCAATATGGTGGATTTGAATGTTCTAAGTGGTCCACTTAGACGGTAAGGCATAAAAGTTGTCTCGTGATGTTCTAGGCCATCGAAGGCTTGACGTGAACCATAATTGGATGGATGTCATCACCTGCCAGTGGTGACTGGTCCCGCAAGGCGCGATTCGACCCCGTCTAGAGCCCTTATTTAGCAAAATGACCGGATAATGTGCTTCGCATAGTATGCTTTCTGGTAGGAGATTATCCGTTTATTCATCCACGAAGACGGTTTGGACGTGAGACACGGTGCGCTACCTGCTTTACATAATCCATTTACATATGCGACCACCGGACCACCGGACCCACAGTTCCGTATCCCATACAAAACGACAAGTTTTGATCTTTACATCTCAAATATTCTAACATATCCTAGATAGACATTTGATAATCTATCACTCGAAGCTATGTATATTATAATATTCAATCTTTGAATAGCATACTTGCGCGGTGAGAAGGGGAAGGTAAATTACCAGGCAATTTTCCGTATTTTTGGCTATCGTGAAAAGTGAGATTGAACTGAGTGAACAAATGTTGAGAGATAAATTTCATTCTCTAGCTGCAGTTTATAGTGTATCTTTTAGATGAATATGAGATCAATTGAGATTAGACTGCGGCACGGTTTTGGTTTGGTTTTGAGACGCTCACCGAAACCAAATTGATTTGGTCTGCGGTTTTGAAATGCTAACCAAAACCAAATCGATTTGGTTTGCGTTTTTGAATCCAGTATATTTTGAAAATACAGGGAATCTGGCAAATGTGAGATGCTGTAAAATAAGGTTTATCGGAGTAGCCTCAACCCTAAATGGATGCCGCAGTTTTGACCAGTCTATTATTGGCAGTCTACGAGTAATCATTATGTTGGAAATAAATCAGATACATTTTAATACTGAAAATCTGATGCATCGCCAGCAGTTCAAATAATTGAGAATGTCACATACTACATGTTTTATTGAGCGAATTCTAATGTTTTGACCGGACATAACTTATGAAATGATAAAAAAAGGCTCCTAATTGTGGTACTACACTAATCTCTTGTGATGTGAGGCCTTTGAGAGAAAGTAAAATAGTACTTTTAATGGATATCATCCATGATTCAGCTAATCGTATCAAAGAAGCTTTGATTGGCTCTTCGAAATAATTGTTTTTTTGTCTATAATAAATGATAGCCCGGACCTCTGGCCTGCAATAGCTCTCCTCTCGAAAACACAACGCAAGGTTTTTTTTTTCTCTTTTTTTTTGATCTAACGATGGATAATCTATGTTGTTGCGAATATAAACAAAGAACTATAATATCTCAGGTATACAGCTCACCCCGTCTATAAAAGCTGCATCGGATCCTATTGAATATTATCTCCACGGACCAACTAACACAAACCCACCACATATCCAAGCTCTACCCAAATGAATAACAGTCAACAAAATATCTGAAATCTCCGAAGCTTTCTCCAATCCTATAGCCCCACATAAACATGCTACGATACCTTTGAATACATAGACAGAATTATATCTAATCGGAGGAAACCCGCTTCCATTATCCGCCAAAATTTCGGGAAATTTTTCAGGATAGACAGAAATATTTGGACAGTATATTCAAGAACTAGAAGAGAGACTACAGTATTGTTCAATTTATATTTTGTCACAGAAATGTAATAAAATGGAGGGCGGTAAAGAATACTGTATATAGCTATACCGTATCAGTTATAAACTCTGTTGATATCATCGGCGAGATCGTTGTCCAGCTTGGGAAAACTGATCTTCGACGGGACTTTTGAGCTTTTCGTGAGGTGATACTGGATACTAATATCTATATGGCTATTTATTTTGTATCAGCAGTTCTGTATTGGAGCTGTGTACTAGCTTTGCTTAGCTTTGTAATGAACTCAAAAAGTAATCCCAGATTCATTCGGTTGAGACGAACTTGGCAAACTTAGTTCACTGTTATTCTAATTGTAAAACTCGGTAGCTCGCTGGCCAGAAATGGAATCGGAGAGCACATAAATCAATCTATGGGTAAAATATGCGTCACAATTAAGGTTTGTAAATCGATACCCGTGAGCGCTGATATATTGGGGGTTTTTTTTTATTTTCTGTATTTCTCTATTTCTGGGTATCTCGTATTATCAACTTCCCTACTATCGCCTGCTTCCGATCATGCACCGAAGCTCGGCCACGGCCATTTTGTCTATTATGAATAGCCTCCAACGCAGGAATAATACACTACCCGGCCTCCCCCCGGAGCTGTTATTCCAAATAGCTGCTTTCCTTAGTGACATTACTCTCAAGTGTCTCTCTCTCTGTAATAAGCGGCTACACCGGGTATTGAATAAACACGAGCGGCTACACTATTTCACAAAGTTTCAATCGTCGTTAGTGTTGGTGCGGCTAGAAAGAGATTTACCACAGTTCTTTTCTTGCTATATCTGCCAAAAGCTACATAAATATGATGGATCTGAAAGCTTTGGACTCAGCGGAATAGCCAGACGCAAACGTTCGAGACTTCTATGCGATTATAAAGGAGACAACTGGAAAGATGAATATAGAATGGGCCGTGGTATAACACAGAGTTTCAGGTCGCATAGTGACTTCAATCATTCCAGAAACCGCCTTGTATTTCACCAGGTTAAACTTGCAATAAGAAGATTCCAATATGGTACCGATTATGGTATCAGTACGGATTCTTTCTCGTACACACAAGTCCGGTGCTACAGTCACCCTTTACAAATTCAATCTTACTCGATGAGGACGATTCACCCAGAAATCCCTACTTTATACTCAATACAAGCACAAATATGCCGCGAACCTCTGGGTCTTCTTATACGAATGCAAGATATCTTGCTATTTGGGTCATGGGAAGATTCAAGACTCCTTCCAGACATGAATCCAATAAGATTTTATGAAATATGCAAGCATATTTCACTAACAAGCAAAATGTCTGATCTGGATACTTTGAGAAATGGGAAAGAGTCACAATTTATATACAATTGCCCGAGATGCAACACACATTGTGTACTCGAAATTCTCAACCAACCGAACTCAAAGATCGCTTTGATTATGACAAGATGGGTTAACCTCGGTTCTGGCCTCGACGAGGAAGATCCATTATGGAAGGTCCATGTCTTCCATTGTTACGAGTCCGCTCGTGTCGACCCGCTTCCCCGTAGATTGATGGTTTACAGTCCCCGCCTCTGTTTCGAAATACAAAGCCCGGAGTCTTTCGAGCAGCTGAAATCTCGCAACTTGTACTTTCTAAGAGAAGACCGATACAAAAAGGGAGAACCTTTCGTCAAGGAATGTCGGAGGATTTGGCACATTTCATACAAAGAACCATCAAAACACACAGGAGCGATATCTTTATGGTCCTGGTTGTGTGGCTGATTACAAAAACCTCGAACTAAGAAGAGCGACCTTATTGCAATCAGACTTGAGACCCCATTCAACTTTCTAAATAAAACACTTCTATTTAATCTTACATATACTATGACATCAGAGTCATTTTGGGATTCTCTTGGCTAAAAAATGAGACTAGTGTAGCTTGCGGTGGAAAGAGTCACCCGGAGAGAAGGCACAGTAAACAAATCTTCACGATAGCCTCAACTCTTGTTTAGTCGCATGCTTCTGATTCCTTTGGCTTTGTGAAACTCATACCACTGTCATACAAAATGGCTCACCATAGCCGGGTTTTTACCCTCACTATACTTCTGCTTCTTCTTTTCTCATTCTTCCTCTTCTCTGGCCTGGTGAGTACTCATTTCCTTCTTTCTCTTTACACTTCCTTATCTTGGATGAGCCCATGCTGCATACATGGGGGCATTCTACTGCGATCTTGGAGAAACTGTATTATCTCTCCCCTTCGACTATTAGCGTCGCAAGAATATGAAGAACAGAACACCTTTATAAGTCTACGCACAAGTTTCAACATGCGCACGAACTCTGATCAGCAACTTGCACCAATTTCTCGAAGAAAATTCCAGCATTTCGCCGCTCTAGTATTCATTTGACTGCATACCAGGACAGAAAGATATAATGATCATTGTTTCGCCATTTTTCTGGACAGATTTGCTCTTCTTCATCTCGATTTTGCTTTCACTATGAGTTGCTAGCATGTCCTTTCAAATCAGAATTCCTTCAATATCACGATTCTGGTCATTAAGATTTCTGTTTTTGTGGTCACTAGCAAAATCCGTTCGAAAACCGAGCCCTGCATCCAGTATTAAACATCCCTGCGGACAGCAAAGATTCGTGATTTGCACGAAATTCCAACTTTCTTTGCAGCAACCGTGATGCCGCATGAGGACTGCCCCGTCTCGCATTGGAGCTGTTCACTAGTTTTGCTTTATTTTTGAGAAGAATTGTGCTCCTAAAAGTCGTATATTGCGCTTCATCCGGCTCTCATAAGCGAGTATCTGTGTCGCCGTGTATGCATGGGCCAAATAGTCTATGCACTTCGCACTACGAACTCGACTCTGAGATGCAATAACTAACTCGATTGCCTTTTAGGGCGACATGGCTGAAGCTCGCCCAGATTTTACTCCGAGTGTGGCCCCAGCTCCAGCTCCAGCTCCAACTCCAGCTCCAACTCCAGCTCCGACTCCGACTCCGACTCCTGTTGTTCTGCTGCCCGTGAGTGATTTCTCTTCAGCGAATCTTAAATCGCCCTGTGAAGTTTGTAAGCCATGGCGTTACAATCAACAGTTACTTTACTGTCTATGAGATGTAGTATATCTGTACAAATTATGTTTAGTGTACATAAATGTACCATACTATGGCAGAACATGGCAATTGAAAGACTCGAGTGCTAATACTGTGTCGTTAGATCCGTTTTCGATCCCAGCACCCGCCCAATGGCGCTTTGCAGTATTTGGGGCGGCAAATGCTTTTTTTTCGTGCTTGGAAAAGCTGGGAAAGTTTTGGGGTTGGGGGGCTGGAAATTGGTGTCGTTGGGCTTGGAATATACCACAAATTGTCATCGCACGAAAATGGACGCGCAAATGGGCGCAGTGGTGCTGCAACTTGGTGCGCAAATTTGTGCGGTCGTTCTATCCGCCAACGGACCAGGACCTGGAGGCTTTTGTAACTCCCCATGAGGTCCTATCCCCGACAGATCCCCATCCCCATAGGCTGTAGGCTTTCTTTGTCTGCCTGGCTGTGTCTCCTTTTTGTTTTGATTTATTTCTCTGTGAACAGAGGCCGTTGCCACCCATGAAGTTGTCTAATGTAGATTAAAAACCTCAGCTATGTAAGGTTGGATAGATGTAAGAGTAAATTAGTACTGTGGCGTTTTAGCAGTTACCTCAGACTTTGAGTTCCAAAAGATAACTTGAACTCGAGGCCCTGCAATGTTTACACATTCCCCAGGACTTAGCTGTCATCAATCCTGGAACTTGTCTTATATCCTCTCGATTCCAGTTTTTTGATATTGGCAACATACCAAAATATGGATATCATCATCAATATAGCCATCAGTATAAGATCCAAATCATTCACAGGCCATTTGTGCGCTTGGAGATATCCGTTGTGTCATTCCATGGATCATAAAGAAAGCACAATTTGGAGGTCGAGTCCAACAGGGTCTGTGTTCTCTGCTTTTTCTATCTCGCTCGCTCTCTCGGTATTGTCAAATCTTCTAGCACCACCGGCCTGAATTAAAAAGTATAAAGTATTGCCGCAAACAAATCGCTTTGTTAAAATATTCATCCCGAAGAAGGAGAGCTTAGGATACTCTGATACAAGAGCGAAAATCAGTATTCGATACCACTCACCTCGATACTATCCAGGTGAACTTGTTGAGTCCCTACCGCTATCAAGGTTACAAGAAATGCCATCACGCATTCTCCGGTACGGCTCATTCTAAGAATATCAGTTTATGGAGGTATAGTTCTAACTCACCCATTTTCTGACACATACGACCATAAAGTGTGGAGAACAGGGCTTCCCGTCCGCTCAGCCGTACTTAAGCCACACGCCGGCAGGTTAGTAGTATGGTGGGTGACCACATGCGAATCCCTGCTGTTGTATGTTTTTATGT
>Ga0102593_1000552_pt1 | contig 61707 bp, 54 predicted proteins | sample AraplaCol_mMS_r2_2_FD_76862 | JGI IMG/M metagenome (GOLD analysis project Ga0102593, IMG submission 76862) | Arabidopsis root microbial communities from North Carolina, USA - plate scrape MF_Col_mMS_r2 (SPADES assembly) (version 2) | ecosystem: Host-associated > Plants > Roots > Endosphere... | reverse complement strand
AAAAAAAAAAAAAAAAAAAAAAAAAAAAACAAAAAAAAAAAAAAAAAAAAAAAAAACAAAAAACAACGAAAAAAAATCCCAAAAACAAAAAAAAAAAAAAAAACTCCGATATCCTTGTCTGTGAGACGCCATAGTCTATACCCAAATAATCATTATGCGAAAATAGACAAAAAAAAGTAGAAGAATCAAGATTTATGCAAGACGAGTCAGGCCATCATGTGATAGCGTCGCTTGTAAGCACAAGAGAAGGGAACAAATTGAACTGTTCCAAAAACGATCATGTCGAGGCGAAAGGAAACATGCCTCGTAGAAACCAAAGCAACCGGGGTATCTCGAACGGAGGTGCGGAGGAAAAGACGGAAGTGATGCTTCAGGCCACAACGGACCGGCGGGTGTTGATAGGAATCGGCTGTGGGCCGGAAGTGAGATTGATCTTGCCAATCTCAAGGTCATTACCATCGTAATTGGACGAAGAAGGATGTTTCCTTGCATGCTCTGCGCTGGTAGAAACGAGGACGGGCTGGTCAGTGCCAGCAGTCTCCTGATCTCCTACAGTACTGCAGACAAAACGTTCATCGGAGATGGGGACGCCGCCGAACATTGAGCCAAGCTGCTGTAGTAAGGCAACAAAGTGGGCATGAAGTTCTGTAAATATGTATTCATTGCCAACAATCTCTGCGAGATTGCGCGCACGAATCTGGCCCAAGCGTCGCGGGCTACCTGTCGGGTCCATAGCACGACCTGTAAGGAAAGAGGAGACTGGGGGGTATTGTCTACCAGCGGCCTTGTTTGAAGAATTTGTCTGCTCCTCACGACGCTTCTCTTCTTCCTGGAAACGCTCAGCAGCATTCACGATGCTGGATGCGATCCGACCAAATGCGCGCCAGATAATGGGACAGGCCCGGAATGCTCTTCCGGCATCTTTTCCAGCCAACGCGACTAAAGCATAACTGCGTCGCTTTCCGCGCGCCATCGGGTCAGGGAGGCGAAAGATGTATGCGATTGTGTATCCGGCGACCGAATCACCAAAGCACAAGGGACCGGAGGAGAGGCCGCGGGGTAAAAGCTCACAGCTCAAAGTACGGATTGAGGAGCGGCGCAAAAGCGCATAGTCTGCGGGGTTCGGAGGCCCGCGAAGTGATAGATAGGTGAGGATATGAGTATGACATGATGCATCAGATGCGACGGAGGAAGAGTGTAGAGATTCCGGAGGAGAGGCGTGAGAGTGTGAGTGAGAGTCGGTGGTGTCGTCATCCAATTCGGAATGGCTATTGCCGCAGGAATAGACGACTTCGCGCGAGCGCAGAACGGGACTGCTGCTACTCTTGCTATCGCGATTCCCGGGAGTACCCGTAGGTAACTGCTTGCTCACATCTTCTGGGAGAGACAAGCTGCAGCTGGCGCATGTATCGCCATCTGCACCAGCACTACCACCAGTAGCCCGGTTTGCACGATCTTCGGGAGTAGTGGGTTGCTGTGATCGCAAGAAGTACGGATGATCTTCGATCTTGGGCGACTTTGTTTCAGTCGGCTCGGTCGTATTGGCGGGTTCTGGGGAAGTAGATTGACGAGGGGAAGAAGAGGTAGAAGTGGAGGCTTCATAATCGGGATGGCATTGAGTGCAGGAAAAAGGGACGACCTGCGAGCAGATAATGGAAGTAGGACCATGCACTTCGCAGAAGTGCGTCAGGGACAGCTGTATGGAAGTCATTGGTCAGAGGAAGAACAACGAAAGAGAAGCGAGAAGTGAGGACCAATGGATGACATGATCTTCAAGGGGAGTTGTAGAGTGTATATGAAGAAAGTACAGGAGGGATGTACTTACAATGAAATCCATGGCAGGGAAGATCACGACGTCTCACGCAGCAGCATCGGCAGCAACACACAGTTCAGTCCGTCATGACGGAGCATGCTGCGATTGGCGTGGTATGCGCGGATCCACAGACCAGGTTCCTGGAGAGAAGAAAGGGCGGGCAAGATGCATATAAAAAGGAATGGCCGGGGCGGAGAGTGGAAGACTAGATGGAGCAGATTAGTACTTACGGAGTACACTAGGGCGTAGGGATAAATCGGGGGGGTGAAGGACCCATCGCTTTTTGCCACGGCCCAAGGATGAACCCAGAAGGAAAAGTTCTTGTTTCGGTCTTCGACCGGAGTGGACCCTCGCGCGACAGCCTCCCTTTCTGAGACGAATGGAAGGCCCATGGAAGCATCCAACTGCTCCACCACACCCACTGAGGCTTTTCCGATTACTTACAGACTTTTGTATACTCTGTATACAAAGTACACTTACTAGGTAAGTATACTACATAGTACTGTGTACAGTATATTGAATGCTGAAGTGTGATACTACACATTCCAATTCCATTCTCTTCTATCCCCTGCTTTACATGTGAACCAAGTATCGGCCCGACTCTAGTATAATCCCAAGTGGTGGCCCAATCCAGTCTAAGGGGCCGCGCGCGTCGATGGCCGCAAGCAGTCGGGGGGAATGTCGGAAGGAAAAGCCGGCATACTTGCGATCTATCAACTAGGGGTTCTTAATCCAAATCACAGTATGTTTTGTTTTTATTTAATTACAGTAATCTTTCTCATTTTTTTTTTTTATATTCCTTATTTTCTCGTTTATTGTATATTATTGCGACAGGGCTGTTCTCCTCGGTAAGTCCTCCGTAGTTACTAACTAGTAGTTTCATATACTCATCACATGGAGTAATTTAATCACAACAACAATTTTAAAAAAAATATATATATATCAAAATATAAAATAAGCAGAAAATAGGTATTTTCTGCCATTTTTGCTCCTTTGCTACTCTACTACATACTCTGCTACTTTACCTACTCTTCTCTGCAACATCGGGGGTTTAACACTGCTTTCATCGTCAGCGAGGGCGCATTCCCCCTTCTCCGATTTGCTATGCTCAACGGGAAATATCATCCATCGACTCCGACAAAACTCTAAGCCGAGCAGACTGAACCCAAATTCGACGCTTCATTTAATCAATTTACTTTGTACAATATCCGGTCATGAATTTCCCACCCTAGTTTGCCTCAAGCGTGATCAAGAACTTCCCCCTTTCGGTATAAAAACTGATTGTCTCCGCGACTTGAATTTCCTCCACCCTACCGGAGAAACGGTCCCTCGGTTACGGACGATCGTGAACCGATCGTCGTGTCGACCCAATCCATCTGCCTTCCAGAACCCCTAGCCTGGCAGTCGATCCGAAGTGTCGGGTACATGGACGGAGTACGGAGTGTGTAGCTAATGCATCCTTTCTGCAGGATCTCTCTCATCCTCGTATTGCCGCCCCTCCTCCTCTTCTCTCTCCCGACAAGGCTGTCGCCGTTGAACCCATTGGAGAGGGGAAAGGAAGCCAGGATTCATTTCCTTTCGTCATGACTTTGATGTGTTCGGTAACTTACTCCAAAGGACCATCCTGATCCTCCGCGTGGCAACTGGGGGAAGGGAGGGGAAATACTACTGCACGAACGGCACGGAGCTAAGTGCCCTTGAATCATATCTTTGATCAAAACCTGTCGCGAGCAAGGACAGCCCCCAACCACATTTGATACACCGTAGTTTTATTGTCCAAACCTGTTCGTCATCCCTGTTAATCCCCATTCTCCCACCTATCATAGTATACATAGTATACATAGTACAAATCCACATATTAAATCCATTTTCAATCTCTAACAAATCATGCCCTTCCTGGGTATACATACAGCAAGACGCCGGAAATGAAGGGGAACAGCACTCTTCCGTCCACCCGCAACCCGCACCCGACTGGAGTAGCCGTCCCGCCGGAGTATTCAGAATAGCTCTCGTTGAACTCCGTCCACGATGCACTCATTGGATACCTTTGACGCCTCCATGTATACTCCGGAGAAGAGAAAAACTGACGGCAGAGGTGTCTCCATTTTGAGGGATTTAATGGGCTTACTTGGGTCCTGCTGAGTGGCTACGCAATGTAGAATGGCTGCAGAAGCGGCCAGCCACCCATGGATTCGGACCGCCTAGGGACTTTGTCTCTTAACGGTCCAATGGAGCCCGACTTATTGACACTATTTCAATTTTAATTTGCATTTCTTTTTGTGATGCCCGATTGATCTGACCCGTATGAGATGTACAGTATTTCCACTTCAAACCTTCAGTTTACTACTGTACAGTATGGAGCAGTCCTGACTACGGATGTACATACGGAGTAAATCATGACGGAACTCGGGTCGAGCCCACCTAGGCACGTCGATATTAATAATGCCGTTTGGCACGGATGGGGCCGGTGGCTGACCTGAATAACTACACCACATGGTTAGTTACTTAGTTAGTTGGTATGTATGCACAGAGGAGTCTAGTTACATCTACTATGGAGTAGTGTGAGATTACAATTGCCAGCTTCAGTTCTATACATACATATGTACTGTACTACATAGTACACATAGCCCACCTGCTCTATATGGAGTACTCCGGTTGGACCTCGGGAACATCCTTCTTAAACCATTGAATCCCTTCATTCCTTTTCTGATAGTTACTGCATGTATAGTTCATACTAACCTCGTCGTCACTAACTGTGTATGTACATAGAGTAGTATGTACCTCGGCTATTCCAAACGGCGACTTGCCTACATAGGAATCGTGGATCATCACAATATTTGCCCGGCAGTATGGTAGATCCTCGGCTCTGCAAGACCCCGGCCTTAATCAGAAGATTATCTTGGTAAATACATAGCGTAGGTACGTAGCCCATAGCCTATGTCTGTTTACGTTTCTAGATCGCTCAATTCCACGTGGCGCTAAAGCAGTAAGGTCGCATGTCTCACAGCTTTGGTCCACGCAATTCCACTGCGTGTGATTCCGGGCCATCTTCCACTCCGCAGCACAGCGTGGAGTTACATACATACTACACTCAGCTTGTCTGACTCATTTTTTTGGTTCTCTGTAACTACAGTATGTACTCACTTTTGAATGACTGCTGTTGTAGGTGATATACGATATACTGTACATAGATTTCGACGCCGAACCAAAAATTCCTCGCGTGGATCGAAGAGGGCCGCTGCGCGAATATCGCCGGTGGAGCGTGGGTCCTCCAAGGGGAAACTCTTTTCGACTGACCTACTCTTGCAGGCACACCGGGTGGGTTCCTCGTGGATATTCCCGTGGGTTCGTGGATCCCATGTCAAGTTCAATCTACGCTTGGGGACATTGAGTGGACTTTCCAAACGGTAAATTCGAACCGTCGGAGTGGTGTGTACCTGAGCTTGGCATACCCGATCTGGAAGGCAGATCATTTCGCCACTTGAAGAAAAGTAAAGTAAGTGGAAATAGAAAGAGAAAAACAAAGCCACGGAGGGCCCGATCATGGATCTCCGCTGCAAATCGCTATAAGCGGCTCAGCGATGTATGTACACCGTACATTGTATGCATTTCAATGTCAACTGCAGCTCGTCTTCGAGTCACGCGCGGTTCGCAGGTTCCTACCCCGAAAAGATGGGTGGACGGAGGAAAAAGGAGATCGTTTGGGTCATGTCTCATAATCCTTTGATCGCGTGCCTCTCCGTCCTCATTTGGCCGACCGTCCTGGAGGCGCCAACTGGGGCGCAGGTTTCAAAAGTGTCACACCGCGTAGCAGCAAGTTAGATATATAACTTGATTTTCGGTCATGGAAAGCGTCGAAGAGCAAACTTGACCAGAAAAATGCACTCAGCCGTATGTTTACACCGGTTGGCAACGTGAATGGAATTTCTGAGGAATGGATTTCAGTACTCAGTGTCGATCGTCCTGAGGCATCCGCAAGTTCAACATCGACAGCATGTTACCCGCGGGTCCCGCTGTTCCCGCCTGTCCTTGTAAAGCCTCTAGCAAATTCTTGGCTAGATTGATATTGACATTGTCATCCTCATCTCCTTCCTCCGCGCCCGCGTTTGAGGGCCCTCCGGTTTGATTTGTAGATGTAGCTTCGGCGGCCAATTTCTGCTGCTGCTTCCGATTAAGATCGAGAATCCCCGTCCCTTTAAGCTCGGCCTCCATCTGGCGGGACAATTCATGGATCTGTTCTGTATCATCCTCCTCATCATCCGTCTCAATATCTTGAATTCGGTTTCGTAGAGGTGTTTCGAGAGATGGGCCCTGGCCTGAGCCAGAGGGCATTCCCATCATCTCCTTCATCATTCTAGCAAATTCTTCTTCGTTGAATGAAGCTTCCTTGTCTTCCTCCTCATCGCTGAGCTCTTCGTCGTCGTCATCATCATCGTCAAATTCGGAGTCAGAATTGAAATCATCGATGAAATCAGCTCCGTCGAAGCCAGCTGAATTGTCGTTCAAGAATTCTTCGAACCGGGCCACGATCCGCTGAAGGTTTTCTTGGGCGCCTGCATCACCGAAATTACCACCCTTGGTCTCCTTCTCTTTCCGTTTGCCCTTCAGTTCCCGGTCCAGATCCTCGAAACTGATATCCATCCATTTCTCATCATCCTCGCGCTTATCCCAGTTTTGGTCAATTTCCTGGTCAGTAGGCAGGGCCTCATCGCCGGTCTCGACATCCTCCAGCAATAATTTCATTTCACGCACGGCGACCTTGTCTTGATGATGGGGATCAGAAAATAACATTTCAAAGCCGCAAGCAAGCTTCATTCCAGCTTCAGCTCGATTATATGCTTTTTCATCTTCCCTGGGTGGCAATTTACCTGCCCAGCTGCTCGGTTCCGGAAATTCCTGGCTTTTCAGCTGAGCATACCCGACTCGTGTAAATCGAACGCTCACTGTTACCATGTCATCTGGTTTGAACGTCAAATTGGAAGAGTCTTTCGCACGAAGGGGTCGAAGAGCAATAGGATCGCGTATATAGAAGGCTTCCACTGCCGGAGATATATATGCCGGCTTCTGATGTAAGAGAAATGCTACCTTACGAGGTATTGTAAGAACCGCAGAGTGGAGGTTTTCCGCAATCTGTTTTGGATAGTTGCGCAGTCGATAGAAGGCCTCCTCTTGAATCATGGGAGACTTCATGAGACGCGCTGGATCTTCCTGGATGATCTTTTTGGCATCCAAGAAAGAAAGTTTCTCGGTGACCTTTCTGCCAGTATCTTTCTTGGGTTTGATGATCCTGAGTTCCCCTTGGTGGATCCAAACCTTAGATGCAATTCATTAGCATAGAGTCCCTGCAAGCCTCCATCGGTCAAGACATACCCTGTTATCCGCAACCTCAGGCTCGAGCCACGTGGGTAGCTGTCCCGCAGCCTCAATAAGTAGGAACTCGCCATCGCTATCTGCGACCTTGATCCAAATATCCGGATGGCGTTTACTTAATTCGCGAAGAATATAGACTATGACCCATTCGTCTTCGATAGAGTCTCCGTAGTTTGTGCGACCATGCAGTGATGTGATGCCTGTGGTTGAAATATATATTGATCCGAGATTAGCACTTATCACACGTGCTAGCGACAATTGACCATTTATATTGGATAAACATACCATCATCTTTTTTAATTTCCAAGCGGAAGCTCTCACGCTGCCAAATGTAGTCCTTTAAGAGCTCCTTTGTCAAGTCGGCAGCAGTGCGCTGAACCTGCAGTAATCGTGCTCTAGTCTCGGCAGCATCATCGATAACGGCGGGGGCGGGGGCGGGGAGGTGATAAACGAAGTATTCAACAGAGTCATCGGGCAACTCTGGCTTGGGAATAGGTCGAAATGTGGATTTGAACCACGCGATATCTTCTTCAGTTGTCATCTTTGCGTTGTGGCAACGAGGATGCTTCTTCACCGCATGACCGCATCGCATTCTTTCCGCGAAATCACCAAAAAAAAGGCGGAAGGAGCGACCCACTTGTGGCCTACAAACTAGTCCTGATCAGGCTAGACATCAACAGTGACGCTTCGCCCATCGCAACTCTCGCCCAAAAACACGTCTGGTCTCAACCATTCCCCTCTAATATCGACAAATTTAGATGGAAATGATCGCGTTTTGAATGGTTATACCACAAATACGCGCGATCTTGTCACAATGGCGTTCCCTTACATTGACACGCCGCGCACGGAAATCGACGGAAACGCGACTTACTTGACCAACGGGTTTCGAAGCGCGGGGCGGACGCATCTATCGGCTTTGGACTCGGTCGAAAACTCATTCCACACGCCTTCCAAGGATAACGATGTGATCAAAGGCTTTGGCGATGGACGAAGGCGTACATCGGGGACCTCCAAAGTCGGCACCCCGCGTGCAACTTCCGCACCGCGATCGACCAGAAGCGCGTTGAGGCACCTGCCAACTACAGCACCCGCTAGAGGGGAGTTTACACCTTTGATGAAGAGCGCGACAAAGAATAATTTCATGAGAAATGTGTCGACGGCACGAGGAACGGACGACCCGAGGACCCCAGGTCATATGCGGGACAACAATCGCGGCAGCGCCCATACCCCTGGACTTCCTAACATGGATATGTCAGATATATACGAGGAGGATATGACGGGTGATGATCCAACGCCGGTTCCCCAAGTCGCGAGCAGTAGTGCACAAAGTACCCCGTTGCCTGGCCTCACGGGACGCGACAGCAAAGGTATACTGGGTGACGGTCAGAATATGACACTTAAAGAGCAAGAGCGGGTATGAACATCTGCCCCCTGTTCAGCATATAATTTTCGTGGGAAGATAGCTGCTAAATTTGACCCAGATCATCGATAGGCTTGACAAAGATAATTGGAACCTCAAGCTCAAGATTCACTACCTCGAGGAGCAAATCGAAAAGGCCGGACCAGAGTTCAACACGCTAGCTCTTAAGGAGAACACGGAACTCAAAGTCGCACGATTGACTATGCAACGCGACATTTCCCGATACAAAAAGAGCTTGTTACAGGCAGAACGTGACTTAGAGGATTATCGTCAACAACTCGTGGAAATGAAAGAGCGATCCCGGAGGAAACACACCGACGAGGAGGTTCAGCGTGAAATGGATGCTATGCGGGAGGAGATCGATTCCAGAGACAATGAAATCCGAGAGCTTCGGGAAGAGCTCCGATTGTCCAATGACGAGAAATCCCAAGAAGCAGAAAAGTTACGAGACGAAGTCGAAGACCTCGAAGCGACAGTCCGAGAGAAAGAACGAGCCATTGACGAACGCGACGAAGAACTGGAGGAATTGCGAGAAAAGAGACAGGATGGAGATGCAGCCGCAGAACTTCAGGTTGAGCTCGATCGTGCCAAGGAGCAGATTGAAGAGCTCCAAGAAAGTCTCGACAAAGCTAAATCAGACTCTCAAGAAGCAAATGAGTCTGCTAGACAGGCTATCGATGAAAAAGACCGTGCCGAAGAGGATCTCCGCGAGCTACAAGATGAAATGTCGAACAAATCCGTCATGACAAAGGGCTTCAGTCGTCAATTAGAGGAGAGAGCCGAAAAGCTTGAGGACGAGGTGCGGCAGCTCAGCCAAGAGAAACAAGATCTCGCAACGGAAGTTGAGAGAAAATCTCAAACGGTCTCTCGGCTAGAGCAGCGATACGATGAAATTCAGCAGGACTTGAAGAACAATGCTGGAAGGCTAGGGGAAGATCTCGAGTCAACAAGACGCGAACGTGATTTGGCCCAACAAGAAGTTGAAAGATTATCTGCTCGCTTACAGGAGGCTCGCGAAGAGGTTCAACGCCGAAGCGAGGAGAAGGAGCTTCTCCAGACTCGGCATCATGCACTGACTGATGAATCAGGAGGCTTGCAAACTGAGCTTTCTCGAGCACAGTCAAGAATTCGCGAACTCCAATCAGCCGTTGAAGAAGCAACGAATCGGGCCCAAGACACGCAGAATATCCGCTGGCAACAAAAAGTTGAAGTTGATAGATTGCAAGATGAGATTGAAGCGCTTCAGCACGAAATTGAGGACAAGGAAGGCCATTTTGCTCTCGAGCAAGACAGATGGGAAAGCACGAAACGGACGCTACAATCGCAGAAAGATCGGGCTGAGGAACAAGCCATGGGCTATAAGCGCACGGTTGAAAGATTACAACAAACGGAACATACGCTCTCTGGGAAAGAATTCAAGCTCCAGGAAGCCATCGACAGTGAAAAACAACGTCACACGCAAGAAGAAGCTGTCCTGGCTCGTCAAGTCAAGGAGCTTGATAACGATCTTGCTCAGAAGAGACACATAATCGATGAACAACGCAGTGATCTTTTAACCGTACGTGAAGAGCTTCGTATCTCGCGACGCGAAGAACAGTCTCTTAAGGAAAAATTGCAAGCCTTGGAGGACGAAGTTGTGGTATTGCAATCGAGCCTTGCAGATGAACAAGAATACGCCAAGGGTCGGCTTCAGAAGGGCTCATCGGATGTAGAGAACCAACTACAAAAAGCAATCGCCGACAGACAGACCCTTCGGGATCAGCTTGCCAATGCTCACGTCGAGATGCATGACTTGCGTACTACTGTGGCTGAAATTGAAGCTGAGCGCAGCGAACTCCAGGCTCAACTTGAAAAAGCTGGCAACCCTGACGATACCACTCGATTCGACCGTGAAAAGCTTGAACTCCGAAGAAACTCGACAAGACTTGAGAGTGAATTGAAACGGCTGAGAGATGACAAGTCATCCCTTCTTGAGGCCAAGGATACACTTGAAAAGCAACTCGGCTCCGAAATCGAACGTGCCGCAGCAGAGGAGGGCCGTCTTTCGGCAGAGATTGACCGTCTTCAGGACAAACTTCTTGCAGGCTCTGGAAATCGAGACCGAGAATTGGCGACGGCCAAGACAAAGGTTCACCGGCTCGAGAGACGCATCCAAGAGCTCGAAACCATCATTGAAAATCAACCTCCAATGGAACATGAGCCTTCAACAGCCCACGGCGATTTGTCTCTTCTCCGGCACAGTCTTGAAGAAGCTCGTTTGCGGGAGAAAAACATCTTGCAGAGGGAGGCTGATTCGAAAGCCTCTTCGCGCGCCTTGAAGTCCAGAGTTGCTGATCTGGAAAGGGAGCTCCATGATGCTCTTATGAACAAGTTTGACTCGAATTCTCAACAAAATTCACCATCCAATAAGCTTCACGATGAACTGCGAAGCCTGCGGAAGCAGCTTTCAGATGCCCATCGGTCTCTGAAAGAAATCAAGTCCAAGAATAGAGACCTGGAGCGTGCGGCCATGAGGGAGGAGGATCAGAAAGATTTGCATGAATTACTCAAGTCGTCAACCCTCGAAGCCGAATCTCTAGCCTTGAAGGTCTCTGAGCGTGATTCTCGCCTAAACGATCTCAAGACCCAGCTTCGTCGTATTCGCGAAGAACGTGCATACTGTGTTCGTAAAGCTGAAACGGTATCCAAGGACCTGGAGACGCTCCAGCAGCGTTACGACGAAGCTTTGGAGAGGGTGGCCCTTGGAAAATCGACTAACAAGACCAAGCACGAGAAAGAAATCCGGGGCTTAGGCAAAGAAATAGTTTGGCTCCGTGCAAGATTACACCGAGAGGAAAAATTCCGCCGCGACCTGGCTTGGAGCAAGGGTCTGATGGAACTTGGCGAGCGCGTTCGTGTAGCATGGTTCGTATACCCCTTCCTTTCCAAACATGAAAACCTAGCTAACATGAATCGAAACACTCTAGTAACGAAGCCGATCTTCGCATGATCTCCGAGATGGGCGTTCAAGCCGGCGACCGCAACCCCGTCCGAACTCCTCGCAGCAAATTCCGATCAGCCGTCTCTATGGTCGTGGCTGCTGTTCGCATGCAGCGGATGGGCCAGGATTGGCGACGAACCAAGAAGATCGGCGAAGGCCTGAAGCGAGCCAAGAGCGAGATGCTAAAGCGTCGCGAGAGCTCGCACCGGAGCCTGCTGGGCTAGTAGTAATCTTGCGCTGACCTGCTGCTCTTCTTTCGTCTTGTTTTTACAGGCAATTTTGTGAACTTTTTGTGCTTCCTAGCGTCTCCCATTCTGCCACAAGAGATTCCCCTACATGTCTTGTTTGTACACATCTTCCCCTTTTGTCTGTTCAGTTTCTTTCTTTCTAGGACAGGGCGTTGGAAGAATCACTCGTCTTTTCCATTTGGCTATTTGGCATTGTTTAGCATAATGACCGGCGTGGTGGCGTGGGATGGATGATAATCATGTCAATATCAGGTTGTGTAACGTCGATAAGAATTGAATTTGATACTTTTTTTTCAATATCAGGGAATAAAATGCCCTGCCATTATGCTTGTCTGCGCGAGGGCATTTAGGACTATCTAGGTACAAACTAGTCAGTAGCAAAACTCGAAACTACAGTCATTTGACTACTTCTTTACCCCATGTGCGAGCACAGGATTGAATGACGCAAGCAAAGTCATGTATGTGGCTGCTTTGCCCTTTTGATGACGAGAATCCGCCAGAATAATTCAATATGATATTTGCTCGGTGAACGCCTCGCCGTTGCCAAGGTACACGAAATCAGTAAACAAAACGCTTCTGAACACCAGATCCTTCAGAGACACGAAATCCCAAGCCCGCATATAGCTAAGACACGGTCTAATCCAAGGCTGACCCCCTTTAGTATTTGACTAGATAAATGGTGCATAGTGTCGTGAGCGGTGCGCTGTAATGGGAATGAAAATGGGATGATTGTGGTGAATTTGAAAGGCAGTTCCATCTGCCTCTCGAGATGTTTACGCTCCCTCGCTACCAAACTCCTTGGTCCACTCTGAGTTTCTTGAGAGGTCTTCTTGACTGACTGTCGGCCGGGAATTCCGCACAGCCTTGATGAAGTCCTTCAGGATGAGTGGGGGCTCGAGAAGCTGCTCAGCATCCACACTGAGCCAGGTCATCTCCATTGCACCAGCATCGCCTGGTGAGCATGGAGTGAGTTTCTCCTCACCTTCGAAAGTGACCTGAAGCGGAAATGTTATTGAGAGATCAGATGCTAGAATACGGAAGAAGACGAACCTTTTTATAGTGAGTCGCAGTTTGAATCTTGCGAATTGGTTGCATCAAAGCATCCTGTACAGCAATACTGATATCGCTACCAGAGTAGCCCTCACTCATCTCAGCTAGTTGCTTATAGTCTGCCTGTGTCATCTGACACGGTGTGGAGCCCACGGCCAGCATGAACATCTTCATCCGTGCGTTGATATCAGGCAGACTGATGTGAACTCTGCGCTGGAATCGTCGCCGAATAGCGGCATCCAATTGCCAGGGGATATTGGTAGCGCCCAGAATCAAAACTCCCTTAGAGTCTTTCCCTACACCATCCATCTGAACCAACAATTCGGTCTTGATACGTCGCGACGCCTCGGATTCGCCCTCGCCACGAGGTCCGCACAACGCATCAACCTCGTCAATAAAGATGATGGCAGGTTTGTTCTCACGCGCCATATTGAAGAGCTGCTTAACAAGTCTAGAGAGCTCTGTCAGAGGTGAGTTTCATGCGTAAAGGCGACACTTCTACTTACCTTTCACTCTCACCCATCCACTTCGACACCAAGTCACTGCTGCTCACGCTGAAGAATGTACTGTTTGCCTCCGTCGCAACAGCCTTGGCAAGGTACGATTTACCGGTACCTGGAGGGCCATAGAGCAAGATACCTTTCCAAGGTTGTCGCTTGCCGGTAAAAAGGTGTGGAAATTTGATCGGGAGAATAACGGCTTCTTTCAGTGCCTCTTTTGCGCTCTCCAAGCCAGCGACGTCCTCCCATTTAACATTAGGCTTGTCTGATAAAATTGCTCCTTGGAGCGCCGAGCGAAGCTTTTTCGAGTCCGCGTCTTCGCCATTATCGTCGTCCTTCCTGTAGGGCCATCTGTCAGCACTGCAACACCAGCATATCGATAATCTCATCGAGTGATACCTGATGGAATATCGAACATTCCCCAGATATGGCTGTTTATGGGGTAAAATAGAGAACATACTCGCCCTTCCCACTTCCTTGCGACACCTTGCCATTGGCACCTACCGCACTTGGCTTTTTCCCATTTTCTGCCGAAGCAAGATGATTCTTCAGCTTTTCAGCGCGATCCATATATTCGCCGGTTTTCGCCCGGATCATCTCCTTCGACCGAGGGTTCTTCTCCCATTTAAGAGCTAGCATAAACAACTCTAATGCGGAGTAGTATAGCTGATAGGCCTTCTCATACTCGCCCTCATTGTCATTTTCGATCGCCTTCTTGACCGTGTCGATTGCGCGCCCTAGAAAATCCGTGTTACTCATGTTGGCGGGTGTAGATAATGACCCTGGTCACACGTCTCGGAGTAGTGGCAAGTCGACCGCGGAGCGATAAAGCGGGGAGAGGAGATGAAGCAGGGGGGTGGAGGCGGGCGCAGGCAGAGGCTTAACGAAAGGCAGCAGCTGACGAGAGGAGAGAAAGGCGGCTAGTTCAAAAATTGGACGAAGATGTACAAATCACGGGCGTGTCTGCGGGGAGTGTGGATGATTGGAATTGGAGGGGAAAGAAAGAGAGGAAGACGTCGTCGGGCGGGCAGAAGTGTCGATCCGCCGGGCTTTCTCTCCTCTGTCACCTCCCCGCCAACCCGCCGTCATGGACGCCCAGAAACAGCTTCAGACACTTTCGGACGAGTTCCAGCAGCTGCAGACCGGTATGTTGTTCTATTCAAAGGCACGTTATGATCTCGGATAATCGCTAATTCTTTTTTTCTACAGAGCTCGAGGGGCTGGTCGATGCCCGCCAAAAGCTCGAATCCCAGCAACAGGAAAACCAGGGTGTGCAGAGCGAATTTGCCCAACTTGATGACGAAGCGAAGATCTACAAGCTTGTCGGACCGGTGCTGTTGAAGCAGGACAAGACCGAAGCCACCATGGCTGTGAATGGTCGCTTAGAGTTCATTGAGAAGGAAATGTGAGCTATGGCAGCCATTCTGTTTTGCCGGGATTCTCTACTAATACATCACCAATAGCAAGCGCATTGAAGGAGAAATCAAGGAGAAGGAGGAGCAAGGCGATAAAAAGCGCGCTGAGGTAAGGATTGGCTTCTTCTGATCTATATCATTCTTTCATGCTGACCCTAATGCCTGTCAATAGGTTCTCCAGATCCAATCCCAGGCTCAGCAGCAGCAGGCTGCCGCTGCTTCAGCCTAAAATTGTACGTTATATTAAAAATGAATGCTCCTTTTCGAACAAAAAGCCGGTCTTTGTTGTAGCAGTCAACTGGGCTTGACTCAACATGATCAGATAATGCACACTCTATGGCGTGTCCATATAGATTGGACGATGTTCCTATGTTGGGCTTTCTGCTGCAACAGAGCCACAGTCGTCCTAATGCTTAATATCTTATGATCTAGGGAGTAAATGATCTCGCTGTTGATCGAGGTAGTCATTCCATGACAGGGCAATTGGCTACCACGTGACCCGCTGATTTCACAGCTCATATTGAAGTGTGGTATACTGGTAGTTAGTTGACAGTTAATTAAATACTACCTATGCTTAAATATCACAAGATGGGACGCGGACTTCATCCGACAGTGGATTTCGATGCCAAGTAGGAAGCGAAATCTGCCGAAGTACCGATGATCGTAGAAGACACTATTGGATTCCAGCCCGAAGCCATCGTGTGGAATGTTCAACTTCGAAAGCTTCGAAGGTTGCAGTGCCATGATGCGTACTAATAGACTAATATGAGGTAATGCTACACAGGTACTGCCAGTACCATTTAATAGAAGTTTGGGATATATTGTTTCCAGTAGTTGATTATTGAACTTGCGAAAAAGGTCAGGGTCATCCACGAGATATACGATCTACCACTTATTATTTATCAAGCTCCCTAATATCTGTACTTCTATTTTGTTCCTTTGCTGTATTGACATTTCAAACATCGATCATTGATTCATTTCCATAGCCAAGCACATTCACGTTCAGCACATCTAAATCTATGCCTTGACCAGCAGGCTCTTGCCAGACATCTCAACAGGCTGCTCAATGCCCATGGCAGCCAGGACAGTGGGGGCAACATCACCCAGAACACCACCCTCCTTGGCCAGACTCCAGCCAGCAGGGGCGTTGGCCATGACGAAGGGCACCTTGTTGAGGGTGTGAGAGGTCTTGGGTGTACCCTTCTCGTTAAGCATCTCCTCGGCATTTCTATAATGATTCGTTAGCTCTGAGGCCAAATTGACGTCAGGATTGTTTGAGGAAAGACTTACCCATGGTCGGCAGTGATCATGAGAATGTAGTTGTTCTTCACACAAGCCTCGTAGATCTCACCAATGGCCTTATCGGTGGCAGCGACACCTTGGATAGCAGCTTCGTACACACCAGTGTGGCCAACCATGTCAGGGGGCGCGAAGTTGTTCATGACAAAGTCGAACTTGCCCTCACCGAGACGCTCGGCCATCTTGGAACCGACACCAGCAGCGCTCATCTTGGGGTCAAGATCGTAGGTAGCCACGCGGGGCGAGGGGATCATGTCGCGGACCTCGCCAGGGAATTGCTTCTCAATGCCGCCGTTGAAGAAGAAAGTGACGTGGGCGTATTTCTCAGTCTCGGCAATGTGGCATTGCTGCAGGTCCTTCTTGCCGAGCCATTCGGCCAGAACGTTGCCCATGTGCTGGGGAGGGAAAGCAACAGGGAAAGTGTAGTCGGTCTTGTACTGGGTCATGGTGGTGATGGAGATGTTCTTAGGGTAAGGGAAGTCAGGTCTGGGGGAACGATCATAGTCACCCAGAAGCTGAGTGATCTCGCGAACACGGTCTGAACGGTAGTTGAAGAAGAAAAGGGTATCGTCGTCTGTGATCGAGTTAGTGTGCGGTTCTCTGAGAGGGGTAGTGGATTTTGGAGAGACTGACCCTGCACACGGCGCTCCTTGCCACCAACAATGATGGGCTTGAGGAACTCGTCGTTCTCCTTCTTCTCATATCGGTCCAGAATGGTCTGGAGGGGGTCGGAGCTATCTTCGCCCTCGCCAGTGACCATACCCTTCATGCCAACCTCGACACGCTCCCAGCGCTTGTCGCGGTCCATGATGTAGTAGCGGCCAACAACGGTGGCAATCTCACCAATTCCAATTTCCTTAGTCTTGCTGAGAAGTTGCTCCATGTATGTGGCAGCGCTCTTGGGGTCGGTGTCACGACCATCACCGAAGAAGTGGATGAAGACCTGGGGGACCTGCATCTCCTTGGCGAGCTTGAGCAGAGCATACAGGTGCTCCTGGTTAGAGTGAACACCACCATCTGAGACCAGACCGCACAGGTGCAGACGTCCATTACCCTCCTTAGCACGATTGAAGGCCTTGACAACGTTCTCTACCTTGTTCAGTTCTCCCTTCTTCAGGGTCTGGTCAATGCGGACACTGTCCTGCCACACAACACGGCCAGCACCGATGTTCAAGTGACCGACCTCACTGTTACCCATCAGTCCCTCGGGAAGGCCGACAGCGAGAGAAGAAGCTTCCAATTCAGTGAAGCCCTGGGCAGTTTTCGAGTTGGCCTCGGCGAAGCCGGACATGAACGGGGTCTCGGCGGCGGCGATAGCATCACCCTGGGGAGGAGAGTTAGGGCCAGCGATACCCCAACCGTCAATGACGACTGCAAAGATGTGGTTAGCCTGGGGTTCTTTCTGGGGACCTGGGTGACTAGTCGATCATACTCAGAGCGACTTTTTGGTCGACCGTAGCCATGGTGGGGGTGTTTTGTCTCGTAATCACACCTGCAGCATGAATCAATGGCTGAACCCAAAAAAGATAAGTGGTCAATCTGGAGGGTGAAAGACTTACCTACAGGCAGATGATGAGAGGAAGAAGAGAAAGGGAGGGAGGAAACCGTTACGAGTGGAATTTGGCTCGCCGGTGAAGGGAGGGGCAGACTTCCCGGTGACGCTTTTGGATCCTGAGGCCTCCGACCTCCGACGTCACCCTGCGTTCCGACTCTTCCCTAAACAATTATCCTAGCCGGAATCTGGTCGTTGTTCTTCCCTCTACCCTCGGGTTTTCGATCTGTCAGATCTGCAATGGCTTCTAGATCTCCGACTGCCACAACTCCACTACCTAAATCCTCGACTGCGCCCGAGAGTCCTACCAAAGATGCCAATGTGACCCCGGCGGCCGAAATTGTCCCCTTTCCTCCACCCCAGACCTTTGAGATTATCCCACAGCTTCATGGGATTCTTCTTCGCCTGCTCTCACAAAAGCCTTCTCCAAATGTCACTGTAGGGGGCGCTGGGGATGGCACGGAAGCTCAAGGCACATCTGGAGAGACGCAGCCAGAAAGCCAACAATCATCATCGAACATAGCTGTTGGTGAAAACAATGGATCTCAACCTGTAACGGAGGCGGCTGCCCTTGACCCAACAGCCCATCCACCACTCGATGTCAAAGATCTTCCGACCGAAACCCATTCGGTCAAAATTCGAATCCAGAAGGCGAGGGCTGCAGTGGAAGGTCTTCCAGACATTGAACGATCTGTTGAGGAGCAGCAGCATGAAATATCAGAGCTTGAGGACCGTGTGGCCCGTCTGCGCTCTGTCATCTCCGACTTTGGGACCCGGGCAGGACAAGACTCAGCGGAGTATCCCAAACTCACATCGGGTTGAAGTTCAAGAAGGGTATATACAGCCCAAAATAATTTGCAAGAAGCAGCTTCGGAAGCTGGATGCTTCTACCTTCCTAGAATTTTTCGTTGGCGTTAAGGAAAGGAATACCCAAAATGTCTTTAGCAATCATCCATTATGGGACCTTAAGTCCAGGTTTGCAGCAAGTAGATATCGTGCTTTCGGAACCCCAAGAGAACGGTTCGGTGCAGTCATCTTTTGCCGGTGCCATATAATATATAAGAAACTCCCAAGCCCGAGACAATTTCCCATTGCTTGAAATCCAACTCGAAGTAAAAAGAAAACATACAATTTCCCCGTTCCAAGGACCCTCGCCCCCGATCCGGCGAAACTCTCCGATATCGTTCCTCCAAAGTGTTGCCTGAGGCACTGGTCGATCACTCCGCCCCTCCCCCCACCACCCAGCTTTTTTTTCTTCTCTCTTCTCAACATCCTATATATCACTCTTTTTTCTTCCCTTTTCTCAGTTCATCATCATCGAGAAAATACCCATCACAATGACTTACGCTCTGTCCGAAGCCCACAAGGCTGTGAGTAAATCAAGCATATGTCCCGGATCAAGATCTTGTCACTGACTCATTCTTCTATACAGCAAATGCACAATGGCCTCAAGGAGTCTGACCCCGAGATTGCCCAGATCATGGTATGTCGATTATATGGTGCAATTTCTCTTACGAAAGCTCAATTCGATCAACCCAAGTCAGCTTTTACTGACCGTAGTTGTCACTTATAGGAGCGCGAGATTCAGCGTCAGCGTGAGTCCGTTGTCCTGATCGCCTCGGAGAACTTCACCTCCTCCGCTGTCTTCCAGGCCCTGGGTACCCCCATGTCCAACAAGTACTCTGAGGGTTACCCCGGTGCCCGTTACTACGGTGGCAACCAGCACATTGATGCCATTGAGATTACTTGCCAGAACCGTGCCCTGAAGGCCTTCAACCTTGACCCCGCCAAGTGGGGTGTCAACGTCCAGTGCTTGTCTGGCTCCCCTGCCAACCTGCAGGTCTACCAGGCTCTGATGCGCCCCCATGACCGTCTGATGGGTCTTGACCTCCCCCACGGTGGTCACTTGAGTCACGGTTACCAGACCGCCTCCAAGAAGATCTCCGCTGTCTCTACCTACTTCGAGACCTTCCCCTACCGTGTCAACTTGGAGACTGGTATCATCGACTATGACCAGCTCGAGACTAACGCCGAGATGTACCGCCCCAAGTGTCTGGTCGCTGGTACTTCCGCCTACTGCCGTCTGATTGACTACAAGCGCATGCGCCAGATCGCTGACAAGGTCGGCGCCTACCTCATTGTTGACATGGCTCACATCTCTGGTCTGATCGCTGCTGGTGTCATCCCCTCTCCCTTCGAGTACGCCGATGTTGTCACTACCACCACTCACAAGTCTCTCCGTGGTCCCCGTGGTGCCATGATCTTCTTCCGCAAGGGTGTCCGTAGCACTGACAAGACCGGCAAGGAGATCATGTACGACCTTGAGGGTCCTATCAACTTCTCCGTCTTCCCTGGTCACCAGGGTGGTCCCCACAACCACACTATCACCGCTTTGGCTGTTGCTCTTAAGCAGGTCGACTCTCCTGAGTTCAAGCAGTACCAGGAGCAGGTCATCAAGAACGCCAAGGCTCTTGAGAACGAATTCAAGGCCCTCGGTCACAAGCTCGTCTCCGACGGCACTGACAGCCACATGGTCCTTTTGGACCTGCGTCCTAAGAGCCTTGACGGCGCCCGTGTTGAGGCTGTTCTCGAGCAAATCAACATTGCTTGCAACAAGAACTCCATCCCTGGTGACAAGTCTGCCCTGACCCCCTGCGGTATTCGTATTGGTGCCCCCGCCATGACCACCCGTGGCATGGGCGAGCAGGACTTCAAGCGCATCGCCGACTACATCAACCAGGTCATCGACCTGTGCAAGAAGATCCAGAGCGAGCTTCCCAAGGAGGCCAACAAGCTCAAGGATTTCAAGGCCAAGGTTGCCTCCGAGACTGTTCCCGAGATCCTGGCCCTCCGCAAGGAGGTCGCCGACTGGGCCAGCACTTTCCCTCTCCCCGTCTAAACGTGGTCGTCTAATTGACTGCTATAAGAAGTGCGGATTGGTTGTTAGGATATGAAAGTCACGAAGAGAGATTCTCTTAAAGAGGTCTCGCGAGTTCAACATCATCTACGAAAGCGTCGCAAGATGCGAAATATCACAACGGTGCGTTTTATGGGGTTTATATACAGGTCTGCTCTTTCAACCTAAGGGACGTCTGGGATTTTAGTAATTTTGTCTTTTTTATTTCTTTCTTCATCTTACGAGCATGTGCAAACGAGCAATTTCTTTTCAACCTCACCGCTCATTCAACTGCGGGAGGTCCTGGATTCTTCAGGAGACAAAAAAGTTCAACATAATCTGGCGTGTGGGCCTTTGATTTTGCTGTACATCATCATCAAGTTACTCTTGGAATTCCAATGCAACCCAAATTTTGTGGTTGGACTCTTTTCTTTTCTTTTCTCATCAGGTACTCACAAAGTACCCCCGTACTATATATTAAGTACCTTAACTACTGACCATACATATCTAAGGTACCTCACCTCCGCCTTGTAGGTACATATCTTTGGGTCTTTATGTAATGCTCCTCACGTGTCAACCACCCCCTCCGCCCATCGAATTAAAGAATTAAGATTACTTTCCATTCGAATCTTTCTTTCTCCGTGGGCCTCCTTCGTTTTTGTGCTTGAACTTCCCTCACTCCCTTACAGAATACCTCGGTTCTGTCCTGAGTCTGCTCGAGGCTGCTTTTCTGCATTATTCAGACTTGTCAGCCCCTCCCCGCTTTTCTGCTAGTTTTGATAAGCAAGGCTCTCTATCTTATCACTCATCGCGTTAAACCAACCTGGGACACCCCATTGCGGAGTATCACCCTTCAACTTGACCAGACTCGAGGTCGTGCCAGGTATCTGAAGCAGCACAGAAGCGCAGAGGAAGCCACAAGCAGAACATAACGAAAGGAAAGGAAGAAAAAGAAAAGCAGTCAAAGACAAGGCACATTCTAACCACCCTTGAAGAAATGGCCAATGCAGCACAGTGTTACTACTGCTTCGAAACCCTCTCCGCTTCGTTTGAGGACCGTGAGCCCGCCTCTCTGGCAGCTATAAAGGCTCTCTGGGAACAACATGAACAGTTCAAGAAACTCTCGCAACTCAAAGAAGATACGCACCCGGACGAGGATGTAGAGGGAGGTGAAGAGTCTGTAAATGACTTGCCACGGAGTAACCGGCCCCAAGGCCTTCAAGTACCCAGCATTCATCGTCTGCAGAATCGTGCCCCATCGGACTCTTCCAGCGCGGCCACTACGCCATCTTCCACCTCTAACATGTCTTCCAATTCTCAATTCTCTAGCTCGACGGCTGCCACGACTCCTGGTTCACAATCAGATTTACCGGTGTCGCAAGATAAATCTAAGGATCAGCGATATCCGTTGTTCGTTACCTGGAATACGATCTCCAGAAGTGGATCTAAGTCTCTGCGTGGATGTATCGGAACTTTTGAAGCACAGGATCTCCCAAAGGGACTTAAGTCATATGCACTGACATCGTAGGTTTTGCACCTCCTTCACTCGCCTTGTTATACGTTTGACCTGGTTCCTGGTATTTGTATGCTATCTTTTGATCTTCGACTAACCCGCAAACACAGAGCCTTTGAAGATACACGCTTTGCCCCGATTCCTCGGAGTCTTCTCCCCTCTCTATCATGCTCTTTGACTCTTTTGGGATCATTCGAGCCATGCACCAACGCTATGGACTGGATCCTGGGTACGCACGGGATCCGCATCTCGTTCGTCCATCGTGGCCGACGCTACGGTGCGACATATTTGCCCGATGTTGCCGTAGAGCAAGGTTGGACAAAAGAGGAAACTATTGAGAGTTTGATGCGGAAGGCTGGCTGGGACGGTGGTGTCGGTAGCGTTGCGCGAAGGCTGCTACGAACCGGCGGTGGAGGATCTGGTACACTCAATCCCTGGGAACAAGTCTCTGATTTCAAGACTGTCAGGTATCAAGGACATAAGGCGAGTGCGAGTTACGAGGATTGGCAGGAGTGGAGGAAGTGGGTGCTCTCTCTGGATGATGGTGAGGAAATCCTTGGATCAGCCTAGGTTGAGGAGCCTTTCGGTTTTCCATACTAGATATTGTTTTCTAGACATTCATGATAATGACAAGCTTAAATTTACTAGCCTTAATCCATTTCTGCGAGGTTAATCGCCGAGCATTATAATAATGACGGGATGCTGATAATTTCGTGGAGAGAATTGGTCTTTTATTTATCCTCGGGCTTAGTACGAGCGAAAAATGATACTGACAATGCAATAAATAACTCATCAATCATGGTCATTTGGTCGTGATATTTAGATGATCGCTGGGAACGGCCCAAGTTCCATAGGAAACTGAATATGTGTGCAATATTGACAATGTATAAAGACCCGTCGCTAATGCCAATTACCTACTTTCCATGTCCACGACTCCATAATCCAGCAACCATCTCCTTGACTCTACGTTCTTGTTCACGAATTTGCTCCTCTGTCTGACCACGCGCATTCCCCCGGCTGTCAATCTGCATGGGGCTGCTGCCGTCTTCAGGAGCGCGATTCTCCTGGCGTTGCTCCTCAACCACCTCGTTACCATTGACACGTTCAGGTTTGGGATCGATACTCATCACGCCGTCCATCATAAACCCGCCACCTTCGCGCAGCTTGTTGATGGCACGCACAGTATCGATGGCGCGGTGTAGAGTGCGACGTGCGTTGAAGTTCTTCTTGACGGTGGGTAGAAGATCCTCGCCGGAGCCCTTCCTTGAGGTATCGTAGGGTGGGCTGATCCAAGGGTGCTGCATTGCCTCATGGGCGGTCATGCGCTTGGAAGGGTCAATCGTTAAGCAGCGGTTAATAAATTCGCGGGCTTCTGACGAGACGCCACGCCAGTACTCAAGTGGCGTGAACGAATAGTCGGCTGCGAGAATTGCTTGCATCTCCTCAAGATTCGAGTCCCGGTCAAAGGGAGTGTACCCGCAGAGAAGGAAGTAGGTGATTACACCGATGGCCCAGATATCACTATTGAAAGGGGATTGTTGTTAGCAAGATGGCGGTGCAGGTCAGGAAGTTAATATAGCGGCTTACACTGGCTTTCCGTGTCCGCTCTTCTTGAAAATCTCAGGCGCCATGTAGCCCGGAGTACCACAGGTTGTCGTCAGTACATGGAACTGCTCCTCGTCCATGATTCTAGAAAGTCCAAAATCCGCAATGAGGAGGTCGGCATTATCCTCTGGAGTTCGGAAAAGCAAGTTCTCAGGCTTCAAATCACGGTGCACGATACCGTGATCATGCAGATATGCGACGGCAGAGAGAACTGCACGAATAAGGTCCGCGGCATCGGACTCGTAGTAGCTGCCTTTGCGACAGATGCGATCAAAAAGTTCACCTCCAAGTGCAAGGTCCGTAACGAGATACACTTTGAGGCAGTTAGTTTCAGTGTATGATCAAGTGGAAGAATATAAGCGTATGGCGGGGCAATACATACGATTGTTCATGGTCTCAAAATAGTCCACCAACGTCAGAATATTCTGATGACCCATAGACACCCTCTTCAGCACGGCAATCTCATTTCGAACCTATTTATATCGATCGTATCAGCCAACTGTACACTCTGCTGGAACTCAATACGAGCGAGCCTACCATGTGCTCCCGCCCCGCCATCAACCGCTTATTGATGACTTTCGCGGCATAATAGCGACCGGTGTCAATATGCACACACTCTTTCACGACTGAGTAGGAGCCAGCTCCTAAAGTCTTCCCTGTTTTATAACGACAGGGCTGAACTTGTGTTCGCTGACCGCTCGGAGGTTGCGCCATGAAATGCGGAGTGCGGAGGATAGAAATGCAACTCGGAGAGAAAGTTGGAGGAGGGGAGAGAAGAGGGTCCACGCGCAAGATGAGGCACGCAAATCACCGGGAATTAGGCGGGATATCTAAGAGTATATATATATATATATTTATATATGTATAGAAGATGATGGTATGTACCTATGGTCAGGAGAGTCAGCCTCACGCGGTGGAATGTGCCACGGGCGACCGCATGTGCGGCGAGTTTCAGCCCCCCGCTATGATTGTGCGGGAGTAGTACTCACTGGTCCACAAACTGGGTAGATTGATTGAGTCGAAATCGAGAAGATCGCCTGCAAACTATGACAAAGAGAAAAGGAGGGAGGAAGAGGGGGAAGAGGGGGAAGAGGGAAACGTTGGAGATTGAAAGTTGTGGGGAGGATGGAAGTTCACGCAAGATGGCCAGGCCTTTTCAATGGTGGATCGAGAGATCACCCACTACTAGTGAGGCTGGAAATAACTACACTAGTGGATTAATTAACTATTTGTTTAGTAACTTGTCAGTAGTGTATCAGTGAGGATGATCATTATTATACCAGAATCGATTTATTGTCTTAGTAAAAGTTCAAATTCTTACAATGATGGTGCATGAACTAGTCATGTCTACATTGTGTGTACGTGGTAACTAACGTTATAGTTAACTATTACCAACTAACTAGTTAGCTAAATGATAACTACTAAAATACCTCACGTTTGAATAAGGAGACACTGAAGTACAAATCAGAAAGAGAGAAGTAATTAATGTGATTCTTACTAGTAATTCAACAAGCTAAAGCAAAAACACCGACTGCCATGCAGAAGTAAAGACATAACGCCCCTGAATGCGCCTGGGACCAGCATAAATCGACATCTCAAAAGATACAAATGGAAAACGTCAAAACTGAAAAAAGAACAAGGATGGTCATGCCATCCTATATACGCTCAAAAACACCGTCAACCACATTCTCCAGAAGCTGGAGGCTATGGAATTTGGCCACGCTCTGCAACACTCGTAATTTCTTCTCCGTCTCTTTGAGATCCACAGTTGCGGTCCATGCACCACTGCAAGAACAATGTTCTGCAAACTCGCTGACCTTGAGACTATTGCACTTGGAGCACTTGAGATCTTGAGTCTGCCATTCGACGATAAGGCCCTGCACTTGACCAATTAAAACCTCTTCTTGTGCCAGTCGATCGTATTCTGTTTGACAGAAGGGACAGCGCCACGGTTTTGGTGTCTTTGCATCCGAGCCGGGATCAGGAAGTACATCCTCGTCACGGCAGAGGTCGAGATCGCGGATGAGACAACAGGCGTTACAGGTGAGCTCTTGAAGTTTCATATTGGCGCTAGGGTTTTCGAAGCGACCTTCTTTACTAAATTCCCGCACTTCAAAGAGAGCAAGTAGCTCTCGACGTAGCAAGCGGGATTCCAGCGTCGTGACTTTTGACAAACTCAAGACCTGCATGAGCAGCTTCACCAGTTCTAATGCTGGGTTACGCTTGTGACCCTTAGGATCGTCCAAGACACCGGGCAGAACCGGGAACGCATAATCAGACGCGAGTTCAGGGTGAAGCATTTCGTCACGCTGGCGGCGTATGAGACCAGAGATTTGCTTCTTGAGGGGTTTTGAGAACCGATCAGCCAGAACAGCAGAGACTTCCTCACTGTCCTTATCTGTAGTCTGGGTGATGGGAATCTGCGTTAGACGCGGTGTCGACGAGATCTCGGCATCCTGAAGATCAGGTCGTTTCAAGGAGTGCATCAATTCAATATACTCAACAACCCAGTCATGGAAGATAGTCTGCATGGGTGCTGGCAAGAATCGACTAAGCTGCCAATGCATGACAGTCTCCAGATCCTGATTATCGGCCTCAACAACTTCTCGACATCCTTTACCGCCATAGTTGTACTCATCATACCAAACCAGGTAGTCCCAATATTCCTTGATTTCCAGATCAATGAAGTGGAACGAAGGGTTTGCTCGAATGGACTTTAACACGTATTGGCTGTAGGCGAAGGCATTGCCGACTTCGGTCTTGGTAGTATGGAGAAGCAGACGGGTCGGGCTGGCGAAAATGATATGCGAACCAACTCGTCTAAACTCAGCCATAAGTCTCTGGAAAGATTTTCGGGAAAGCAATCGCACGTAGTTGTGCAAGGAGCGGTCGTAAAGACACGAAACAGGGCTCTCCACCCATCGAATCAAGTGTTGAACCATAATATCAGCCATGCTATTGCCAGCACAAGCCTCCGTCCACCAGTGCTTAACCATTTCCCGTAATACAACGGCACCAGCAGATGCAAAAGCCTTTTCGGAGTAAAGCACGCCCGAGTCATCTGCAGAGCCCGCGGAGGGGGCCAATAGACTATCGGTGCCACCTTCCATTTCATTGACAATAGATGAGGTGAGAATAGTATTGATGGCAAGGTTGCGAACATCCAGCTCGATGCAGACTGTAGTGTACGCACTTGGGGCATTCACAGACGGCATGTTGATCTTCTCCAGTGCTCCCATAACGTCATCCTTTTCATATCCAGCATGGTCTGGGCGTGGCCCGTGGGACCACCAGAGGACGACATTACTTTGTTGAAGCCTTCGGGCATATGAAATGTCAATCAAATAGCGAGGGTCGTCCGTCTCAAGATTGCAAAGAGGTACATCACCATAACGGGCAAGCATGGTCAAGTGTTGAATCCAAGCGGACAAGTACAGGTAGTGTGTGACGAGGCGTCTGGCGATAAATGACTGCCATCCAAGTGGCGGAAGATCCATGTCTGAGGTTTCGGGCTTCACAGAGAGCACAGGGTACTCTTTCAGGATTGGAATGTCATGACACAGCCGGTCCTTCTGTTGAGATTGAATGACTAAAACAGCCGGTTGACTTTCGTCACTGCGAAGCTTCTTGACCAGATCTCCAATTTCCAGATAAGCTTTCCTCCGGGTCATGACTTGAGTTGTCTTGAAATGAATCTTATCTTGATACTCAAATGCATTCAGAGACTTATCACTTGCGCTGTCTTGCATCTTCCGGGCGAGGAGTTCCGAGTATATCTTGTCAACATTCGGAAGACCTTGGACGTCCCTTGTGCGGTTGAGTATGACGATATGGGCCTCCTTTCTTGTCGTTGAAAAGAGAGCAAATACTTGCCTATCCCCAGAAGCAACATGATAAAGATAATGATACGCCAGTGGTGAATTCAGCAGATAAGGCTGATCTGAGGAGGCATGGAGAAGAGTGGAAAGATCAAAGCCACGATCCAGCCCTTCTCCAAGAACACCACGCTGCTCTTCATCAAAGGTACAGTGGCTTCCGAGTTTCAGCACTGCTCGAATACTAGCTGGGATATTGCGTTCGTAAACACCCTCAATGCTAGGGTGTTGGAATAAAGCGTCCATCTTGTCTGCCTCTTCAAGGAACACATCTTCCGACAGAGAAAGTTTGAATAAATGTACAGAGGGATGACCATTCGGTAAGGTGTGGTTAACCTTTTCAACTTCACAGTCGGGGACCTCAATGTCGGGAAGAGAATCACGCTTCAAATTCACAAAGAACTGACGCGGGACCTTGACATTCAGGGCTTGAATCTTCTGATCAATGAGCACAAATGCTCGCACGATTCCAGGCCGGCCAGTCTCGCACAGCTGAAGCACCTGCCAAGTACTGATGTATAGCATCTGTGCCTGGTTTCGGAAAAAGTTGCTCAGGGAGTCGGACGCCACATTGGGACGCTCACCAAACAGCTGGCGTCGACGAATGCGTGCTTGCTTCTGGATCTTCCATTTTTGTTTCTGGTACTTGAGGAATCCTTCGTAATCTTCTGATATAGAAGGCATGACAGCTGGAAGACTAGCGAAAGGATCAAGCGAGGTTTTAGGAGCCCCCTCAGGGTGTTTTCTTTTCTGTGCCACCTTGGTCTCAGGGGATGTTTGGAGCTTCTGGGTTGAATGAGCAATGGCTTCATCCATGTCCCCAGCATGCTGGACTCGATGATCCAGAATATTGGTAGATATGCTGGAAAGAGGAGCCTTGTCCGACTTGCCGAACAGGTCAGTCATCTTCTTTTGCTTGAACCTATCTTCTTTCGTATTGATTCGGCGTTGCAACCAATCTGGGTGAGCGATGCGAGGTACTGGGTTGCGTAATTTTTGGAGGGCGGCGGGAATGGTGATGAGCTTCTGGACCACAGAGCCCAAACGCTCAATATAGTAATCCCAATCGATGACAGTCCGAGGGTCCATGTCGCCGGGATCTTCCTTAAGCCATTTTCGCAAGAAGAATCGCTTGACGTTTTCCTCTGCTGAGAAAATGGCAACGGGGATGGCTCTCTCTGTAACAGGAGTGTTCCTGGGCCTTGCAGAAATGATGTACTTGCAGTTCAAGCCCTTGTCTTTCACCATCTGCTCGCCTAGGAACTCTGCTAGACGTTTGGCTGTTGTGATGGATGTTGACTTTTGGTTGCCGTACTCTTCTAGTGTCTTCGTCATGCTTCGATTTTCTGAAATGAGGTCGATGAGCTCTTCATCCGCCAATGTGGCACCACGCTCATAAAGCACATCCAACCACCGATCAGCAACACGGGCAACCGCGGCATACGTCTCTGCAAGATTACTTCCCTCCAGGAAGAATTTGAAGATTTGAGTCTGGAAAATTTTGATGAGTTTCAACTCTCCTCTCCGCTTGACCTCGAATCCCTTCAGTTCAGCCAGCGAACCGTCATGGTTGAAGACAGCATATCGCTTCTTCAAGTTCTTATCTTCTTCCTTCGATGTTGGCAGGATCATAGCTCGGTAGGGCCCGTCGACTTCGAAGAAAATGGAGTTTTCACTATAGGTTTCGTACTTATGGGTTTTGTTATCGACAAGAGCTTGGTATTGATGATTGGTGTACTTCCCATGGACAAGATGGTTAAGCATAACACAAGGATACGAAATCCCAAGCTTTTTGCCATTCTTGAGCGTAAAGGAGAAGTTCTCGGGGAATGAACCCGGAAGCATACACCAAATACCATCTGTGTCCAATTCCAGGGGGCGACCAATGCGTTCGACAAGCTCTCGTGCCATCTGAATGATATGGGCACCCGTCAAACAAGTGACACCGGCCATCTCCATGGAGTACCAGCGAGAACCCTTCCGCATGACATAACCATAGAAACTGTTCAGAATGACTTTATGAGCAAGCTGCAGCGAGTCAAACAGAACGATCATCTTTTTAGCCTCCTCGATCTCAATAGCAGAGGCGCCGGATGATTGTAAAGAATCGGTTTTGTTCTTCCAAACCTTCTGCTTGCCCTTGAAATCATAACGTCGGTCACGGAAGCTACGCACTGTATCAACGTAGAAAGGGTTTTCGCGCTGGCAGATAATAGCCTCACGGACCATAGTCTTGCTGTCATGGATTTTGTGATAAATCTTCTTGCTGTAGTCTTGCAAGCGTTTCTTCACGACACCGGCTTGCTCTTCAATGCTGAGTTCAGCAAACGACCTCATCAAGCCCTTTTTGTTTCGGCTAGGGAATCTCTCATTTGTTGTGGCACGCTTAATCATGTTGTACTCATCACGCTTGGCCGGCAAGAATTCACCACGCCAGGCCCATGGCATTCGCCGATCACAGGTTTTCCCGGGGCGATTAAAATCGCAAGCGGCACAGTTGGAGTCGTCGATCATGGAGTCTGGCTGTAGACGATTGGTGATCATGATGTTTGGATACATGGAGGCCACATCCAAGTGGTAAATGAAAGGGACTTCGTTTCGATTTGGATTGTTTTTGAGTTCAAGGAGCTTTTCCTCGATTTGAGCCTTGACTTCGTCGTAATTGGCAACATCGTCCATGGATTTCTTTTCTTCAACTTCAATACTGAATTTGAGGGCGTGGTCAAGGTCTCGTATGAGCTCATCGATAGCGGATGGGTCGACTGTAAAAGAGACGGGAATGTCGCTGCGGAAAACACCAGCTTCGATACTTTCGACGTGACCTCCAACATAAGTTTCGGATTCCAGCAAATGGCCCTCGTAGAAAGCTTCAGGGGGATCTTTGTGTTTGTTGGGAAGAACAATCTCGTTCTGGTAAGCTTGTACCATGAGCAACATCTCACACAAAGTTCCAGTTCCCTTGCGGAGAGTGTCATCGGGGTTGAGAGGAATGATGGTACAGAGAGAGAAAATGAAAGGATGCACATATTTCATATACAGATAATACGTCGCAACGGCATCTGAGACCGAATATTCAGCCAGGGTTTGGGGTCGTTCGCTAGCATAGGGGGTCATGAGTTCCGGATCAAGTTCGTCTGGATCGTATCCGAGCTTCGCGACAGTCACGGCTTTCAGACCACGGCTACCTTGAGGAAGATAACTGTCACGGTTTACCCATGCGAAACAATCCATGTGAACACAGTGGTCGGCCTGGTAGATATCTTCGCTGTTCTTGCGAAATCCGATCTCGGTGTACATGTCGAGGCCATTGACACTGGCTCTAGTTTCGACAAACGGCCAATCGAAAAAGTCACCGTTGTATGTGGCAATGACGGTAGGTTTGGCGATCTTGATATGCTCGAAAAACCGCTCCAGTACTCCTCTCTCATTAGGTTCGTTGAAGATCACGAAAGGTCCACTGTATTCTGGTTTCGGTGTATACTCGAAGTCATTGATATCCTCAGAGACGATCTCACGATTTGTGATGAGGAAACCTTGTCCGTCTATCATATATGAAATCATCATAACCTGATCAATCACAGCATCTGGAAATTTGAGAGGAAGCTTTGTAGTTTCAATATCGAAAGCAAGGACAACAGGGTCCGCACGCTGCAGTCGATCTTCCAGGCAGGTCAACTGTATCACTCCATGCTTTGCTTCAACATTATACCACTTTCCAATCCGAATGTCTATGCATTGTTAGCACAACACAAGCCAACTCTCGATGAAATAGAATGACAAACCCTTGTCGATCGACACCCGAACGTGGTAAGGAACATCGTATTCTCTGATATCAACTATAAAGTCACTCGCTTGTATGTTGCCATTAGGTCGTTGCTCATTAATTATTTCGTCGTCAAAAAGGTCGAAGCCAGTTGTCGCACTTTGAAAGCAGCGTTAGCTCTCTATCAACTCTCAATTCGTATGCAATCCCAAATACCTGGACATTTCGACATATGCGTCCATCATTGTAGCATTTTTCTTGTTCTTCTCAGCTAATGGGAGAATTGTTCTCCGAACCTCGAGTAAATTGCTCACATTGGCAAAATTGAGGCGGAGGAATGTTCGACGGTGACCCAGAAGGTGATTGGGGAGGTTCAAATCTTCCTTGTCAATGCGCTTGAAACCTTTGATTAGGCCCTCAAAGGACCGTCGGCACCATTCCTCAACTTCCATCTCATAGCCCTTCTTGACCGTGATAAGGAAGTATGGATCGTATTCCACGGTGGCTTTGAAACTTCCCCCATCATCTTGGAGAAAGTAATAATCGACACCTGCACGACCTCCCTGCACATTTGAATCCTCTATCGTCGTACTGTGCATGTTGATGAGCCATCCTGCTCTTGTCTCTCCGGATTCGAATCGTGGGAAACCGAGACTTTCATCGATGCTGTTGGCCAAGCGAATGGCCTCGAATTTCTCATCTTGTGAGGTTGCTTCGGTAGATCGTAGGGCTCCGAATTCTACTGTCTTCGTTTTTCGAGGATTTGAAGAGGCTGCACCTGACCGAAACTTATTCCCAAACTTGCTCGGCTTTCGTGAAGGCATTGCGGCACTTTTTCTCTTTGCCCAGCCGGGCAATTCAAAGTAGGACTGGCAAAGTGGGAATCGTTGGGGGCATGAAAAGTCGACAAATTATCCAGGGCAAATTGCAATACCACGATTGAAAGATTGCAGAATTGACATAGACTGGGGAAGTGGTGTTGTGGCAGCCAATGCCTTTAGGAGGGACCAGGCAATTCACTTCTCCAGTCCCGGCGATCTCAAATCGCGATGACCTCGACGCGTTCGCGCCGGAACGCGTAAATGTTAGTCAGCATCCTTTGTCCGGAATAACTATCCAAAAGGGGGCACGCAGCCGGAATATCTCCATATCGTGTCCGAGCGATTTCATGGGCCGATTCCTATCCGGAGAGATCAATATACAAATTTACTGTCCAGTTCGCAAAGATGGCAGATGATTCTCGGGAGCCAGGATCTGCACAAGAGCCCGGTAGCCATCTCCCAGCAAGCACACCATCCACCGATCCGAAGAAACCCAAGCACGAATTCCCTCAGTCGCAAGTGGGAAAGTTATGGGACGCCTTCGGTAACCCAGAGGAACCGCTCAATGCACTCGCAAATGCATCCTATAAACCCCCGGGGAAAGACCCCAAGGATGTCTCATACTCAGATGTCGTTGGATCATTCTCAGTAAATGAGCTCTCGACTTTTCACAGGGCCCCATGTGCACGGGAGTCATTATTGACTGGAATTGGAGCCGGGTTTGGAATTGGTGGAATTCGAGGTGTATTCGGCGGTATGATTCTCTGTGAGAAGTGCAAGACGACTAGAAGAAACTAAAAGAAACCTCTAGGTATGCGGTCATTATGGTCTGCCGGTAATTGGGCCGTTGGAATATTCGCCGTCACCTCTCTGGCCTCCTATGAGTACTGCCGCCGACGCCGAATCGAAGAGCTACACGGTATGCAACAAGCAGTCGGTTTGATGAAACAATTCAAGGAGAAGAAACAGAAGGACAAGGAAACTGCCGCTGTGGAAGCAGCGCAACGCGCCGAAGAGGAAAAGCGCAAGAAGAGTTGGACCAACCTTTCCAACTACAAATTCTGGTAGGGTTACTCAAGTCATGAGTCGGAGTCAAAGGTGTTGGTGGGAGCATGTCCAAAAAGATAGTATATTTCAATCCTGTATAGGATGGGTTGGCATTAAATCGTCAAGTCATCTCTGTGTATCATATCTCTCAAATGTCCATATAGCTGGGGAAATCATTCAAGGATCATTCAAAGCCATCTACTCCCAAAACACCATGAGCGATCATCCCACGAAATGCGACAAACAAAAATCCACAACAAATGCAAGATAAATATAGTTATATAGCGTAGCCAATGGTAATAGTCGTCTCCAATTTAGACATCAAACTTGACTCGCTTCTGGATTGCACCTTCATGTATGCTTCGAATAGAGTCAAGGTTCATGCCATCATTCCTCCTTTCGCGTCGTCTTTCGCGGGCTTCACGAGCTTCACGGGTCTTCCAATCAGCGACCTGTTTCTGTCGTTTCTGAGAACGCGCCCAAGCCATAGCTGCGGTAGGTTTAAACCCCACTCCATTTATTCCATATCCATCGTCAGCCGGATCTGACGGGTTATGTCCCGTAATTTCGTTATCATGCCAAGTGAACGGGTCCTCTGGAGTGGTCTCCGGGAGAGAGTCTATAGGAGGGGACAGTCTTTGCTTGCGAGAGTTCGAGGGCGAAACGGGATCTTGTTTTTTCTTAGGCGACGGCGTAACTCTCCTTCTTGAGGAAGACTTTTTGGGCGTTGTGGGAACATCGTCTGTTATGGCTGCTACCGTTCCTGGAGGCTGCTGGAGGTCTTGGCCAGAGACAGATTCATCGCTGATGGGTGGCAAGGCTTCAGGCATGCTCTTCGGTTTGTGATTCTCATACTCAACACCTTGCTCCCCAAGCTGCAAGTGGTCTTGTCTAATGTCTTCTCCCTGTGAGTTACCTGGTGGTATTTGTCCTAAGAACCGATCACCTCGAATGGCTAGTTGCCCGAAGCGACCTGCCACCGCCGCTCGCGGACTGTGTCGCCCGTATTCGATATCTTCCCGCAATCGAGTTTCTTGGAAGCTCGCAACCGAGACGCTGGATGTCGGCGATGCGGATGGGCTGTAGCAATCTGATTCGGAGGGCTCTCGCTTGCGCTTAGGCGAAGTGTAATGTGGAAATCCTGTCGGCATCATCGCGGGGCTTAGGTAGTGGTCGTGATTGTAGTGGGGGCTTCGCGACCGGTCAGCCCTAAGGAAAGCTTGTATATGAAGAGACACAATCAAACCAGGCCCCTGCCATCACTTTAGTGCGGGCTGCGACAGTCCATAGTGTCTGCTCATCAAGCGTGCGGAGAGAGCAAAGTGAGGGGCACAACCATTGGATGCTCGGCTGGTTTTGCGATGCGGGAACCAATCGATGGGGAGGGAAGTCTGCAATGGCCACGCAACGTCAACCTTGGAGGTCATGAATTATGTAGTATGGTATTAAAAGTAGGATGCTAAGAGAACGGACTGAGGGATATGAGAAAAGTATTTGAATCATAACAGTAAATTGAATATAATATCAGATAAAGGATCACGAGATAGAGCAAAGCTTATTGCCGTGGAATGGCCTCAATCGAATAATTTACAGATCCCCGAGCCCATCGAGTCGTGAACAAGATCAAACACAAGAAGGAAACCCAACGCCATGACAAAGACTCCCGGTAATAAGAAAAAGCGCTTTTTAAGACTTAGACTTCTTCTTTGAAGGCTCCGCGTCGTCAGCGTGCTTGCGCTTCTTCTTCTTCTCGGATTCGCCCTCGCCGACATCAGACTTCCGCTTCTTCTTCTTTTCGCTCTTGTCAGCCTTGTCGCTCTTGTCCTTCTTCTCCTTCTTGTCCTTCTTCTCTTTCTTCTCCTTCTTTTCCTTCTTCTCCTCCTTGTCGGCGTCCTCCATCTCTTCGTCGCTGTCATCGACATCGACGTCGATACCAGCAAGGACGGCATCCATAGCAGATTTCTAGATGATCGTTAGCATAAATCTCACAGAACTTCCCCTTCTTCTTCTTCTTCTTCTTCTTCATTCATGAAGCACATACCATAGCAACCTCATTCTTGGTAGGGGCGGCACCAGTGGAGTAGAAGTCCAGACGCTCCTCAACTTGCTGCTTGAGAACCTCACCAAACTTAGTGGAAGGGGTCTCGGAGAAGTTGTCGATACGGGAAGCGATAGAGCACTTGTTGGCGAGGAAACGGGAGATACGACCCTTGTTCTTGGGACCAGCACGGCCAATGAAAGATGAGTGGTACAGCAAACCATACTTAGGGGTGTTACCCTTGGTCTTCAGAGCACGGAAGAGGGCCTTCTCGGCACCGAGGATTTGAACGGTGGAGGCAGGGTACTTGGACAGGTTGGTCAAGCTACCAGCGTGGGAGATGAGGCGAGCACCGACAACCTCACCAATCAGGGCAGCCAGGTTAGGAGCAACAACGCTCATCTTGGAAACCAGGTACTGGTAAAGCTCCTTACGGTACTTAGCGAGGCTGACACAACGCTCGGCAAAGGCAATGACGTTCTCCATATCAGACTCGGAAATCTCCTGACCCATACTGTGCTTAGCGGCATCGATGATGCTCTGGGCAACGTCCTTGTCATCCTCAACGAGAGCGGCAATGTCGTGCAGGTGCTCATCGGTCAGGTTCTTCTTGTCTCTCACGAAAAGGGCAACTTCAGCATAGCGCTGGTTCTCCGAGACAATCTTGAACAGCTCGGGGAAGTGCCACGAATACCACTCACGAACACGCATGGAGAAAGTGTTGATGGCCTTGTCGAGTTGGTCAAGGATGGCAATGGCCTGGATGATGTGATTATCGTCACGTTGAACGGAGAACTTGACCTTGGCGCGAGAGTAGGCGTGACCGAGACCAAGCTGGGCGGTATCCATGTCACCTTCACGGAGTTCCTTCAGCAATTTGGTGAAGTGAAGGCGAATACCACGGAGGAGATCCTGAACAACCTCGCTAGTGTCACCAGTCTCGCACTCCACGAAGGAGAAGGCGGACTTGATGCTACCGGCAAGACCCTTGTCGCAAAGGCCGAGAGTGACCTTGCCCTTCTTGTTCGGCTTGGGAAGGTTCAATTCAAGGAAAGAAATCAGAGTCTCAGAGGCGACACCCTCCGAGATATCGTTGATTTCACCGAGAGCCTGCTTGTTGTTTCTATATGGGGTTAGTCAAATGATTTTCGTCTGATGGAAAATTTGTATTATGGCGGTTCGGGCGCGCAAAAAACGTACTCGAAAGGCAGGAAACTAGCCAATTCAACCATCTTGCCAAACTTAGCAAGGTCGTTCACACCAGATTGAACCTCCTTCAGGCTGTTGCCCACGATGTCACCCTTCATGGTGTTCTTGAAGAGCGAGTAGCCCATAGGGCTCTCGAAGAGAAGAAAATCGGCCATTGTGGTAATCCTAGGCCCAGTCAAGCGCAAAATTTGACCCAAAGGATATGTTCAGCGACGAACACCCAGGAAGAATCACAAAGGGCGGTCCGGGGTGGGTTGCTGGATCGGACGTTGTTCGTGAGGGCGGAAAGGCCTTTTCAAAGTCGAAGTTCGAAATTCCAGAGGGAGCTCTTTTTTTTCGCCGCTAGTGCGAATCGGTCGTGTGGGCTTTTTGCCAAAAATCATCCTCACCGCTCTCGTCGAACCAACGCGGGCAATTCCCAAACTCCCCTGGTGTACCGGACAGCTCCCCCCTATCTCATTATCTGTATTTTTCTTGGATTGAGCTCCAGTTCGATCCTTTTGACTTGCAGATATGTCTGCGACCCAGTTGCTGAATCCTAAGGCCGAGTCCCGGGTATGCATTGATGTCCCCTCTGCCAGATATAACCCCTCTATGGCCCGCACTAACATTTCATTTAGCGGCGTGGTGAGGCCCTGAAGATTAACATTGCTGCCGGAGAAGGTCTTCAGGATGTCCTCAAGTCGAACTTGGGTCCCTCGGGTACCCTAAAGATGTGAGTGGGAATTTTTACTGTGAGGGTGACCGCAATAAAAGCTAATAAGATTGCCCAGGCTTGTCGATGGTTCAGGCGGAGTACGCATAAATTCCCTTTTCCCGCCATTTCCCCCTCAAGAGTCGATATACTAAATTGGGGGTCCTCATAATAGATCAAGTTGACTAAGGATGGAAATGTTCTGTTGCGTGAAATGGTTCGTTGAGATATTGCTATCCCCCACGTCCGACAGAGCATCGTGGCTAACATTTTGCAGCAAATCCAAAACCCCACTGCCGTAAGATGAAATTGCCTTGAACGAGCCCTCGAATCCCTCGCTGATAATTTACAAAGGTTATGATTGCTCGTGCGGCCACAGCACAAGATGATATCACTGGTGATGGCACAACGTCGGTTGTGCTCCTGGTGGGAGAGCTCCTGAAGCAGGCGGATCGTCATATCACCGAGGGACTGCACCCCCGAGTGATCACTGATGGTTATGAGATTGCCAAGGATGAAACTTTGAAGGTATGCCTCTTTGTGACTTCTTTTGCTCTCTATTCAAATCTAATCCCCGGCTGCCCTAGTTCCTCGACAACTTCAAGCTTGAGCGTCCCATTGACCGCGAGTTGCTTCTTTCCGTTGCTCGTACCTCACTCTCTACCAAGTTGAACCATGCCCTTGCTCAGCAGCTCACCCCCGATATCGTCGACGCCGTTCTCGCCATCCACCGAGCCCCCGAAAAGCCTGATTTGCATATGGTTGAGATTATGACAATGCAACACCGCACATCATCTGAAACCCGCTTGATCCGCGGTCTGGCTCTGGATCACGGTGCTCGTCACCCCGATATGCCCAAGCGAGTTGAGAATGCATTTATTTTGACATTGAATGTCAGCCTGGAGTACGAGAAGTCCGAGATTAACTCTGGCTTCTACTACTCTTCCGCGGAGCAGAGGGACAAGCTGGTCGAGAGCGAACGCAAATTCGTTGATGCTAAGCTGCAGAAGATTGTGGAGCTCAAGAAGCAGGTTTGCGGCAATGACCCCAAGAAGGGCTTCGTCGTAATTAACCAGAAGGGTATTGATCCCCTCAGCTTGGATGTTCTCGTCAAGAACGGCATCATGGCTCTCCGAAGAGCCAAGCGCAGAAACATGGAGCGCCTGCAGCTTGTCTGTGGTGGTACCGCCCAGAACAGTGTTGACGATATGACTCCCGATGTCCTTGGTTGGGCCGGTCTGGTCTACGAGCACCAACTTGGTGAGGAGAAGTTCACATTCGTCGAAGAGGTCAAGGATCCTAAGTCCGTGACCATCCTCATCAAGGGACCCAACCAACACACTATTGCTCAAGTCAAGGACGCCGTTCGTGATGGTCTTCGTTCCGTCTACAACTCGATCGTTGACGGCTGTGTCGTTCCTGGTGCGGGTGCCTTCCAGGTTGCTTGTGCTGACCACCTCAAATCGGAGGTCCTCCGCAACACTAAGGGCAAGGCTAAATGGGGTGTAGAGGCATTTGCTGATGCGCTTTTGGTCATTCCCAAGACTCTGGCTGCGAACGCTGGCCACGATATTCAGGACTCTCTCGCTGCTATGCAGTACGAACGCAAGGATGGAAACGTCGTTGGCCTGGACCTGAACACTGGGGAGCCTATGGACCCTGTACAAGAAGGTGTTTTCGACTCCTACCGTGTGCTTCGCAACTGCGTCGCTTCCAGCACAGGCATCGCGTCCAACCTTCTTCTGTGTGATGAACTTTTGAAGGCTCGACAGATGGGCAAGGCTAGCGGCCCTGGCGGCGAAGAGTAATGCATTGAATGATGACCCTCGGTGATTTCATGTAAAGAATTAGATGGATTGGGCTTGAAAATTTGAAGTTTCAAGTTGTCTCTTTCCTCAAAAAATGCACACAGTAATTTTCACACGAGTATCTTTGATTCCAATATCCTTGAGCAGAATTAGATCAGATGAGGACCGACTTCCACACGCGTACTGCTTGCTAGTCTAGTTAGTGCTACTATTTGATAGGACTATACCGTGTAGTAGTTGGCAGCCGAATACTGGTTGTACTCAATCAAGGATGTACTAGTGATCGTCTTGAGATATCTATCATTACTAGTATTATGTCGCTAAAAGGACTATTTCATTATGCACATGGGAACATGATCATGCTATTGTTCTGCCCCAGAACCAACCTCAATATCATCAGGTATGGGCACAGACAACCATTCCCCTAGAAACCCCTCGTCTTTTACCGGGTCTTCTAATGAAAGATGGTTGGTTTCAGCCCATTCCTGCACGTCCGACTTGCGAATAGTCATTACAATGCCCTTGTCAGGATCCTCAGCTCCCGTCAGTCTGGGCAGCTTCCGCTTCTTGGGGCTTGTATCAGGTTGCAGTACACCCATGAATTTGGTTGCTGTGATTACATCTTCCGTCAACATTCCTGTAGCAAGGCCGATCTCCTCGACGGTCATAAGTTCTGGAGGGGGGTTCTTTCGGGCGCCTTTCGAAACGTTGGCTTTCTGAGGGGACGCTTCAAGCTTGTTGCCAGGACGTTTCCCACAGAGCAGGTATCTTGCGATTCGTTCGGCCCAGAAGCGATTATAACTCTTCTGGCCTAAATCACTGAGAGGCTTCTCAGGTCCACCAATGTATCCACCGGGTGTTTCCCACCCACTAAGCTTATAGCTTACACCCATCAATAGCTTTCCAAGTTGCTTATGCTGATATGGTGGGAAGACACAAATACAAGCGAGGTTGTTGGCGTCCCACGAAAGCTTTTCTCTAGAGTAGAAGCCTAGGACATGATAGTTTTCTGGGTTGGTCGGATCGGTGAAGGTGAGAATATAGTAAAGAAAAGTTGCTACATCGAAGAAGACGGTCTTGTGATCGAGGAATAGTTTGGCAAAGAGCGACAAGTTTTGACCAAACAATTTGTGTTCCTCTCCATCGACCTCCCACACTGCATAACCGCCATGTTCGTAAACTTTGTTCCCAGGTGGTATGGTGCGGTGTACACAAGCTCGTGTATGTTCGGCGAAGGAAAGGGTATCGCAGGAATATCTGAAGCACCAGCGACATACGTAGAGGCGATCGGCATCCTTGGCGACAAGGTCTTCCGGGTAGATAGACTGGTACCACGGAGTAAACAGTAAATCTCCTAGCACAATATTCTTGACATTGCGGTCACCTGGACTCTGAAGACGCGACGAGGGCTTTGTAGCAGCCATTGGCACCTATAGTAATGGGATACCTAAGCGCTGTACGATTTCCGACTTCAGGAGTTTCCTGGGATGTAGAGCTTATAGAATACTCGTGCCATTGGCATCACCATAGGGGCAGCAGTTCGAGTGCGGTGCGAAATTCGAAGCAATATAGTCGTATCGCCGACATTAATGGTGGCTATACAGGCATTGGAGGGGTGCGAGCTCTCAAATCGCTGAGCTGATCAAGCTCGGAAACATCAAATTGCGCTGGTGAGGTTCGCGTCAGTCACGAACGATCGGCACAAATGCTGGATTGGCAGTCATGTGATCTGTCATGTGGGGCTCCTCTATCTTATCCGTTGTTGCCTGGAATTATTACGAGTGCATATCAGCAGGACTGAGGTCATCCCTGAGACTTGACTTCTTGCACTTCCATCCTTTTGCTTTTCTTCTTAGCTTTGAAATATTGCAGGCAACAACAATAAATTTCTCATGGTATTTGATGTTGTTGCGGCCTCATTTATTCATGAGTTTTGCAGATAACTCGAGAATCATAACCATATTCCGCATCTAAACCAAACTGCGTGCAGTATCGCCCCCCACTCAGTTTACTCCCCGAGGCTCACAGGGTCCTTCATTCCACGATGTTGAAGCCCTTCCAGATCAGAGACCTTCAAGGGTCTCCATTACGGGACCAGGAGGGGGATTCTGATGGTTCTCGTGGAGTTGTTCGGATCTCCGCTATTGACTATGATGATCTCGCTTCAAACCATCCACGGGCCAGACTTAGCTATCTCGATGATGATGATGGTGACAAGATCGAAGTAAGATACAACTACCCTTGATGTAATTTCCTTGCACCGACTAACACACGCGTTCAACAGGTCGGATCTTCCTTCGAGCTTTCTCAGCGTCTTGATGAACCTGTCAATATGGAAACGATCCCAGGTTCCGGAGATGAGCTAAATCCGATGCATCTCTTTGATATCCGTCGATCCAACTCTGTCACAGAATTGTGGAAGCGCTTTGAATATAATGCTGAGGACACTGCCGAGTCAGCCCAAGTGAGGAGCAATGTTGCCACCGATAACGCATTGGCTGCCCCCGCAGATACATCTACATTCTCTCCTTCTGAAGCTCCAGCGCCTCTTCTGTCTGGATATGAGGCCGAACTTGCGAATCTGGCTCAAAGTTCTACTACATCTTTACCTGACCGTTCCCATCGAACTTCTACATCTGGACCCGAGTCAAATACACGTAATGACTCGCAACAGGACTCGCAACCGCTCATGGCAGCATTTGAAGCTGAGCTAGCAAACCTTATGGGATCTTCAGATAATTCCACTCCAACTCAGCAGACAGAATCAACATCACAGCCAGATCAAGGCAGAGGCTCAAGTTCACAGCGAACTCCTCACCCTGTCGAGATCCTCGCAGCTCAACTCCTTTCGCATCTCTCCAGTGGTGCTAACATGGTTCAGTCTGAGTTTGCGGCCAGACTGCCAGAATTGCAGCGTCAATTACGGGATGCTCGAAGCCAGCTACGGGATGCGCAGAGAAGCCTACCTGAAAATGTCAGAACGTCGCTACAACAGCTTCTCGCGACAATTGAGGCGCAAATGAAAATCGCTCTCGAGAACCTACCTGACGGGGGGCGACAATTTGCAACGGACGCAATGAACACTGGGAGACCTATGGCTGAGAACGCAGCAGACAGTCTGCGCTCCATGGCCTCCGAATTCAACGAGTTTGGAACGTCATTATATGCTGCTTTCGAACAAGAGTTTCTACGAGGTGGTTTCCCTTCTGGGATCCCTGGCTTCAATTCTACTACCAGCACCAACACCACCAATAGTACATCACCCGGCCCTGCGAATGGTTCTGCTTCGTCAGATACTAGCTCTCAAGGCACTGAATGTTCGCCCATGGATGCAAATAAAGAAGCTCCCGTTGCCACTCAAGCACCATTCCCTGTCACTCACGCTATGAATGCTCCTGCTATGCCATCGGGTTCTGATAAAACTAACCAAAACGCGAAGACCGGTGGTGAAGATACTACCAACCCTCGCTTACATGAAAGCCATCCTCCCCGGATGGGACCTCCTCCTCCTCCTCCCCCTCCTCCCTCATTTCAATTTGTCCCTCCCGTCCCGTCTTATCATCCAAGTTATTGGGGACCCCCTCAACCCCCTCACCCACCGGGCTTCTGGCCTCGTTCAGGCCATCGGCCATGGAACTTCGATCCCAATTACCCTCCTCATTCTCGCCCCCATCCTCCTCGTCATCATAAAAATTGTCTTGATCATAATCATAATCGTCCTCCTCACCCTCCTCCAGTACCCGCTGCCCATCACCACCAACATCCCCCACCGCCTTACCCAGGTCGATGGCCTGTCCCTGGGTCATTCGGTCATTTGTTCGTCAAGCCATCTCATCATCATCAGGCTCAAAATGGCCCGTTTCCTGTGGCTACTGCTGCTACTCACGACCCACCCAGGGATAATATGACACATACAGAGGACGAAAACAGAACTTTGTTCATAGGGAATGTCGGCTACAACGTATCAGAAAGAATGATCCGGGATGTTTTTGCCTCAAAGGGCTTTATTGTGGACGTTGACCTCCCATTGGATACTGCTTCGGGCAAACATGCGGGCTTTGGCTATATAAATTTTCCTTCGAAATATCCGGCTATGGCTGCAATAGACGCACTTCAGGGAACTTGTATCGATGGCTATGCGATTAATCTCGAATTCACCGAGAGCATGCCCATTGAACATTTACGCACTACATCGCACTCGAACACCAAAGCGGCCCCCGCAAATAACTTGGAGCAGGTTACTCCCGATCATCTTGCCCAACAAGACAGCTCTACCAAGCGGAGAAAGTCCGTGACTTTTAAGGAGCCATCATCAGCCACCGATGAGGCTAGCGACGCCATACTCTCCGGCACTTCTGCAGCTGAACTGCCTCCACTGATTGATCTATCAGCTGGAAATTCTTCTGGATCTATGCTTGTCTCTTCACATGCCGTCGAGAATAATCCAAAGTCGACTGTGACCGAGGGAGATCCTACTTTCTCCAGCTTCAACCCGGAGCAGGAAATGAGTCGATTCCCACCTGTCTCTCAATTGGAAGCACAGTTACTCGCAGAACACAGCCAAGAACATGCGAATAGGGCAAGCGTACACAGTCGCTCGAACCCAGAGTCACCTCTGCGAAGGTCTCTGACTACTTCCGGGACTGGTAGACCACCCGCTTCTGATTTGGCGGGACCCTCGCTTCGTCGTCCCAGGTCTTTCATGTCCGCGCACTCGAAGACATCTCAAGCCGTTCCCTCGGATGAAACCAGCTTCCCTAAACTGAGGCGGCGCGCATCTGAGCGACATGGCCTTCGAAGTGGTGCCGAAACAGACACCTGGGCACGGCTTGATAGAAGGGAACGCCGTCGCTCCCGATCATCGTCCCAGCAAAGCATTCCCGGGAGCTTCCCTGTTGATCAGCCAACTCAATCCTCGGTTCCCTCTGGGTCTGAGTCCGGCAGTCATCATGGATCTGAGATCGATGACTGCGTTTCCTCTCTTATTGATATGGGATACGGCACAACCGAGGACGGTGGACCGATGCGAATGGCCATTTATGCAGCTGCAGCAAACTGCAATGTTCTAGATGCTATCGAGATGATCGAGGAGGAGAGGAAAGCATATGCTAGCCATAAGCAAACGTGAAGCGGAAACCAGGTCGCCCTTTGATTTTTTCCCTCTCAACTGAGTCGCTCATTATCCCGGCTTGTTCAACCTCACCATATTCAACGCTTTATGACACCATACTTCACGTTCCATAATTTGCCTGTCTGAATTTTAGCTAATCTCAACCTTATTGCTTGAACTATTTCGTATCCAATCCTTGCATAGTTGTAGAAACCGATTCATGCTATGAGTAAACACTTTGGAAGGACTCCTTCGGCATAATGTGAACGGTGGATGATTTTTGACCTGGTTGAATTCTAATCCTTACTAACAATGTAGTACATCGAACGCTATTCGGAGTCACTACCGGCAATTTATAAATAGTGGGATTATGTATGTTAGTATTACACTATTGCCATGGTCTTAATAATGCATCAATATGACACACAACTTTGAGTGATAGCTCGACAGGAATATCAGTGAAGATGAATATCTATCTTTTACTCAGATTTAATATGAATTGAATGGTTGATCTCAGTCCATAGTTTTGTAGTATACAACTGTAGAGCGAATGCGGAGGGACCCACGCTCCGTCATTTTTCCAGCCCGCAACCTCCCAACTTCAACACTTTTTGAACTACCAACAACACGCCAACTCGCTTTATCAGCCATGCAGATATGGCGGCGGACCTTCGCCACGTCTGTCGCAAGACTAGGCTCGAATCAATCAACTAGTACACGCCCGGTTATCCTCCGCTGCGCGCAAATTCTCCAAGACAGCAAAAAAGATCGCCCTTGCAGCATAGAGAACCAAGAAATCAGCATCAATGGATTCATTCGGTCTGTTCGCAAACAGAAGCGCTTTGCATTTGCAGAGCTTTCAGATGGATCGACTATTCAGCCATTACAGGCAATTTTGAAACCAGAGCAGGCAGCTGAGTATGTCAATCGTGAGAACTATGACTCGCTGCCACCCTATCGTTGATAACCAGGTCTAATACGGTCGCGTTCTCCAATTGCTAGCTTATCTACTGGCACTGCAGTACAAATATCAGGAATCTGGAAGGCTTGTCCGCCTGGAAAGGAACAGACACATGAGCTTCAAACAACCAACGTGACGATAGTTGGCGCGTCGGATCCCGAGGTATCTATTCACTTTTACACGCATGAAACGCATTCTAATTACCATGGCCTATTTTACAGACCTTTCCGATTCAGAAGAAATACCACAGCCCCGATTTCCTGAGACAGATTCCTCACCTGCGTATTCGAACACCGTTCCAATCGTTGCTCTCGCGGTTCCGCTCAGAGTGTCTTTTCCAGATCAGCAATGTCTTCCATTCATTCCCCAATGGCGGCTTCACTCAAGTACAGCCTCCGATAATTACCTCGTCTGATTGTGAAGGAGCCGGAGAAACATTCACATTAGCCCCTCGGGGTACTATCTCACCCACCGCCGAAGGTGACCACTTTTTCCGAGCACCGAAGTACCTAACCGTCTCGTCGCAACTACACCTCGAGGCATATGCCGCAGAGCTAGGCAACGTATGGACGTTGACCCCAGTTTTCCGCGCTGAAAAGAGCGATACACCGCGACATCTCAGCGAATTTTATATGCTTGAAGCGGAGGCCAACTTTATGGACGATATGGATTCGCTTACGGGCGTGGTGGAACATATGATTCGTGATTTCACGCGCCGGTTATACGAATCGCCAGTTGGACAGGAAATATTGTCGGCAAAACGAAGCGGCGAGTCTGGACAGGAGAGTAGTTCTGGGGAGTCAGGGTTGAATTTACATCAACGATGGACCACCTTGATGGATGGTCCTAAATGGCATCGCATCACATACACCAAGGCTATCGAGATGCTCCAGCGAGCTGCCACCGAGGATGGTGCTTCATTTGAATACCCTCCTACCTGGGATGGTGGCCTCCAGCTTGAGCATGAAAAGTACATTGTTGAGGTATTGCATCAAGGCAATCCGGTCTTTGTGACCGATTATCCAAAGGCCGTGAAGCCGTTCTATATGGCCCCTTCAAAGGTCAATGATGGGGCTGGTGATATACCAAGGGAGACTGTTGCTTGCTTTGACCTGCTTTTGCCTGAAGTCAGCGAAGTCGCAGGCGGTTCACTACGTGAGCACCGTCTGGCGAATCTTATCCAGAATATGCGTGAACATGGCTTGATCAAGACTCGTGAGCTTGCTGACCCCGAGGCGCCTGCTCCAACTGAGCCTTTATATCCTCATCTGACCCCTACTGAAGATCTCGGCCATCTACAATGGTATGCAGACCTTCGCCGCTGGGGTACTGCACCTCATGGCGGGTTTGGACTTGGCTTTGACCGAATCCTAAGCTATCTGTCTGGTGTCTCTAGTGTTCGGGACGTGGTTTCATTCCCACGATATTTTGGTCGAGCTGATTGCTAGTGGTATGTGGATGAATAGTGTAAAATATCAAAATCTGTATTATATGTAGACGGGAATATATCAATCCAACAGAATATTATCAACTCCAAGTCCGAGTCCGAGCCCTTCTCTTTACGAATCCTTTTATACTTCTACTCATACAACTACATTAGTTCAAAACTTTACGAAATCGTTTCTAAACAGCCTAGGTTGGTTGTACCTGAACTAGGTAGTTCACAAGTGTACTGACTAGTAATTGACAGCACGATCATGGTACTTTATAAAGAAATTGGATATGAGGATACTTCAAGCTCCATAACAGATTCTATCTGGTATCCCGACCACCGTTATCCTGCATAAAAACCTAAGGCAGAAAGAAGTTATAGACTCGGTAGGTTGGATTCCTGATTCCTACTCTGAGAATATCATCAACACAGTCATCGTCTCACTTATACATTCTGACCCGGCAATCCTCCGTCCTACACTCGATTCCAATATCTCATTCTTTCATAGTCACATCACACTCAAAGTCCCCCAGCACTTTATTCCCGACAAAAGAAAACTAGTGCGAGACACTACTCCATAGTATGTACTTAGTACAGTTGCATCAGCACTTAGAGCTGCATCGCCCCCAGCCGCGGCTGACAGTTGGGGCCGGAAGTGCGAGGCTCGCATCAGGATGAAGGCGAAGCTCAAAGATCACCGATCGCCTTTCGGTTTTTGGTGGTTTCAAGCGCCGGGCGAACAAGGGCCAAGGCAACTAGGGCTATGAGGATGGGGGCCGAAAGAATGAAGGATTCAAAGTGGCCAAGCCTTACAAGGGTCTACCTTACGTGTACTATGTAAATCTGTACTATGATGTACGGAGAACAGAGTATCAAAGAAGGAGATGAAGGGAGTTATCACCTTTAGAATAAGATGCAACATACGTTGCAGATTCTTACTGTATGATTATAACGGTGCGAAAGGAATTAGGCGATCAGTTTCATTTGGCTATTTGATTCGTCTCATGTGTTACTAAATACGGAGGATCAGCAACCAGCTATTCTGTATGATATTCACAAGATCAATTGAATGACTGATCGATATATACATGATGTACTAGTTAAAGACTTTTTGCAAGACTTCGTTCCAGATGAGAGCAAGTCTTCTCTGTAAACATCAAAATGTGTAACACAGGGAGGATTGTACATATCCAGTCGAGTTCCGTTATGCACCGGCTCTCGGACCGGTCCAAGCAAGGCCAAGCACTCTAGTGTGGTTGGAGGCGTCCGTAGGCAAAGGCAAAAAAACCGGGGCCGCCGAAAGGGACGTCGATGCTATCCGGCGCGACCGATCAAGCCAGTCCAAAATGTAACGTGCAAAGGGGGTCCGAAAGGGGTGGAGATCTCTTTCAGAGACGGAGGACTCCGTTAACAAAAGAAAACGTGGTCCGTGGGTCTTCTTTTTAGACAGAATTACATTATACGAAGGACGGAGTTAAGAGTACGGAGTACTGGATGAAGTTATACACTTCCACTGGGTCAACTGCGGAGCTCGCTTAAGACTGCCGAGTTGTATCTTTATGAACAAAGAAGGGAGAATAGAGAAGAGTAGGTCAAAGAGAGACAAAAAGAAAGAGAGAAGTGGGTCATTTGCTCATTTCACGAATTATCAACCTAATTAGTCTTAGTGATGCCGAGGGACAAGAAATTCAATATATCATTTAGGTATAATCTTGTCTGGGCAAAGTTTAGGCTGAACCAATATGAGCCAATATGAACCACCATCTCACTCCTAGTACGGAGTGATAGGGGTGAACTTGAACAGCCACAGCCACAGCTCATAAGTTCATCCTGTAAATAGTACTCTGTAGCTCAGACATAATACAGTACATACTATAATGTACAGGAAGGGGCACAAGCACACAGCCTTGGAGAATCCTCTATTTAATTTAACAAAGTTTACGAGGGGGCCAGCCCTGCGATACCAATCAGGAGTCTAGGATCGGCGAGCCAAGGGAACCCAACCTTACCGGGGTTAAGCATAAGCACGAAAGATGTTCGGGCAGTGTCCGCTAGACGAGTCATGCAGTCGGGGGTTATCCCTGATTTGATGTATCACAAGGTGATTGGTAGTTGGTTGATTAGGGTATGTACCTTTACGATGTACTGTGATTGTGTACAATTGCAGAGCAACTTTCTGACCTACAATAGTTTAAGTTTGTAGAATTTCAGATATTGTGACTGTACTCCATAGTAATACCATTAAAATGGGTTTCTGTAATCTCTTACCAGCCGAGCCCCGTATTTACACCTTCGTATTCGGATTGATAAAACTCCCCGAAGGCATAACTCAAACACCGTGCGCCACATGGTTATGCTGATTCATGTAAAACACTAAAACTTCAGTGGAGATACCGTCGGGCCATCGCGCCACTTCTGGTGAATATTAAGTGGAAAATTACCTTCTCTGGCTGAGATTGTGACCATGGTTCAAGAGGGGCGTCTTGGAATTTAGGCTTGCCGATGACAGTTGCCACCCCAGAAACACCGACCGAGTCAAGAAAAAAAAAAAAAAAAAGAGAAAAGAAAAAGAAGATTAGAAGAGACTGGCCACAGCTAAGAGCTTGGCAAAGGCTAGGCACTTTGTAGGCATTTTCTATTTTTACGAGTTTTGTCTTGGCTTTAACCCTATCAAGGAAATGGGAAAAGGGAAAGGCGACCATGTATCTCCGTAGATTGAAGGATTTGAGTCAGCACTGAATTAATAAATACACACTGTACTATGTATATTGTATGTATTGGGTTTTCTCTAGTAAAAGCCCTACAGGAAGAAGCATGCAACTAGCAGATCGGAGCCACTCAGCTCATTGGCGGAGAAGAAAGATACAGCCTACAAGGGATTCTGCACTGCTGTGAGCTTTGAGGGGGCTCTGTTTGCGAATTGATACCTCAGAGCAGATTGTAGGCCAAGCATTGTAGGAATAATAATTTGTACGAGCACTATTTTGTCTCATTTTAAAAAAAAAAAAAATTTCTTGCTTATTTTTTATTTCATTTTTATTTTCTAGGGGAGATTCCACATCGAATCCATTTTGCGGGATAGTCACACCCTGTACATCATTTAGGGTAATCCTTGCGACCGAAACGAATCTGGGATCCTCCCAGGACATTCCCTTTTCATCCAAGCGACAATCACTGTCGACACCTTAATTATGTTAGTGGAGATAAGCTCGTGCGACGTTTCACGAAATCAACTCTTGGCAACCTTTAATTCCAATTCCAGGGTTACAACCAAAAAAAGAAAGTAACAAACGATGACAATACCGAAACACGGTCGCGAGTCTATCTAAAGTTAAGTTAAGTTGATCGAGGGGGAATCACGCCAATTCTAAGGATTAAGATGCGTCCAATTCATGTGCGAATACGTCATTGTAACCTAAAAGGGTCGGGGCCAATGCTTTTGGAGGAGATAAATATATTACAATACTGTAATAATACAGATACACTGGTACAGTTTGCATATTTAGTGCATCTGATCATCTTCTGGCAGTTTTACACATGGGCCTGTCGCATGGCCTACGTGATTGGTAACCAACATTGGTTGGGCAGGCAGCCAATTTTTCTACTTGTGGGTTCACCCCGTAGAAATACACTTTAGACAAGACAAGATCGTCTTGGCACTGAATATTCAGACATTGGCTTGACAGTCACAATTAAGTTGCATATTTACTACGAGTAACTAGTAGTTACTCAGATCAAACACTAGCCGGAGATTATTGATGCAATACAAAGTAATCATGTAGTCATACTACATACACTATGTACAGTATCATCCTCATCTGCTACAGATAGTATCGAATCCTGTGTAGCCTATATCCCATGCACACATTACATACATAAATGCTATGCCCAGGTATACGCACAAACGGCCAGGATGGAATTTATTTGCTTGGGATGTTTCTTGCATGGATGTGTGTACAGTAATTGAAATAGTTGAGAGTGAAAGCTCAAAATATAAATACACATATGTACACAGGTGTATGCACGATTAGTACAGAATACAATAATAACATTATAGCAATATCGCCTGCATTTACGCCCTCGATTCGGCCTTCGGGCATTGTCAAAGCCAAGAAAGGGCCGCATCTTGTGGAGCCATCAATCGTGTTGTCCTTGATAATTAACTAGCTACATAGTGCTACATTAGTGTATACTAAAAGCACTTTACCAGAGTATGGAGTACGGAGTAAACCCTGTTAAAGAGAAGAGAGAATTATAATGTACGGAGTAAATATTGCACAAACCAATGGCCCACTACTAAATCCGAAACTACCTCAAGCAGAAACGGCACCATTTTGCACTCACGAACTACGGTCGGCAAAGTAGTCTGTCGGCTTGGCCCGCAAGGGCGTGGCTTTATTGCGGGTACGTGTGTTATGCTTAGCGAGAAGTGGAGCCCGGATGTTTATACTTGACCCACCAAAGGAGTTGCATTCGGATGATCGGATAGACTGACGGGTGTCCGAGGACCCCGAGCACTTCAATGCATTGTTCTTCAGCAGTGTGTACAGAGTAGATCAGGAATTGATAGAATGCGGGACGATATATGTCACATTATTATAGCACAACTGACCTTTTCATAGCACATAGTTTCCGTGATAACTTCATCCATTTTCGTATGAATACTCCAATACATATCCATTGCTGACCGCAGGCAAACGGACACGGACACGGACATGGACAGAAGACACTAAATATAACCAAGCATAAAAGCTCGAAACACTATCCCAAATCAGTAAGAAATGCGGTAAGAGCGGATGTAATTTACTCCGCCCAACGAAATGAATGATCTTCATGAAAATAACATGGCAAGGAGCTGCTGAGCACTTGATAGATCTCGCACATGGTCTCGTACATGATCCATAGATGTAAGGGAGAAACATGTGGTGCCTCATAGCCCATCTGTACAGTATGCATTAGACATCTTGTTTGTGAAGACCAGGGGGCAAAAGTAAACTGGGAAAAATCAAATTGGATTCCGAGCTAGATGACGAGCGAAGTATGTACAAGCCTTGCGAAGCTGATAAGTTGGTTCATTTAACTATTTCCCAGCAGATATGTTGTACCCTGCGATTTTGGCATGGTTCTGATGCTTTTTCTTTCGGCATGATTACTACGAGGCTGCAAGAGGTTCAATTTTCTTCAAACATACACGAACGATTCATAGTCCCAGAATTTGACTGCTTTTTGTTTATCAATTCGAGTTTGCTTTTTTTTTTTAAGAAAATTTTCTATGTGACTAAAACGTACCCATCTACTTTAAAGATCGAATCGATTTGCTAGGCCTATAAATGAGTAAAACTAGCATGATTCTGAACTCATGCTAGTCTTCAAACGACTATACTCCCGTTCAAATAAAGAAAGTGGTGCGACCTGTCTCTCACATCCCCCCACCAGGTCAATGGAATTTCAGATCTCTACACTGATGTCAAGGTCACACTAGTCGGCGCCATGTGAGACATCTGATGCAGGCCAGAGCCGGGCACGCAGCTCGACTAGAGATAACCCTGTTTGGCCTAAAAATGAGTAGGTAGTACGATGGTAATATGTGTACCTGTCGAACTCGAGCACATTGACCCTCTCCCTCACCCATGATCTTCGTATACGAAGACCTTCTTCATCAAGGTTGATCAGCCCGTCTTCCCCCCCCCAAAAAAGGTCAATGCCAAGAGCTGCCAGTGTCCGAACCCTATTCTAAGACGCTGTGCAACCGGTCTTTGTTGGCGATACGCTTTCACTGGGTCTCTGGGGCTCGGTCCGTGCGCAAATCCATTGAATCAAGAAGCTTTGCGCAACTTTACGCCTTTTCAATGTTTGGTGGTGCCGGGCGCTTCGGCTATGCAGCTTCACCATTGGTTGCGTTTGTCTTTTTCTTTGCTTTTCTGATTTGTTTTAGAAATCCGTGGCAGATGAGCAGAATAAGACGAATCTTTCCACAGTGTAATAAGATCGTACCAAGCCACCTGCAAGGCGGTCTATAAGGCTCGCTGCATTCTGCATCTGTGGGTGGCAGCGGGAAAATTGACCGCCGCTTAACCTTATCGCTGAGTCAAACAAGAGTCAGCGACCATGATCTCCCTGATAGGATGTACGACTGCGTCAGATATGAGGATTTACGAAGGAGCTAGGCCATCCTGCACAGTGAAGCGCCCTTAGCTCACACTCCTTGGCCCCCCTCGAACTGCATACGAGTTACCTATTATGGGCCGTTGATCGTTTTTAGTTCATGTGCAGAGAGCAACAGAAGTACATATTGCGTTTGACTACATACTCCGTACTCCGTAAAAATATTAAACTTACGTTGCGCACTCCGTGATACTCACTAGGCTGATCGATGGTTGAATTACGTGGCATCTAAGCTTGTCGGCCGTGCATCCCATCCCACGTAAACTCAGACATGGATATACCCAGGGCTCGGGGAAAAGAAAATTGAAGGTCGAATTGAAATGATCGTCACAGCTCACAGAGTACAACATGTTCTGCTTCAGTATTTTTTTTTTCTTTCTCCGCCTATTCGCGAATACATTTTCGTCAAGCTTTTACGGTCAGCAGCAGTTTGAAATCCCAAGTATCAGCTGCGTGTCCGTAGATACGAGAAGAGATTCGGATATACGGGAGTCAATACGAAGAGAGAAAATCACGAGCTCCAAAGGATCAGATGCCACGCTGGCCACTGGCCACTGGCAATTCTTGCTCGCTCATTGTTTGGCGAGGCTGATGCCGAGTGAACCGCTCTGGTCCGGTCATTATTAATCGCCAAGTGGGGGCGATCGAGTTTCCTTGGTCGTAAGCAGTGCTAATGTCCGATAGTAAAGTGGGTGTTTGTGTCCGTTGCCAATCTTGGCCTCGGCCGAGCACTTTATTTCCTCCCCATGCTCCATATCTTAACAGTCGTATCCGTGTATTACAGCGTATTTAGTGAATCAGTGTATAATTCAGTACCCTGATCTTTATCTACATATGAACACTACATTTACTACTATGTATATACTAAATACTACTCGTATTATGAGTATGAGTATAATGCGACCGCAGAACTTCTTGAAACTTGAACTCAAGGAGGATGATTGTGAGAGTCATTATCAAATATTTATGCAATTAATATCACTCCATATAAACAGGTCTTGCCTCTCATGGCCTAGCCCATGCCAAGCATCGAAGAAACCAGGCTGAAAATGGCCGGGGTTGGACGCGGCCTCTCTAAGCGAGCATAAAGTTCAGCGCCGGGCCTCCTCGTGTCGGATTAAGCTTAAGCTTCACCGAGCGCGCACTAACCACCTTCAATCAGAGACCTTGTTTATGTATCTGACACAGATCCATTTAAAAGGTATCGCACTATGGACCCTAGTGGATGACTCCATTTACTTTGTGGAAATCTGAATATTTTGTATGTACCTCCAGTATTATTGTCTGCATGGTCACATTCTACTAATTTCCCACAAATTTCAATCTCGCCAGCCTGGAATGGGGCTGCCTTGCGAAGGGGCAGCCAAGGCTCGCGAATAACCTTACTGCACTCACCGACCCCACCGTCGGTGGTCTTAGTCCAAGCCACCGTAAGCTTAGCCAAGGCCCAACCAAGAGCTTCCAAGCCTAACACAGCCAACATGACGAACCCCGTGTGGGAAAGTTGTCTTGCCTTCCCGACTCGCGCGAGAATGATCGCGCTCAGATACTGTTTTGAGTAGGCCTACAGTACACGGCCCTCTGTAACTAATTCATACATACATACTTCATTTTATTGAGTGGTGTATGTACATGTGTTCGCGGACTCTACCGTTGGAGTGCGAGTATACTATTAGAGGCTGATCAGCCATGCGCATGGCATGGTAGAGCATGGCATGAGCATAAGCATAAGCAGTGGCATTAGTATTAGTATCTTAAAAATAAGAAAAGATAAAATAAAATTGAATTAAATCATTTCAAGTGTATGTAGGCTACACAATATTTCAGCTATTTCCGGAATTGCCGTATTATCTTTATGATAATTATGACTATGATGACTACAGTATTATACGGAGTACTCCGTCCATCTTTCTTCCACGGCCGATTTACAGTATCTCCCCAGATTGAATTCTTAAGCCTCCTTAAGTCTCGCCACTAGATCGCCCCCTTCCTTGCTCTTCTTTTACCTCTTCTATAAACCGACCCAAGGTTCCCATGCATAAGTCAGTCATGCGATCCGAAAATCTTTATTCGTTTAGAGTCTACACATACATATATGCATTCGAAAATTATCTCTTGATTAATAATTACTTCGTATATTGACTAAGTAAGGCTAGGTCATCATTTACCCTTCTAGTCACTAGCATTTTTCGGACTTTGCTCTATTATGCACACGTTTTAACTCATATCGGATTTCCCTGTTTTTTGGCCCTCCTCTTCCCCCTATCACATCTGGATCGTCATTCGCGCTCCATCTTTCAACCTTAGTTGCCTGTCTCCACTTAACTCTGTTTTCCAGAGGCTATTTATTGTACTGTATTACCATTTTTGAATTTTCTTTTTCTTTTTCTTTTTTTTTTTTTCTTTTTGGAATTTTTTGAATTTTTGAATTTTTTTTATTTCTTGTCTTATCCATACATAGTCCAGATTACTCCATACTTCGTATGTACACAATGAGTACGGAGTAATCTTTTTTAATTTATTTCCACCATTCTTGGAAGCTCGGCGTTTACCAACTTCCGTCCGATCGCTTCGCACTGCTCGGTTCCCTTATTTTTAACCTTCTTTTAATGATGTTTCGGCCTTTGCTTCATGAAACCCTTCCCTTGTCTCCCTTTTCATTCCTCCCTGTATTCTTTAGTATTAGTATTAGTATTACTCTCTCCTCTTCCTATTCTAATTTCCCTGATTCTTCTTTTCCTCCTCACTCAACTTTGTCTTTCTCTCTCTCTATCTCTGACTTCTCCCTAAGACAAACTAGAGAAGGCCGAAACCCACTCTGCCTAAACCTTGTGGAGTGCCCAGAGTTCAGTCTTGACTCTGGATGTTCCTGTCGGCATTCTTTTCGTCTCTGATCCACCTTTTTTTTCTTCCTGCTGCCCCACAACACAATCTCTGCAGGTTGGCGCTCAGTCATGATTACTCTTTTTGAAATTTAAATTTCAAAAGAATAATAATATTATTTTTAATTATTATTATATACTGTACATACAGTATATAAATTACGCCAGCCTAACCGTGTTGGGTGACGTAAAAAAAGCTCGGCCAGACTCCACTTGGGAAGAGTCTCATCCACTACTCAGCCTACCCCATACCCGATCAACACTTCGCATCCTGGTTCCTCTTATATATTCAACTGCTCCTCTCCACTCCCTCGCTAGTTTCTTCTTTCCTCCCTTTCCCCGTTTTGATCGACCTCTTCTATCTCTATTTCGAATCTTAAAAATAGACTTAGATTAGAAGAGATTCAGGGATTAAGAAGATTAACCCAGCCACAATTCCCCTCCAGCCAATCCAACATCAACACTTGTGATCCCACCACTAGTATCCCCGACTGTTGCGGCTGAACAAGAACATCTTCTCACATATCAACATTTCATTCGATCACTCCTGATTCAGAACACATTTCCAAAAACAAGAAGCTATACTTTCCCTACCTAGGCCAGGTAATCGGTCCCTCAGATCATCTGAATGGAGACATATTATGGCCACGTCCGCACACCAGCGGACGCAATTATACTGTTCGAGGCTTGTCGCATCGGCCTACTCCCACGAGTGCAAAGACGACTTTCAGAAAAAGAGCGACAGTCGATTCGTTCCGGCTCGGTATTTGTCTGGGATGAGCGTGAAGCCGGCATGCGGAGATGGACCGACGGAAAATCATGGAGCGCTAGCCGGGTTTCAGGCAGTTTTCTGACTTACCGTGAAATGGAGGGCAAGCGTGGAGGAGGTAGTGTCTCACAGAGCTCAGTATCAAGGACGGGAAAAACACCAGAGAGCACACGGGGCAGCGATGAGGATCGAGGAGATGGCACAGACGAGGGACCTGATGGATACCGATATAAACCCGACGGGTTAATGAAGCAGTCCTTCAGTATCACCACTTCCACCGGTCAACATCTTCACTTGATCAGCTATTATTCACGTTCGCATCCTTCTGCTGCCAATCTGCAACAACCAACAACAGATCCCGCCCTGCGACAGGTACGACCTCAAAAGGGCTTATATCCTGAGTCAACAGTGAATGATCAACAAAACCTCCCCGTGGTAACCCGCGGACCTATGGCCGGTGCTACAGCTTTCCCGATTACTCCTCACCCCATGGGCACATATGCGCGCAACACTCATCCCTCATATACTTCGCAAAGTTATGCTTGGCCTCCAACTCCTCTTGCGACTCCGCCGACTGTGGCCGTCCCTCCATATGGCTCCGCCGCCTATCTCCCACCAGTATCAGCAACTAACGGTCCCCCCGGTCCTCCTGGTCCCCCAGGACCCTCCCCATATGGACCACCACCACCACCTCCTCCTCATGGCATGCCTGGTCCTTATGATCGACCTGCTCCCATTGAATCTGCCCATCCTGCTGCTGCTTCTCCTTCTGTCTTACCTCAAGGGTACCCAGGTCGTTCTCCCCGGGCACTGCACGAGGCTCCGCCGCAACAGCAAAGGAGTCCACGATACGCAGCAGTTGCAGATCCACGAATGGTCTCTCCCCGCGCTCCAGCAGGCGCTATCCCTCCATCCAATGTCGTTGTCCACGGCAGTCCTCATCTGCTGAAACAAACTCCCCCCAGCGCTCCGCAGCAACTCGGCCCCATCGGTACACCACCGAAACCCACCGAGTCCAACGGCGTCCCTGGGATCGGAGCATTGGTGAGCGGGACCTCACTTGCCCCGATTACCGCGATGGCTGCCCCTGGTGCTCCTCCAGGAAGCCCACCAGGTCCTCGCCCTGGTCTTGTCGACGGACCTCGTGATATTCCCAATGAGAAACTTGGATTTGGCGGAGAAGATATGAGAGCACTGCGCCAGCTTGACCGAGTATTCATTTGATTCCGACATGGCATGACACGTTCTGTTTTCACTTGTTCATCTTCTCCAAAATTTTCGCGATATGATATTATCGTTTTCTTATCAATTCTTCTTAAAATCCGTTTCTTGAATGTCGTTCAAACTTGATTCGATCCAACTTGCTTCTGGAGCTGGGCGCAATCTTCCATGTGATATCCATTTTGCTTTGATTTTTTTCTTTTTTTTCATGTCGTTTTTAGCATTGTGCATGGGTCGGCTATCTGCATTTCCTGTTTCAAGTGTTGATCTTGTCACGGCCTATGGGTTATGGGTATTTCACTTATGCATTGGGATCGGTCTAAACGGATAGCATACGGTTTTGATATTGGGTTACTAGTCAATCGACTTGATTCTATATTCAAGCTTGTTTCTTTACGTAGCGTAGAAATCGTTCTCAAGATATCCCTGTCAGGATCTGATAGCCTTCCACCTTGCGGAGCTTCTTTCCCAAAATCCTAAGGACCAATCACTTCCATTGCACTTTCTTTTATCTCTAGTCTCTCTGGTATTGCATACATAAAAAGGTTCTCAATATAAACTGCTGATGTTGACTAACCTCTTGGAGTCCTATTTCAATCCTCCCAATAGCCTCGGCATAGACAGAGAAGTGACTACGTCCGCCTGTTCACTGACAATTTCTATTCTCTCCAACTTGAAGTGGAATCTTCACTGTTGAGCCTTCTACTCGGTATAGCATCCCCGCGAACGTAAGTGTGTCAGTGAACAGACGGACGTAGTCACTTCTCTGTCTATGCCGAGGCTAATATACTACAGTAGTATGTTTAGAAATCGCTTAGAAGATCCATGGATGACTCGGAAGCTGACACCGTCCCTGGAAGTCTATCGGTCATTGAATGGGCTCTTCATGGGTCCAATTGTACTTGAGCTCGTTCAAAGTTTTATGTGGAAATATAAACTCTTGTGATTTACATTCGTTACGAGGACTGTTCAAAGAGCATTTTCATACCATGATGATGGAATTCGAAGGGCTTTCGGTATGAGTCTTCTATCTAGTACTAAATAGGCAGGGATAATAGCCTAATCTGCTTCTACTGGACATGAGAAAAATATATACCCGCTAGTATATGATGGTGAGATCGAGTGATCCGTCGACCTGCCACCGGCAGGGTTTGAAAAACATACAACTGATATTTTCCCTTGAACGTAAGAAAAATTCGATGTACTAATACCGCCTAGCTCACAGCAAAAACCTCTGTATTAGGAACGGAATATTGGCCAGGATCTTGCTGTCGTTTTCATGGTGTGATGGTTCCAAGATGTCCCCTGAATAGCGCCAGCTTTACACATTGTTTATAGGGATTATGCGAAAAAGTCAACTCAACTGCGATAATTTCCAGCGCTACTTGTACTGGTAAGAATATCCATATTTGGGCTCTACTGATATGCAATGATACATGCAATAGCATGACCACATCGCATCGTGATACAACTAACACGGTAAAAGTACTTGTAGGCGTTTATTCGCAACTACATATACTATCTACGGTATATATATGACGACTATTACGCTCACATTCCTACTTACCGCGAATTCATCCCAACTCAGAAGTACTTTGCTGTGCTGGTCCAATATAAGTGATCACGCTGGTGTCAAATGTTATATTTCAGGCGAGACGAGTTGATTTGGTTATAGCTAGACCTCTATAAGCGAAATACTAGGCACTGTATATTCAAGTATCATCGTAGCTCTAGGTATGTGACATCAAATTCGGATCAACTCATGCTAGTAAAATCTGCTCCAAAGACGTCGAGAACCTTGGGAGACACTGCATAGTGACTTGCTAGTGTGTCAATCTTCTTCCGGTGTCATGAATCTCCGGCTTACTAGTAGCATATTAGCATGGGTGCTCCATATTCATACTCATAATATTAGTTAGTTTAGTAGGCAGTTTGTCTTTATACTACTGGATGATAGTCGAGATGACTTTAGGGCACTGTAAATGCTATCTACTGTTCCTCCGAGTCTCAAAGAATGATACTATTCGGGTGAGAGTTATTGCTAGTACCCAGAGTAGCCCACAAATACTGGAGACTTGTATGAGTACCCAGAATGTCTTTATATTGTAGCGTCAAAGGTTACAGGAGAAGACTATAAGTATAATGTAATCTCCATAGCCACTATTATTCGCGACTCTATTATTGCAACTGACTTATTACTACTATTCAATACCAGCTAGTACTAGGGAATGATTTATATAAATCGGAGCCTTGAATAGATACTGCTAGTAGGAGTTATAGGCCTTTCACCATTCCATAATGACTTGGTGGTCTCAACGGCTTGAACGTGGTATACGTAGTATATTTCTTCTACGGAAGCCAGGACATTCGAGAATTCCTGTGTCTTTAAAATACGATACTATCATCCTCGAAGAACTTGCATTTTCATGTTGATATAAAAAAGAATATGCATAGATACCAGTGGCACTTTACGGAATTTCTGGCCATGAGGATGTATTAAGATGTAGTAGTAAAAGTTTCAGTTACCGATTGATCCTGAAATAGTAGAAGTAGTCAATTAATGATCATTCATGTTTCTAGATATCTAATTAATTAAAAAAAAAAAAAAAAAAAAAAAAAAAAATTATTTTTTTTTTTTTTTTGTATTTTCTTTTTTTTTTTTTTTTTTTTTTTTTGGTATAGCTTTCAAGGCTGGGAGATCTACTGAGAAGGCATGTTTTGTACACTCTCACTCTAAAGGGATAAGCACTCAGATGGATAGATAAGATACGGCCAGGCTAATTGGGTAGATTCCGGGACTATTGAATGAGCCTCGTTAGGCATCAATTTCAATTGCAAGATCCCACCGGCAGTTTTCGCTTTGATTGGAACTCGTTGATATAAGGTAGACTTAGACTCATCTACCTTGGTGGCCAGGATCCACAAACTATTAGGCAGAGAAAGACTACAGTCGCCGCATATTTTGACAACAGAGAATGTATATTACAATGACTAGATCGCGTTGACATGTTGAATGTTTTGAGGACGCTCTGTCATGGTTTAGCCATGGACCACGTATCCACGAATGATTTCCACCACAGTGTACTCTAGGATGCATGGTTGCCTGTTCTCCGTATACTCTTCCCGTCAACACAGCCCCCGTCTCTAGATCGAATGATCTGCCTTCGGGCACTCAGATCAGCATCGCCACCTAATGGGACTGAAATTTCTTTTTCTCGTATGGCAGCTGAAGTCTATTTGAGTCCTCGAGCCAGGGTGGGCGTTAAGTTAATTAAACCATGAGAGGCTGCCACCATATGCCAGGGGCATGAGAGTCATTCGTTGAAATAGTAAATTCGGACGCGAGTAAGACCTAGTGATGACGCGCAGATGGCAGGGCAAATCGTGGGTTGATAAGTCTGCGCAGATCATGGCGTGATGGGCTCTATCATGTTCCCGTCCCGTTGGACTGGGACGCCGAGGATTTACTTTGATCTATTGATTTGTACAGGACAGAGATAGTCCTGAGTCCTCTTCATGAAAGATCGAATGAAGAACAGAAAAATCAATAGTCTTCTTTTGAGAAGATGAATGGAATTCAATAGACCAAGAGCTAGTAAAAGACAGGGTCACAAGCGTGAGAAAAAGAAAGGATCAAGTACTTCAGGGCTGGCATTTCAACCTCACCGATCCAATCTATCACCCAGATTTAACGGGACCGTATAGCACGGTCCACATACCGATAAGCCTTACATATATGTAGATTCGGTTCTTCCTCGAGTCGCAAGAAATACTCTCGGCATCGAGGATCTGGTTTGGCTTTCACCTTTGGTACTGTAATGAGCCGGCTAAGCAGAACCCTTGGTCCGATAAAACTATTGGTTAGAGATCGCTAGTTAATCAACATGCATGATTGTAAACTAAAGAGTGCAGAGTAGGTAATTAGTAAATATGGCATTGAAATTATCACAGCTGTAGAGAGCCTGGTCAAATCATTACCCGATCACGATCAGTGACAGGCAGATGGCATGCAAGAGATCCTGAGATCCACTTGGTCTAAGCTCATGGACTCTCGAGTATGAGGCTTCATATTCGGTGTTAGTAGAATCTCCCTGGCTAGCCAGGCCAGTTGAAAAAGAATCACAGCATCAGGATGTAAATATGATGGGGATTCGATAGTATCCCAACTTCCCGTGTTGTTCATCCAAGTAAGACCGAGGGAGCGAGGCTCAAGTCTCCAGGAATGGACGAATGCTTATTCAAAATCAACTC